>Ga0209992_10000404_pt1 | contig 58765 bp, 48 predicted proteins | sample 2SBtaG_2_FD_182564 | JGI IMG/M metagenome (GOLD analysis project Ga0209992, IMG submission 182564) | Deep subsurface microbial communities from Kolumbo volcano to uncover new lineages of life (NeLLi) - 2SBTROV12_ACTIVE470 metaG (SPAdes)... | ecosystem: Environmental > Aquatic > Marine >... | reverse complement strand
CTCCAGCGTCAGGAGTTCGTGCGGCGCTTCTACGGCAAGACCACCGAGGAGCAGAGCGCCGAGCTGAACTCGCTGTTGCGCTACTCCATGAACCTGGTCGACGAGCCGAGCGTCTACCGGGTGCAGACCCGTGAGTCGAACAACGTCACCAGCATCGGCGCCATCGACGACTCCGGCGGCGCCGGGGTCCAGGGCGGTGCGCTCTTCGACGAGCCGGACACCGACGAGACCGACGACCCAGACGGGTCTCCGGTCGACGATGGCCCCACCGAGCCCGCGTCCGACGACGGATCGGAGGCCGAGTGAACGCGGCCCACCTCCAGCGCCTGGAGGACGGGCTTCGCGCTCGCGGGGTGGCCGACCAGCACCTGGCCGACGCCCACACCCAGGCCCGCAAGGCCCAGATGTCACTGCTCGAGGCCTTCCAGCGCTCCGAGCACATTCCCAGCGCCGAGATCACCGCGGTCCTGGGCGAGCTGACCGGGCTCCCCGTCAGCGAGGACGTGGACCTGGAGCGGGTAGACGTGGAGCTGGTGCGCCGGGTCCCCCTGGGCCTGGCCCGCGAGAAGGGCATGTTGCCCTTGTGGGTCGAGGCCGACGACGGCCCCGGGGTCTGGGTGGCGCTGTCCAGTCCGACGGGCCTGGTGGCGGCCGACGACCTGCGGGTGCTGCTGCAGCGGCCGATCCGGCTGGTGCTGGTGCCGTACGACACCCTGCGCGACGCGATCAACAAGTCCTATGACAAGGCCGCGCGGTCCGCGTCGGCGGTCATGGAGGAGATCAAGGAGGAGACCGAAGACGGCCTGTCCGGCGACCTGCAGCTCGAGGCCGACATCCTCGACGATCCAAACCAGGCCCCGATCATCCGATTCGTGAACACCCTGCTCACCCAGGCGATCAAGGACCGGGCCAGCGACATCCACATCGAGCCCTTCGAGAAGGAGCTGGTGGTCCGGTTCCGCATCGACGGCGTGCTCTACGAGATCGTCAAGCCGCCGCCCCGGCTCCAGGCCAGCATCGTCAGCCGGGTCAAGATCATGGCAGGGCTGGACATCGCCGAGAAGCGCATCCCCCAGGACGGGCGCATCCGCATCCGCATGGCCGGCCGCGAGATCGACCTGCGGGTGTCGACCCTGCCGGTGCGGCATGGCGAGCGGGTGGTCATGCGCATCCTGGAGAAGGGCGCGGTGTTCAGCCTGGACACCATCGGCATGGACCCCGTGGTGCTGCGGGACTTCCGCAGGTACATCGTGCGGCCTCACGGCATCCTGCTCGTCACCGGCCCCACGGGCTCTGGAAAGACCACCACGCTGTACAGCGGTCTCGCCGAGATCAACGCGCCCGAGCTCAACATCCTCACCATCGAGGATCCCATCGAGTACGAGCTCAAGGGCATCGGCCAGACCCAGGTCAACGCCAAGATCAAGCTGACCTTTGCATCCGCCCTGCGCGCCCACCTGCGCCAGGACCCCGACGTCATCATGGTCGGTGAGATCCGAGACAAGGAGACCGCGGACAACGCGGTCCAGGCGTCGCTGACGGGCCACCTGGTGCTCTCGACCCTTCACACCAACGACTCCGCTGGCGCCTTCACCCGGCTCATCGACATGGGCGTGGAGCCCTTCCTGGTGTCCAGCTCCCTGCTCATGGTGCTGGCCCAGCGCCTGGTCCGGCGTCTGTGTCCTCACTGCAAGGAGGCATTCGCCCTGTCCGCCGAAGACCTGCTCGACGTGGGTGGCTCGGCGGAGCTGGTGGGTCAGACCGCGTGGCGTGGTCAGGGCTGTCCCGAGTGCCTCAACACCGGCTACCGCGGCCGCGCCGGCATCTACGAGCTGCTGACCGTCACCGACCGGGTCAAGCACCTGGTGAACCAGCAGTCCGACGCCGGCACCATCAAGAAGGCCGCGCTCGACGCCGGCATGAAGACCCTGCGCGACGACGGCCTGCGCCAGGTGATCGCGGGCATCACGAGTCTCGACGAGGTCTTGCGCGTCACCCAGGCCGAAGTGGCCGAGCTCTAGGCGGTCGGCGTGGCGGTCTACGAGTACCAGGGTCTCGACGGCGGCGGGAAGTCCGTGACCGGCATCATCGACGCCGACAACCCCAAGGCCGCCCGGCTGCGCATCCGCCAGCAGGGTGTGTTCCCGACCGAGATCGCCGAGCAGATGGGCTCGGGCGGCTCGGCGACCAAGGGCCAGGGGCTGTCGATCGAGATCGACTTCTCCCGCCTGTTCACCCGGATCAAGGCCGAGGACCTGGCCAACCTGACCAGCCAGCTCTCCACCCTGGCCGGGGCCGGCATCCCGGTGGTCGAGTCCCTGAACGCGCTCTTGGAGCAGACCGAGAACCCCAAGCTGCAGATCGTGCTCGCCGACATCCGGGAAAAGGTCAACGAGGGCTCGACCCTGGCCGACGCGATGGCGGCCCACCCCAAGGTGTTCGGCGACCTGTACGTCTCGATGGTGCGGGCCGGCGAGGCCTCGGGTGCTCTGGACGTGGTGCTCAAGCGGCTGTCCCAGTACACCGAGGACTCCGTCCGGCTCCAGGGCAAGGTCACCGCGGCGATGGTCTACCCCGCGCTCATGACCCTGGTGGGCGGCGGGCTGGTCATCGGCCTGTTCGTCTTTGTCATCCCCAAGATCAAGGGGGTCTTCGACAGCTTCGACGCCACCCTGCCGCTGATCACCCGCGTGGTGCTGGGCACGAGCGACCTGGTCGCCGCGTGGTGGTGGGTCCTGATCCTGGTGATGGGCGGGGCGGTCTACGGGTCCCGTCGCTGGGTCCAGACCGAAGAGGGCCGAGAGAAATTCGACCGCTTCAAGATCACCCTGCCGCTCTTCGGCCGCATCTTCCGGCTGGTGGCGGTGTCGCGCTTCTGCCGCACCCTCACCACCCTGCTCGAGTCCGGGGTGCCCATCCTCAAGGCCCTGGGCATCACGGCCAACGTGGTCCAGAACGTGGTGCTGGTCACGGCCATCGAGACCGCCTCCAGGAGCATCTCAGAGGGCCAGTCCCTGGCGGCGCCGTTGCGCCAGTCGGGCGAGTTCCCACCCCTGGTGACCCACATGATCGCCATCGGCGAACAGACCGGGGAGCTCGAGGCCATGCTCGGCAAGATCGCCGACGCCTATGACCTCCAGCTCGAGAACCTGATCAACGGCCTGACCGCCCTGCTCGAGCCCATCCTCATCGTCATCATGGGCGCCGTGGTGGGGCTGGTTGCCGTGTCCATCTTGCTGCCCATGCTCAACCTCACCAGCGTCGTCCGCTGAACCCGCACGTCCCAGAACCCCAGGAACACGCCATGAACTCACTCGTACGCAGCCGCCGCAAGGGCATGACCCTCGTGGAGATCCTCATCGTCATCGCCATCCTGGGCAGCCTGATGGCGCTGGTGGCGGTCAACGTGGCGGCCTCCTTCGAGGAGGCCAACGTCGAGACCACCAAGCTCCAGATCCAGAAGATCGAGACCGCGCTGGGCATGTACGCGGCCAAGCACAAGGGCAAGTACCCGACCACCAGCGAGGGGCTCGAGGCCGCGGCCAAGTACTTCCCCGACGGCAGCGTGCCGGTGGATCCCTGGGACAACAACTTCCAGTACTTCAGCCCGGGCACCCACAGCGACGCCAAGTACGAGATCATCTCGCTAGGCGCCGACGGCAAGGAGGGCGGCGACGACAACGACGCCGAGATCAACTCCTGGGAAATCAAGTAGTCGGGGCGGATGAACGGCACGTGCCCGCGCAGAGGACTCGGCCACCGTGCCGGGCTCACCCTCATCGAAGTCCTGGTGGCGATCGCCGTCATGGGCCTGGTCGTCGCGGTGGCGGTGCCGTCGCTGCGGTCGATCTTCGACGTGCAGATGACCGGCGCGGCCAAGGAGTTGGCCCTGTCCTACCGGTACCTGCGGGACGAGGCGACCCTGCGCAACGTGACCTTCCGGGTGGCGTTCTACCTGGACCTCAACGGGTACAAGGTCGAGGTCGGCGACAGCAACACGTTGATCTTCGAGTCTGCCGAGGCCCGCCAGGACTTCGACGAGTCCCTGGAAGACGAGCTCAAGCGCTACACCGAGCGACAGATCGAGGAGGGCGAAGCCAACGAGGTCCTGGAGAAGCGCGGTCGCTTCGAAGGCCTGAGCGACCCGGCCCTGGAGAGCCAGGTCCAGCTCCCCACGGGCTCCCGCATCGCCTGGGTCTGGACCCCTCAGTACGACGAGCCGGTCGAGCCGTCCGACGACCCGCCGGAAGACGAGGACGACCTGGGGGTCGTGGCCTACAGCCACATCTTCAACAACGGCTACGTGGAGCACACGCTGATCCGCATCGAGGACGTCGACGATCCCGAGGACGGCTTCACCATCGAGATCGAGCCCCTCAGTGGGCGCGTGCACGTGCACGACGAGCTCGTCGACCCCCGGGACATCGTGGCCTGGGTCCCCGAAGAAGGGCCGGAGATCCCGAGCCTATGAGGACCCACCGCCAGCGACCCGATCCCGGCTTCACCCTGCTCGAGGTGGTGATCGCCCTGGCGATCCTGGCCAGCAGCCTGGTGGTGCTGGTCCAGACCCAGGGCATCGCCGTGTTGATGACCGTCGAAGGCGAGCGCTACCTCACGGCCACCAACCTGGCCCGCCAGAAGATGGCCGAGATCACCCTGCGCCTAGAGGAAGAGGGCTTCATCGACCGGGACGAGGTGTCCGAAGAAGGCGACTTCGAGGACCTCGACGACGCCTGGGACGGCTACGACCTGGACGAGGCGGTCCAGGACTACCGCTGGGCCTACGTGATCCGCGAGATCGACCTGACCATGGCCGCGGACCTGGGCTCGATGGCCGAGGGCATGATGGGCGACGCCCTGCCCGACGACGCGCCGGCCCAGGTCGACTCACCGGACATCACCGACGTGCCCGGCTTCTCCGACGACATGCTGGCGGACATGCTCAACCCCTACATCCGCGAGGTGCGAGTGTTGGTGTGGTGGGGCGAGAACGAGGACGAGCTGGACCAGGTCGAGCTGGTCACCCACGCCATCAACCCCAGCGGTGTGGTGTCCGCCGACCCGGAGGCCCAGTGAGCTGGCGACGCCGAGCGGGCATGACGATGATCGAGATCCTGGTGGCGATCGGGCTGTTGGGCGTGATCGCCAGCATGACCCTGTCGACCCTGCAAGGCGCCGTCCAGACCCGGGACATCCTGGGCGAGCGGGACAGCGTGACCCAGGGCGCGAGCGTGGCCATGTCGCGCATCGCCCGGGAGCTGCAGCTCGCCTACATGACGTCCAACCTGGCGGCCCAGGGCAGCTACCGGACCGTGTTCGTCGGCACCCAGGACGAGCCCATCGACAACCTGTGGTTCGCGACGCTGGCTCACAAGCGGCTCTACCGGGACACCCGCGAGAGCGACCAGGCCGAGATCACCCTGTGGGGCGAGCGCGACCCGGAGAACTCGGACGCCTGGGTGCTGCTGCACCGCGAGGGCCCGCGCATCGATCACGAGCCGGACAAGGACGGCGTGGTCCTGCCGCTGGCCCACGGGGTCAAGCGCATGGACCTGCGCTTCCTGGACTCCAAGACCAACGAGTGGCAGGACGAGTGGGACAGCTTGGGCGTGGACCAACCCAACCGGCTCCCTCGGGCGGTCGAGATCTTGTTGGTGCTGCTGGGCCCCGACCCCGACGACGAAGCCCGCTTCATCGAGTACCCCTTCACCACGACCGTGATCCTGCAGTACGCGGATCCGCTCCAGCGCTCGGCGTTCGCCAACTGATGGGCGTGCTGCACCGGATCTGGCACGGCCTGACCCGCTCCCGGGGGCGGCGAGGCTCGCCCTTCGTGGGCATCGCCCGCCGGCACAGCCCCAAGCGCCGGGGGGTGGCCCTGTTGATGGCCATCACCGCCCTGATGGTGCTCACCGTGCTGGTCGCCGACGTGACCTACAGCTCCCGGGTCCGGCTGCTCAAGGCCAGCCATGACCGCGACGCCGAGGCCGCCCGCTGGCTCGCTGTGAGCGGGGCCAACCTGTACCAGCTGGTGCTCATCGTGGACAAGCAGCTGTCCAAGCAGATGGAGCAGCTGGCCAAGGGCACTGGCTACGAGTCGATGGTGAGCATGATCGGGGGACTCTGGGAGATGATCCCCGGGCTCAACACGGGGCTCTTGCGCATGGCCTTCGTGTCCGGCTCCAGCGCCGACAGCGAGGATCTCGAGCAGTTCGAGAGCGAGGGCCTGACCGACGAGCAGCGCGAGGAGAGCCGGGAGGGCAGCGGGCTGTTCGCCGACAAGCACTTCCTGGACTTCGAGGGCGACTTCATCGCCCAGGTCATCGACGAGAACTCCAAGGTCTCCCTGAACCTCATCAAGAACGCCAGCGGCTCCGGCACCTGCCAGGAGAACATCGGGGCCCAGCTGCTCTACGGCCTCATGTCCGGCGAGGACAACGATCAGTGGTTCTACGACCGCAACATCGAGCGCTGGGACCTGATCTGCAACCTGTTGGACTGGGTCGACACGGACACCACGGCGTCCACGGCGCAGGGCGGGTACGAGGACAACCTCTACAACCGGCTGGAGTCCCCGTACCTGACCAAGAATGCGTTCTTCGACACCGCCGAGGAGCTGCGATTGGTGCACGGCTGGACCGACGAGGTCTACGACCGCTTCTCGCCCAACCTGACGATCTACGCCGACAAGACCAACGTGAACACCGCGCCCGACGAGGTCCTCAAGGGCCTGTTGCGGGCCTACTCGATCGGCACCAAGCCGACCGACACCGCGCTCGATGCGTACCTGAACGACGCCCGCGAAGACGCGGCCGGGGGCCAGTACGGCTCGGCCAAGGACTTCGTGGACACGTTCAAGAACAAGGGCATGAACCTGGACGACAAGCTCGAGAGCGTGCTGGACACCGACAGCTCGGTGTTCTCGGTCACGTCGACGGGCATCGTCAATGACAGCACCCGGGTGCTGCGGGTCGTCTACGACTTCAGCAGCAGCTCCCAGGGCAAGATCCGCTACTGGCGGATGGAGTAGAGATGGCCATCGTCGTCGGAATCGACCTGGGCTCCCACGCCACCAAGCTCGCCCTCATGGAGGGGCGGCTCGGCAGGGTGGAGCTGCTCGAGTACCGGGTGCGCACCGTGCCCCAGGACGGCAGTCAGGTGCCGACCCTCCAACAACGGCTGGCAGCGTGCAGACAGCTCTTCGACGAGGACACGGACCTGGCCGCCGCGACCAGCGCTGCGGCGTATCCGGGCCAGCACGTCAGCCTGCACCGCATCACCCTGCCGTTCTCGGACCGGGCGCAGATCGAGCGCACCTTGCCCTTCGAGCTCGAAGGCCACGTGCCCTTCGACCTCGACGACTACGTGCTCGACTACCGGGTGGCCGACGGGGCCTCGGACGGCCAGAGCCAGAGCCTGTGTGCCTTGGCGGATCGCCGGGTGCTCGGGCCTCTGCTGACTGGCCTGGGCGCCATCGGTGGCGACCCCCGTCACCTGGGGCTCGACGCCGAGGTCCTGGGCGAGCGGGCACCCGAAGACGGCACCTGGGCGGTGGTCGACTTGGGTCATGCTCGCAGCCTGGTGGCGGTGGTCAGTGACGGCGAGCTGGTCAGTGCCCGGGCCATCACCCAAGGGGGCCGGGACCTGACCCTGGCCCTGTCCCGGAAGTGGGGCTGGGACTGGGGCACGGCAGAGGGCGCCAAGCACGTGGCCAACCTGCGCAGCGCCGCCCGGGCTGTGGCCGAGTGGGAGGACGGTGGCGACACCGACCCAGCGGGCCAGCCCGATGCCGTCACGCCGAACCTGGCCGAGGGCGAGACCGCGCAACCCCAGCGGGTGTCCCACAGCGAGGTGGCCCGCTGCCTGGTCGAAGCCCTCCAGCCCCTGTTGGCCGAGCTCCGGACCACCCTCTTCGCCGCCGAGGTCGACCACGGCGCCGCCCTGGATGGCGTGCTGCTCACCGGCGGCACCGCGGACCTCGAAGGCCTGGACGACTGGCTGCAGAAGCAGCTCGGCTGGTCGGTGCGCACGCTGACCATCTCCGAGGAAGCGAGCCGGCTGGGCATGCCGGGCCGCTTCGCCCTGGCCGAGACCCTCGCCGGACACGCGGCGGGGGTGGGCGGCGCCCGGGCCCTGGACTTCCGCAAGGGCGACTTCGCCTACCGCGGGGACCTGGCCATGACGCGCACCGTGGGCCTATGGGCCCTGGCCGCGCTCATGCTGCTGTCCCTGGCCGGAGCCGTCTGGTTCGGGTTCGCCGTCGCCGACCGCCAGGCCCGGGTCGCCGAGCTCGAGGACGAAGTCGTCGCCGAGATGGCCGAGCTGTTCCCAGAGGTCGACCCGGAGAAAGGCCGGGACCCGTCGATGGCCCGAGCCATCGTGGTCGAGAAGACCACCGCGGTCGAGGACCGGGTGGAGCTTCTGGGCGCGACCATCGGCCACGATCCGCCGATCCTGTCCCTGCTCCGGGAGATCTCCGAGTCCATGCCGCCGCCTGGAGAAGCCCGCATCGAGGTCTCGGATCTGACGCTGTCCGACGTGGCGGTCAAGTTCACGGCCAAGACCGACAGCTACGACTCCGCCGCCCGGATCGAAGCGGCGCTCCAGAAGAACGAGCGCTTCAAGAACGCCAAGAAGGGCGACGAGAAGAAGCTCGGTGACGGCATCAAGTTCACGATGACCATTCCCCTGGGCGACGAAGAAGACGTCGAGGAGGCTGGGTAGATGTCGATCCTGACCAACGCCAACGCCAAGCTCCAGGACACCCTGGCTCCGCTGTTCGAGCGCATCGAGGCCATCCTCCAGGGCATGAATCCCAGGGACCGCAAGCTCCTGTTGGGGCTGGTGCTCGTGGTGGTGCTCGTGTTCTACGGCGGGGCGTTCTGGTTGATGTCCGGGTACCTGGACGATCTGGACCAGGACGTCGACACCCGCCACGCGACCCTCGCCTTCCTGGCGTCCGAGGGCGCCGGCTACCACGACACCCGGCAGCAGGCCGAGCAGATCGAGGAGCAACTCCGGGAACAGGCCGGCAAGAGGCTGAGCTCGTACCTGGAGAAGGCCGCCGAGAAGAGCGACATCAAGGACCAGCTGGACAAGGTCGACGAGAAGTCCGTCGTGGCCATCGGGGATCTCGAGACCGAGCGGGTCGAGGTCTCCATCTCCAAGGTCACGCTGGAGCAGCTGGCCAACTTCCTCTACGAGGTCGAGGCCGGTGACTTTCCCCTGCGCATCCAGTCCACCAACGTCCGGGTCAAGAAGTCCCGGGACGGTCGGCTGCTGAACGTGAAATTCGACATCGACGCCTTCCGGCTGCTCGAGGAGGTGGTCGAGTGATCCGCCGCATCATCCCCATCGCCTTGGGCCTGGCCTGGGGCCTGTTCGTGTTCTGGATCGCCTTGGTGCTGACCTTTCCCAGCGACGCGGTGCGCCAGCGCATCTCCTGGGAGGTCGACCGCGGCACGTCGGGCGCGATGGCGCTCCAGCTCGACGACATCCGCCCGAGCTGGCGGGTGACCGGCGCCCTGCTCGAAGGCGTCCAGCTGCTGAGCGTGCCCAAGAGCCGTCCAGGCTCAGACGACGACCCGGCGCCAGCGTCCCTGCTGCTCTCGGCCGCCCGGGTCGACACCCGGGTGCACGTGTTGCCGCTGTTGGGCGGGGACCTGCTCGCCGACCTCGATGCCGAGCTGTACCAGGGCACTCTGGCCGGGTCCCTGGGCCAGGTCGACGCCAAGTGGATCGCGGACCTGGAGGCCGACGATCTGGATCTGTCCCTGTACCCCTTCGAGGGGGAGGACTGGAGCGTGGACGTGTCCGGCTTGCTGGATCTGGTTGTCGACATGGCCGTGGACCCCGAGGAGGTCAAGGAGGCCAAGGGCGATCTGGAGCTGGACATCGAGGGGCTGATCCTGCGGAACATGACCGTGTCGGGCTTCACCATCGACGAGGCCCTGTTCAACGAGGCCATCCTCGAGCTGGACGTGCACGACGGCGAGGCCGAGGTCCAGAAGGGCTCCTTCCTGGCCGACATGATCGAGGCCACCCTGGACGGTCACATCACCCTGAGCTCGCCGCTGGAGCGCAGCCGGCTCAAGCTCACGCTGAAGATCCGCCTCGAGGACGACCTGGACTCGCTGGCCAAGCTGGCGCCCGGCATGAAGAACGCCCGGGACGACGGCGGCACCTACCACTTCATGGTCTCGGGCAGCCTGGAGAAGCCCCGCTTCCGCGAGGATCGGCTGGCGGCCCGCAAGCGCCAGGGCCCGCCCTCTTCCACCCGGGGCCGGGATCGCGACGACGACCGGGCCAGCACGCGCCCGCCGCCGAGAGCGGGCACCGCGGGTGATGACCCCGAGGCCGAAGAGCGCCGCAGGCTCCGCGAGGAGCGCATCGCCGAGCGCCGCGAGCGGATGCGGGAGAACCGGGACGGCCAGATTGCCGGCGAGCGCCCCCCTGGGCCGGATCGCGAGCGAGGCGGACCGCCGCCGGACTTCGACGAGGACTTCGACGGTCGCCGCCCCAGCGCTCGGGAGCCCCGCGACGACGATGAATTCCTGGACGACGACTTGCCGGCAGACGACGATTTGCCCGAGGAAGACCTGGATTTCCAGGGCGACGAGGACGCGCGGGACCTGGGCTACGCGGACTAGCTTCCGGGCGCGAGGCCGCTACGCGGTCGCGCGCGGGTCCGGCGGCCTCCGCCTCCGCCGTACGTGGAAGTGTCTTGCAGGAACCGGGGTCAGGAACCTTTTGTTAAGCATTAGCGGGATCGCATAAGCTAGTGTGACTAATCAGGTTCCACTGGGGCGGGTGGTCCGTGACGGGCCTGGAGGCGGTCCCAGCCCGAGGACTACTTCGCCTGGTATGCGTCCCAGATCGTCATCGACCGTTTGTCGCGCACCACGTCGCCGGCCAAATCGGTGACCTCCAGCTGGACCTGGAGGATGCGGTCGTGGAGCTCCTCGGGTTCAGTGGTGAACACCAGCAGCATGCCCACGCCGTCCTGGGCGGCTTCGGCGGCGTTGCAGCGAAAGTCGATGTAGGGCCAGGTCTGGCCCACCTCCTGGCCGCTGATGGTGCCGCTGAGCGTCGCGGCCACGAAGTCTGCCGCGTCGAGGTACTGGGCCCGGGCGGCGATCACCACGTGGTAGCCGCCCTGGGGTCCGTAGATCAGCTCGACCGTGTCTGTCTCGCTCTCGATGGCGTCGAAGGACAGCTCGCCCTGGCCGATCACGACCTCTTTGCGCTGGCCCGCTTCGCACGGGTCGCCGGGTTCACCGGTGTCTCCGAGCAGGCCCGTGCAGCCGGTCGTCCACAAGATCGCGAGGGGCGTGAGCATCGGCCGGACCTTAACCGGCAGGCGGTCGGGCTCGCGCAGGAGGCGGACATGCCGTTGTTGCCGGACGTACAGACCGCTCTGGAGGCGCGCCGGCCGCTGCTGGAGCGGCTGGCGGCGGAACAGACGGACTGCGTCCGGCTCTTCCACGGCGTGGCCGAAGGGCTGCCCGGCATGACCATCGATCGCTATGGACCGCTCGTCCTGGTCCAGGACTTTCGCGACACCCTGGACGCGGAGGCCTGGACCCGCCTCCAGGATCTTCTCTCGTCGGCCGTGCCCGATGCACCACACCGGGTCCTGAACCGCCGAGGGAAATCGTCCCAGACACCCCAAGCCCCGGCGACCCCCCAGGCCCTGGCCGACCACGAGGGCAGGGAAGGGGGCCTGCGCTTCCGAATCCGGGCCCGCCACCGAGGCCAGGATCCACTGCTGTTCCTGGACCTGCGGGCGGGCCGCCAGTGGGTCCGGGAGCAGGCCAGGGACCTGCGTGTGCTGAACACCTTCGCCTACACCTGTGGCGTCGGGGTCGCGGCCGCCGCAGGGGGCGCACGCGAGGTCTGGAACGTGGACTTCGCCACTTCGAGCCTGGACGTCGGCGACGAGAACGCAGCCCTGAACGGGGTGCGGATGACCCGCGTCCAGGACGACGCCCTGTTGGTGCTGCGCCAGTGCGCGGGTCTGGCGATCAAGGGCCGCGCTGCTCGCCGACCCTTCGTGAAGCGACCGCCCCGCGCCTTTGACCTGGTGGTGCTCGATCCGCCCCGCTGGGCCCGAAGTCCCTTCGGTGCCGTCGACGTCGCCCGGGACTACCCCTCGCTCTTCAAGCCAGCCGTGCTGGCCACGGCACCGGGGGGCCGGGTGCTGGCCACGAACCACCTGGCCGGGGTCACGGTCGAGGCTTGGCTCGACGTGCTCACCCGGTGCGCTCGCAAGGCGGGCCGGCCGGTCCGCGAGATCCAGCTGCTCGACGTCGGGGCGGACTTTCCCAGCTTCGACGGGCGAGCGCCGCTCAAGCTCGCGGTGTGTCACGTCTGAAATTCTGCTGGTCCGTGCCCGCGGCGTGTGTAGGACAATGGGACGTGCGTTCCGGTCCTGAAGATCCCCTGCAGGTCCTCGTCGTCGGCGAGGACCCCTTGGCCCGCGGAGGCCTCGCTGCCCTGGTGAGGGGCGCCGAAGGCCTGGACGTGGCTGGGGCTGTCGGACCCGGCGATGCGGCGCTCCAGGCCGTGCGGGACCTGCTGCCGGATCTGGCGGTCTGGGACCCGGTCGACGAACCCTTCCAGCCCCGCCAGGCCCACGAGCCCCCCTCCATCGTGCTGGTCTCCGATGCCGCTGCTGCAAGGGCCGCGCTTGCCAACGGTGCCCAGGGCGTGCTCTCGCGGGACGTGGACCCGGGCCGTCTGGCGGCAGCCCTGCACGCCATCGACCAGGGCTTCACGGTCATCGACGATCGGTGGGTGGACGCCTTGCGACCCCAGCCCTTGCTGGACGAACCCGTGGAGCGACTCACCCCTCGCGAGCACGACGTGCTGGAGCTCCTGGCCGAAGGCCTCTCCAATCGCGAGCTCGCCGGCGTGCTTGGCTTCAGCGAGCACACCGCCAAGTTCCACGTTCAGGCCCTGCTGACCAAGCTGGGTGCAGCCACCCGGACCGAAGTGGTGGTGCGGGCCATGCGGCTGGGCATCCTGCCCCTCTGAACAGCTGCCCGATCAGGCAGGGTGTGCCTGGTCGGTCGAGGGCTGTGCAACGGAGCGGCTGGGCGCCACCTTGGGGCCATGACCCACACCCACAACTCCTCGCTCATCGCCCTGTCGTCTGCCCTGGCCGACGCAGTGGCTTCCCTTGGACCGTGCCTCGTGCGCATCCCAGGCCGTCGCGGGTCCGCCACCGGCGTGGCCTGGGCGCCCCGCCAGGTCGTGACCACCGCCAGGGCCATCGGGCGTCGCTCCCAGGTCCCGGTGGTGCTGCCAGACGGCAGCGAACACCAGGGCACCGTCACCGGGCTGGACTGGGGCACCGACCTGGCCCTGGTGACCCTGCCCGACGACGCGCCTGCGCTCTCTGCCGCCCCTTGGGCCGAGTCGGATGGCCTGCGCACCGGCCACCTGGTGCTGGTCCTGGGACGCCCGGGTCGACAGGTCCGCGCCACCCTGGGCATGGTCTCGGCGATCGGAGGCCCCTGGGTGGCCCACGGCGGCAGCCCCGTCGATGCCTACCTCGACGTGGACGCCAGCCTGCCCGCGGGCTTTGCCGGAGGCCCGTTGGTCGACTCGGGGGGCCAGGTCATCGGGCTCAACAGCCGCCGACTCCGCCAGGGCGGCACGACCCTGCCGACCGCGACGGTCCGCCGGGTGGTCGCGGACCTGGTCGCCCACGGTGGCGTCCAGCAAGCTTGGCTCGGTGTCGGCGTCCAGGGGGCGGAGCTCCCCGACGGTGCCGGCCAGCCAAGGGGACTCCTGATCACGGCCGTCGCGTCCGGGGGCCCTGCAGACGCCGCCGGCGTCGTGCTGGGGGACGCGATCCTGGCCCTGGGTGACGTCGCCCTGTCCGAGCCCCAGGACCTGTTGGCTGCTCTGGCCGGACAGTCTGCGGGCGCCCAGGCGAGCCTGCGGTTGTGGCGGGCGGGGGCCGCTCTGAACGCCGACGTCACCCTGGGCACCCGCCCGACGTCCTCTGGGCGACGGCGCTGCGGCTGATCCACCCAGGTGAGGCCTTGGCGGGGGCGGCTCCAAGAGGCAGACTGCGGCCGTGTCCCTGTTGCTGCTCGCCCCATTCCTCGCACCAGCGGTCGCCTTCGACGCCGAGGCGACCGCCGCTGCTGCCCGTCGAGACCGCATCGAGGCGGATCTGCGGGTCCTGACCGGGCACGAGCTCACCGCAGCCGGCGCCGAGCCGCTGGTGTCCCGCAGCGTGTACCACCCGGACTCCGATCGGGCTGCGGACTGGTTGGTCGAGGCGATGGCAGCCATCGAAGGGCTCCAGGTGCGGACCGAGACCTTCGAGGCCGTCGGGCAGACCGGGCTGCGCAACGTGATCGGCGAGCTGGTCGGGGCCGAGCCCGAGCGGCCGGCGGTGGTGCTGGCCGCCCACTACGACAGCACGGCAGAGCTGGATCCGGACCCTTGGGAAGCGGCCGTGGATCCGGCCCCCGGTGCCGACGACGACGCGTCGGGGATCTCGGCTGTGCTCGAGGCCGCCCGACTGCTGTCCGCCGAGCCCGGAGGGTTCTCGCGCACCCTCCGCTTCGTGCTGTTCTCGGCCGAGGAGGTGGGTCTGGTCGGCTCGACCTACCGGGTCGAGCAGCTCCAGGCGACCGGCGCCCGGGTGGCCCTTGCCCTGGTCCTGGATCCGGTGGGCTACGACCCCGGGGACGGCGGCATCCTGTGGTTCAGCTACGACCAACGCTGGAGCGACGCGGCCGAGAGCCTGGAGGCGGCGGCACCCGACCTGGCTCCGGAGCTCCTGGTCCTGGGCGTCGATCACGAGACCTTTGGCGGCGACGATCGCTCGGACCACTTTCCCTATTGGCAGGCAGGCCTGCCCGCGCTGCACCTGGGCACCTTTCCCCAGCCGCCCACCTACCACACCCGGGCAGACGACCTGGACGTGGTCGACGTGGACTTCGTGACCGCGGTCAGCGGCTTCGTCGCGGGCCACGCCGGCAACCTTGCCGGCCCGCCCCCACAGGACGAGCAGGCGAGTCTCCTGGGCTGTGCCGCACCCCCACCGGGCCCCACTGGCGCCTGGGTGCTGATCGCCGGACTGCTGCTAGTCCCCTGTCTCACAAGTTCTCGAGGTGAGTCGCGCCGCGATCGGCGTCGCTGGCAAGGCGCGGCGACGCCGTCGTGGCCGAGTCACGTCAAGGAGCCGGAACGCAGCCAGCGGCGTCGAGGGCAAGCGAATCGCCCGAGAACCTGTGAGACAGGGGACTAGGCGGCCGAGTCAGTCGAGCCAGTCGAACTCGATGACCCCGTCGAGCACGATCGTGTCGATGTTGTAGGCGTAGGTGATCACGTTGGGCTCGGACCACTCGCCGGACGCCAGATAGCCGCCGTCGCGGCCGTCGGAGTCCATGAAGAAGACCTCTACCGTGTCGTCCATGTTGAACAACAGGGCCCGGTAGGTGTGCTGGGTCACGGTGAAGCCACAGGCGGTCTCGGGGCCGACGCTCAGCTCGTAGAAGTGCTCACAAGAGCCGCAGTAGTCCACCAGGTCTTCGTACAGTCGGTCGTCTTGTGAGACCGTCTCGCCCTCTTCTTCCAGCCGACCCTTGCAGTCGTCGTAGGCGAACTCCCGGGCGCCGCTCCAGCGGGAGAAGTCGAGCTCCTTGTCCGAGTCGGCGTCGCTGTCGCTGTCGCTGTCGCTGTCTGTGTCGCTGTCCGCGTCGGTTTCGGCGTCGGCGTCGGCGGGGTTCGCGGTGTCGGGGGTCCCGGTGTCCGTCCCCAAGGAGATCGTCCCAGGTGCGCAGGCGAGGAGGAGGGTGAGCGTAAGCATGGGGCTAGTGCTATCGCATCCTCGCCGGGGTCTGCGCAGCGCGGACGGGACCTGACGGGTCCCGAACACTTTCGATGGCGCTGCCAGGGCTGGCACACCGGGCAGGATACCTGTACATTTGTTCAGGTACTCCGGAGTCGCCGTGGCCCCCGCCGTCCCCCGGATCTGCTGCCTGGATCTGGACACCTTCTTCGTGTCGGTCGAGCGGCTCTTGGACCCCTCCCTCGAGGGCAAGGCGGTGGTGGTGGGCGCGAGCAAGGGCCAGAGGGGGGTCGTCACTGCGGCCAGCTACGAGGTCCGGCGCTTCGGGGTGCGCTCGGGCATGCCCATGGCCGACGCCGTGCGGCGGGCGCCGGACGCCATCTTCCTGCCCACCCGGCACAACACCTACAGCCCCTATGCCAAGCGGGTCCGCGAAGTCCTGGAGCGCTTCTGTCCCGAGGTCCGCACCGCCAGCATCGACGAGTTCTTCCTGGACTTTCGGGGCTGTGAGCGCCTGTACCGGCGCTTCGGGGATGCGGATGGCGACGCCACCATCGAGCGCGTGGTCCACGAGATGCGGCGGGCGATCAAGCGCGAGACGGGCCTCCCGGCGAGCGCCGGCATCGGCGCCAGCCGGCCCGTGGCCAAGATCGCCAGCGGCCTGGCCAAGCCTGCGGGGGTGGTGCTCGTGCCGGTCGGTCGGGAGCGGGAGGTCCTGGGGCCGCTGCCCGTGCGGAAGTACCCAGGCATCGGGCCCGTGATGGAGGAGCGCTTGCTCCGGGCGGGGCTCGAGACGCTGAGCCAGCTGGTGGAGCTGCCCGCCGGCGAGCTGCGGGCCCGCTTCGGAGGCGTGGCACAGCGGGTGCGCGCAGGCCTCGAGCCGAACGCTCGGGTGCAGCTCGGTCGGGATCGGCCCGCCTTCCTGGAGCACGACCAGCCCCAGGGCGGCGCCGTGGGCAGCATCTCCAACGAGCGCACCTTCCACGCCGACGTGGGTGACATCCAGAGAGTCCTGGACCAGCTCCGGACCCTGACCGAGCGGGTGTGCTGGCGCGCCAGACAGCGGGGTGTCCGGGCTCGCACGGTCACGCTGAAGCTGCGCTTCTCCAATTTCCACACGGTCACGCGCTCCATGACCGATCGCCCATCCCACGTCGAAGCCCAGGTGCTCCGGCGGGTGCGCGAGCTCTTCCAGCGGGCGCAGGTGCTGGCGCTCCCGGTCCGACTGGTGGGCGTGCAGCTCTCGAACCTGGTCCCCGACGCTCCGCAGCTCGAGCTTCCACTGGGACCCGATCAGCCTGCGCCGGTCGGCGACGCACTCGACGCTGTCCGGGATCGATTCGGATACGACGCGATCCGCCTGGGGGTCGCCGGATCGAAGACCCGCTGGCTCGCCACCCCGTCCGAAGCGGTCGTCGCGGCGGGTTGAGTATCCTGGGGGTCCAAGGCACCCTGATCACCCCGACGGAGCACCCATGGCTACCCGGAGGATCCTGCTGATCGAGGCGGATCCGGTCCGCAAGATCGATCGCTCGAAGGCTCTCAAGAAGCTCGGCTACAAGGCGGTGATGGCCGCTTCGGGCGCCGCAGCCCTGCGCACCCTTCGCAACACCTTGGTCGACGCTGCGATCATCGACACCGACCTGGCGGACATGCCGGGGGTGCACCTGTTGCGCGAGCTGCGCAAGCTGGGCATCGATGTACCGGTCATCATGACCGGGCGAGACGCCACCAAGGAAGAGCTGATCCTGGCCCTGCGGGGGCGGGCCAACGACTACCTGGAGCGGCCGTTCTCAGACGCCGAGCTGGCCACCGCGCTGACCCGGTGCCTGTTCGAGCCCGACGTGCTGTGGACGCCGCCCAAGCGCCTGGACACCGCCAACCTGATCCGTGCGGTCGGCGAGAACCGGTTCAAGTGGACGGACCCGCACGATCTGGCCTTTGCCATGGACCGGATTCCCCAGAACGCCCAGAACGCGCTGCGGGCGCTTGTCGACGGGCTGCGGGGGCACCGCGACCTCCAGGACCAGCTGCTGGCCGAGCTGAGCGGCCCGCGCTTCGAAGCCGCACACCCGGTGTCGACCTTGCGCGAGGCCACCAAGGCCCACGGTGCCAAGGTCGTGGCCCTGCTCGTCTCGGAGCGGGCGCTCGAGCCCTACTTCCTGCTCGACGACGCTGACGAGCTGCACGCCGACGTGGCCTGGGGCATGTGGGAGTGCGCCCGCATGACGTCCCACCTGTGTCTTCACATCGCCAAGAAGCTCGGGCTCTGGGACGCCGAGGGCCTGGCCCTGGCGGGCCTGGTGCACAATTTCGGCGAGGTCCTGGTGGTGCGGTACGAGGCCTCGCTGGACAAGGGCACCCTGACCGGACGCGAAGAACAGGTCCTGAAGGATCTGGACACCCGGGTCGCGGACTGCCACGAGGGGGTCGGGCGGGCCATGTTGACGCGCTGGGCCGCGGGTGACGCCTTGACGGAGCTGGCTGGAGATCACCACCGGGTCCCCCCGGACGACACTCCGCCCCCGGACAGACTGCGCCGAGACCTGGTCATGGCCTGCTGGGAGACCGCCCTACGCTGGGGCCTGGGCTACCTGCCAAGCCACGAGGTCATCGATCCGCGGCCTTCGCTCCGCGCGCTGGGCATCGAGCCCCGCTTTGCCAAGGAAGTGGCCGATCAGGCCGGGGACTGGCTCCTGCCCAGCGAGGACTGAAGCGGCCGGCCGTTCAGGGCTGGGTCTCGGACTCCGGCACCGACGCCAACGCCGTCTGGACCCGCTCGTAGAGCCTGCGGGCGCCCAGGTGGTCGCTCTTGGTCTTGAGCAGACGACGCAGCCGCGCCGCGGCTCGCTTGTAGAGCTTGCCGTCGTGTTCGACCATCGCCAGGAAGAACTGGCCGTCCATGAAGTCCGGGTCGAATTGATCCGCCAGCTCCAGCAGCTCCATGGCCTGGCTGCGGCGGTCGGCGGCTGGCCGGTCCTGGTCCTGGTAGAGGGCCCAGCCAAGCCACGCCATGTTGCGGGCGGAGTCCAGGTGCTCATTGCGCGCCTGGCGCAGGTGGATGATCGCGGTGCGCACGTCGCCGGCAGCGAGCGCGGCCTGGCCCTTGAGGAAGAGCTGGTCGACGAAGTCTTCCGGGTTGGCCGCGTACTCGTCGGGGTCCTCGTCCAAGGGTTCCACTGGGGCCGCTGCGGCTTCGAGGGCTCGGTTGACGCGCTTGGAGAGCTGGGCGGCGGCCTCGTCGACCTTGCGCGCGATGGCCCGGGCCATGTCGTGGATGTCGTCGGAGTAGCCGTCGCGGTTGGCGATCTGGGCGTAGCGATCGGCCATGCGCTGCCGGGCGGTCTCGATGCGATCGAGGTCCTTGGTGCGCGGGATGCCCAGGATGGTCCACGGATCGGCGTGTTCCAGCTGGGCGGTCTCCCGACGCAGGCGCCGCAGAGTCAGCATGGCGTCCGTGGCCTGGCTGGGCTGGCGCATCTGCGGACCTTGTGGACGGGCCCGCCTGCGCTTGCGGGCGGCGCTGGGTGAGGACGCCGTGCGGCTGACGACGGCCCCGTATTCCGGGACTTCTCCGTGTCGCCCGGGGCCCCAGTTCGACGGCGTGCTGACCACGGAGCTGACGGTGGACGACTGGGGCTCATCCCGCTCCACGGCGATCTGGGCCAATGGGCGCTGGCGGCTGGCCTCTTGCAGCACGCGCTCCAGGTCCAGCACCTGGATCGGACGCCGCATGAAGCGGTTCACGTCGCACTCTGCACAGGCACGCTGGATGGGCTCTTCGTTCTCGAAGAAGATCGCCGACGTGAGGATCACGGGAATCCGCGACCCGACGGGGTTGCGCCGAATGTCGCGCAGGATGTCCAGGCCAACCTGGCCGTTGGTGTCGGCGTCGACCAGCATGATGTCGGGGGGGCTCTTGACCAGCTGCTCTCGCACGCCAGCCCCGTCGGAGCAGTGGGTCACGTCGATCCCCGCCCCACGTAGGACGCCGCCCAGCACGCGGGCGAAGTCCCCTGAGTCTTCCAACACCAACAGCTTCATCGTGTGGTTCTTCACGCCTCGACGAGGGCCCTGTGGATGGGGGCGACGTAGTGTACCCCGTGTCACGCGGCCGGGCGCACGCAACGATCAGGATACGACCTTTCGCGCATGTCGGTGATCTGCCAGGACCTGGGAAACCGCCCCCGGACCCAGCCGGTCGATTTCTTCTGGCGCCATCGGGACAGCCCGTCGTTGTGTTGGCTCGACGGGGGAAGCACGGCCCCGAGTCTGTTCGTGTGGGGCCCCGGCGAGCCGCTGGCTGCGGGGGAACCCTGGGTCGCCGCTGTCCGTGAGGCGCTGCGAGCTGGCCCACACTTCCCGGACGCGCCCTTTGCCGGGGGCGTGCTCGGGTATCTGGGGTACGAGGCCGGTCGTCACGTCGAGCGCATGCCCGCCCCGGGCCGGTCGGGCCTGTTGCCAGAGACCGGACTGCGCCGGTTCGAAGGGGGGCTGTGGTTCCATCCGGACCAGCAGCGCTGGGTGGCGGCTGGCACGCTCGGATTCGTGGACCAGGCCCGCAGCCGCCTCGCTCGCGTCGAGGAGAACGCGCCCGAGCCCACCCCCGCGGGCGGGATACTGCAGGAGCCCGACCGACCCCTGGGCTTCCAGCGCGCTGTGAGACGGGTCCAGGCGCACATCCGTGCGGGGGATTGCTACCAGGTCAACCTGGCCCGGCGCTTCGCGCTGACCGAGGTCGGGGACCCGGCAGAGGCTTGGCTTCGGCTGCGGCGAGACTCCCCGGCGGGCCACGGGGCCTGGCTGCCGGTGGAAGGGGGGGTGGTCCTGTCCAACTCCCCGGAGCGCTTCCTGGTCGTGCGGCAGGGGCGGGTCGAGAGCTGGCCCATCAAGGGCACCCGGCCAAGAGAGGGCTCGGGGCGGGACCGGCACTGGGCCCGCGAGCTGGCCCAGGACCCCAAGGAACGGGCGGAGCTCACGATGATCGTGGACCTGGTGCGCAACGACCTGGGGCGGGTGTGTGTGGCCGGCTCCGTCGAGACCGCGCCCCGCAGGGTGTATGCGCTGCCGACGGTGCACCACGCGGAGCAGCGGGTGCGCGGGCGGCTGGCCCCAGGGCGAGATGCGGTCGATGCCGTGGCGGCGTGCTTCCCCCCAGGCAGTGTGACGGGGGCGCCCAAGGTCCAGGCCATGGCCATCCTGGCGGGCCTGGAGCCCGTGCCGCGGGGCGTGTCCTATGGGGCGATCGGGTACTTCGCCGACTCCGGCGATGCCTGTCTCTCGGTGGCGATCAGGACCGCGACGGTGCTGGGCGACCGAGCCTGGGTGCACGTGGGCGGAGGCATCGTGGCGGACTCGGACCCGGTCCTGGAGTGGGAGGAGACCCGATGGAAGGCGCAGGCCTTGCTCCGGGCCCTGACTGGCGCTACCCCGCCCGACTCCCTGGAGGACCCCCGACCATGAGCTTCCCTCACGACGGCTTCACCGGCATCGTCCATCCCGAGGTCAGGTCCTACATCGGGGAGCTGGCGCCCGGTCCGGACCTGTTGCTCGATCGACTGGAGGCCTATGCCGACGAGCGAGGCTTCCCGCTCATCGGCCGTGAGTCGGGGCGCTGGCTCGAGCTGCTGACTCGAATGATCGGGGCCCGGCGTGTGTTCGAGTTCGGCAGCGGGTTCGGCTACTCCGCTGCGTTCTTTGCGCGAGGCGTGGGGCCCGAGGGGCGAGTCCATGCCGTGGAGCGAGACACGTGGGAGCGCGATGCGTTCGAGGCGCACTTCTCGGACGCCGCGCTCAAGGCGCGCATCACCTACCACCTGGGCGATGCCTTCCAGGTCTTCCAGGCGCTCGACGGGCTGTTCGACGTGGTGTTGGTGGACTGCAACAAGGTCGACTACCAACGAGCCCTGGACCTGGCGGTGCCGCGACTGCGCCCCGGCGGCCTCCTGCTCGCCGACAACGTGCTGTGGGGGGGCAAGACCGCCCGCCCGGCCCAGCCGGACGACGCGAGCACCCTGGCGCTCCAGGACTTCAATCGCGCCCTGTTCCACGACACCCGGCTCTGGCCCGCGGTCCTACCGGCGGGGGACGGCCTGGCCGTCGCCCTCAAGCGGCCGGCTCCCTGAGCGCTCGGGCCGCGCGGACCGGATCCGGTGCGCACAGGATCGCGGAGATGACCGCCCACCCGTGAGCCCCCGTGGCTTGGACCTCGGCCAGGTTGTCTGGACCCAGCCCACCGATGGCGACGACCGGCACCGTCGACGCGGCGACGACCCTGGCCAGGATCGCGACGCCTCGGGGGGCCAGCGCCCCGGGCTTGGTCCGCGTGCCGAAGACCGGGCCGAAGCCCACGTAGTCGACCCCCTCGTCCAGCGCTGCGTGGAGCTGGTCCAGGTCGTGGGTCGAGCGCCCTACCAGGGAGCCGGGAGGGAGCAAGCGGCGGTCCACGGGGCCGTCTTCCTGGCCCACATGCACGCCGTCGCCGATCGCGGCCAGGTCGGGGTGGTCGTTGAGGATCAGGGGCACGTCGGCCTTGCGGCAGAGGGGAGCCAGCGCACGTGCAGCCGATGCCACGCGGTCGCCCGTCCAGCCCTTGCAGCGCAATTGCAGCACCCGGACCCCGCCCTGGAGCAGCAGTCGGCCGGCCACGACGGGATCGCCGAAGCCGGCGTCGGCGATGCCGTACAGACCCGGTGGCAGGCTCACAGGCCCAGCACCCCCAGCCGTGCTGCCCGACTGCGCAGCGTGTTGCGCGCGATGCCCAGCAGCTGTGCTGCAGCCAGCTGATTGCCGCCGGTCCGCGCCAGGGCCAAGCGGTACAGCGCCCGCTCCGTGGCGTCGACCGCAAGGCGCCGGACGGCGATGCCGCTGTCCGGCTCGACCTGTTGCACCAGCGCCCTGAGCCGCGCCTCGACGACCGTCTCGAAGGCCGCCGCCAGATCCATGGCCTGGGCATCGGGCGCCGGGTCGACCAGTCTGCGGACCGACTCCGGGAGCGCCTCGGCCCGGATCACCGAGTCCTGGGTGCCGGTGAGCGCCTGGACCACGAACGTCTCGAGCTCCCGGGCGTTGCCAGGCCAGCGGTGCGAGAGCACGAGGGCCCACAGAGACCGCTGAAAGCGGCGCCGGGGCAGCCCGAGCTGCCGTCGATAGCGGTCCAGGTAGAGCCGGGTCAGTCGCCGCAGTTCCTCGGGACGCTCCCGCAGCGGGACCAGGTGAAGGTGGTTCCACGTGCCGCGCCCGACCAGGTCCGGGACGGCGCGGCGGGACCCCACCAGGAAGCGCCAGCCGGCCCTGCGGACCTGGTGGGACAGCGCATCGACAGCCTCTGGCAGGCGCTCGTCCACCCGCTCCACGTAGATCGTGCCCGGCTCGGTGCCAGGGTCTGACCAGGGCGGGGCGTCCAGGTCCTGGACCCGAAAGGGGCCCGGATCTCCGGAGATCTGGTGCAGGGCTCGGGCCAGCCGCTCCTTGCCCGAGCCTCGCTCGCCCTGGATCAGGACCGGGAACGTCCCCGCCGCAAGCCGGCCCAGGATGACGAAGGTGGATCCGCCTGCGCCGAGCAGGCGCAGCTCATTGCGCAGCTCGGCGTCGATGCCGGCCCGGGTGACCTTGCGCGCCAGCCGAAGGAGGTCCTGGTGGCGGCTGGGGGCCTGGGCGAGCGGTGCCGCCGGCCCTCGGAGCGCCCGGAGCTCGGGCCCGTGGGAACAGGACGCGGCCATCGTCTGGAGGAGCTCTGGAACCAGCCCGGGCAGGCGACTGTCCACCAGCGCCAGCGCACACCGGGGCGACGCCACGCTCGCCAGGAGCCCCTCCCAGCTGGCCGCGGACGTGACGGGCAGTCCTGCCCCGGCGAGCTGGTCGACCAGGTCTGCCCGCAGGTCCTCGTCGTCGGTGGCGAGCGTCACGCGTCCCATGGCGCCCCGTACCCCGGCAAGGCAGGGGCCATCCACCGCCGCGGGGTCCGGACGGGCTCGATCGCGAGGGTTACCCTGGGTCCATGCCCTCGTCGCGCCCCGCTCGCATCGCCTGGGTGCTCGCCCTGCTGGTCGCAGGGACGGCCTGGGCCGAAGACCCTCCGGGCGCGGGGGAGCGGCCGGCAGAGGTCCCCGAAGGCAGCCTGTGGGACTTCGTGGAGACCGGCACCGGCACGGTGCCCTCGCCGTCGGCCCTGGCGGAGTCCGAGGAGCTGGCCGACGAGCGCTTCGCCGCCCAGCGCTACCTGGGGGTGGGTCCGGTCCCGGTCGAGCCGGATCCGGCGATCTACCTGGACCCCGTCGGGCTGCTCACGGCGGCAGCCACCGAAGTCCGGCCCTTCGATCCGGCCGAGTTCGACATTCCCGTCGTCATGAACGGCGAGGTCGAGAAGTGGATGGGCTACTTCCTGGGTCGCGGCCGGGCCTACTACGGGCGCTATCTGAATCGCGCTGGCCGGTACGTGCCGCTGGAGCACCGGATCCTGGCTGAGACGGGCATGCCCGCGGACCTGATCTACCTCTCGATGATCGAGTCGGGGTACAACACCCAGGCCCGATCCCACGCTTCGGCGGTCGGGCTGTGGCAGTTCATCGCGCCCACCGGGCGCCGCTACGGCCTGCGCATCGACTACTGGGTCGACGAACGCCGGGACCCGGAGCTCGCCTCCCAGGCGGCCGCCGCCTACCTGGGGGACCTCTACGAACAATTCGGGGACTGGTACCTGGCCTGGGCGGCCTACAACGCTGGGCCCGGACGCGTGACCCGGGCCGCCCGCAAGACCGGCTCCACCGACTTCTGGGTCCTGTCTTCGGCCCTGCCGGCCGAGACCCGCAACTACGTGCCCAAGCTGCTGGCGGCGGCGATCATCGGCAAGCACCCGGAGCGCTACGGGTTCGATGTGCAGCTGGAGCCGCCGCTCGCGTACGACGTGGCCCAGGTGCGAGGCTCGGTGACCCTGGACATCCTGGCCCGGTGTGCGGGAGTGGACCAGGACACGCTGGAGGCCCTCAACCCCAGCCTGCTCCGGGGTGCGACGCCCCCTGATGGCGAGACCTCGGTCCGGGTGCCTGTGGGCCAGGCCGACGCCTTCCTGGCTGCCCTGGACGCCATCCCCGCGTCCGAACGGGTCAGCTACACCCGCCACCGTGTGGCGAAGGGCGAGTCTCTGGGCGCGATCGCCCGGCGCTACGGCGTCGACGTCTCCGCGATCTCGCGCTTCAACAAGATCGCCGATCCGGACCGCATCTACGTGGGCATGGAGCTGGTCATCCCGATGCATGGGCAGCTGCCCCCGCAGATCGCCGCGCCGGTGACCCAGCACACCGTCGCCGGCGGCGAGAACCTGTCGGGGATCGCCCACCGCTATGGCGTGAGCACCGACGACCTGGTGGGTTGGAACGGCCTGAAGGACCCGGACGCCCTGGGCGTGGGCCAGGTCTTGTCGGTCCGCGGCGGCAAGCCCGAGCAGCGGGTTGCGCTCAACTACAGCGTTCGCCGGGGCGACACCCTGTCCGAGATCGCTGCCGAGCACGGCGTGTCTGCCGACGACTTGATGACCTGGAACGACATCCGGGACGCCCGTGGCATCCAGGTCGGCCAGACCCTGCAGATCTACACCTCGTCGCGCGGCTGGCGGTCGTACACGGTCCAGGCCGGGGACAGCCTGGGCACCATCGCCCGGCGCCACGGGGTGTCGGTGGCGGAGCTCCAGGCGTGGAACGACCTGGGGTCCACCGTGATCCACCCCGGCCAGACGCTGCGCATCCGGAGCCTGTGATGCTGACCGTACAAGAGGCCCTGGCCCGGTGTGAGACCGCGGTGACGCCCATGGGCTGGGAGCGGGTATCGCTGGACCTGGCCCAGGGTCGCGTCCTGGCCCAGGACATCTGCTCGCCCTTGGACATCCCGCCCTGGGACAACTCGGCGATGGACGGCTTCGCGGTCGTCGCTGGGGACACGGCGGCCGTGCCGGTGCGGCTGCGCATCGTCGAGACCATCGGCGCCGGCCAGGTGCCGTCCCAGACGATCTCGCCGGGGACCTGTGCCCGCATCATGACGGGCGCCCCGATGCCGCCCGGGGCCGACGCCGTGGTGATGGTCGAGCAGACCGACGGTGGCCCGGGGGACCACGTGGAGATCCGCGCCCACGCGACCGCGCACCAGAACGTCCGAGATCGCGGCAACGACGTGGCGTCGGGGACGCGCATCCTGGCCGCGGGCACGACCCTGGGCCCCGCCGAAGTGGGCATGCTGTCTGCCCTGGGCCTGCCGTCGGCCCAGGTCAGCCAGCGCCCCGTGGTGGCGGTGCTGTCCACGGGCGACGAGATCGTCGAGGCGGGCTGGCCCCTGGGCGCGGGCCAGATCCACTCGTCCAATACCCACTGCCTGATCGGGCTGGTCCGAGAGGCGGGGGGGGTGCCCCTGCACTGCGGCATCGCCCCCGACGATCCCCAGGGCCTTCGGCAGGCGCTGTCCCGCTGCCTTCGAGCCGACCTGGTGGTCACCACCGGTGGGGTCTCGATGGGGGACTTCGACTACGTCAAGGACGCCTTTGAAGACCAGGGCGCGACCTTGGACTTCTGGAAGGTGCGCATGAAGCCGGGCAAGCCCCTGGCCTTTGGCGCCATCGGCGGGCGCCCGGTGTTCGGCCTGCCCGGGAATCCGGTGAGCTGCATGGTGAACTTCCTGCAGTTCGTGCGGCCGGTGGTGCGCAAGATGCTCGGCGACCCGCGGCCCTACCTTCCGGTCCTGCCCGCCCGGCTCACGGCGCCGCTCCGCAAGCGGCCTGGCCGCGCGCTCTTGGCCCGGGTGAGCCTGCACTGGCAGGGCGAACACCTGATGGCGACACCCACGGCGACCCAGTCCTCCGGCGCCCTCAGCTCCATGGTCTTGGGCGATGGCTTGACCCTGCTGCCGACCCAGTCCTCCGGCGCCCAAGAGGGCGACAGCGTGCGCGTGCAGATCCTGCGCTGGGGTTGGAGTCACGGCGTCGACCCAGGCTACGGGGCGCTCTGAGCGTGGCAGCCCAGGATCGGGCCTTCGTCCTGGCGGGTGGGCGCTCCCGGCGCTTCGGCAGCGACAAGGCCCGCCATCCGGTGGCGGGCGTGCCCATGGCGGCGTTGGTGGCCCAGGTCTTGGGTTCGTCGGGGCTGCCGGTGGCGCTGGTGGTCCGGGATCGGGGGCTGGCGTCCCTGGGGCTCCCACTCCTGGTGGAGCCCCCTGGACCGGTCCATGCTCTCAGCGGCGTGCTCGCAGCCCTCCAGGCTGTGGGCCCTCGAGGACGGGCCCTCATCGCCCCCTGTGATCTCCCGGCGCTGACCCCCCAGGCGGTCCAGACCTTGATCGGGGGAGCGCCACCCCGGATCGCCAAGGGCCAACCCCTGCTGGCGTGGCTACCAGGCACCCTGGCCGAGACCGTGCGCAAGTGGCGCGACGAGGGTGCGCCGGTCCGGGCGCTTGTTGCCGTGTGCGCCCAGGTGGCCCTGGATCCAACAGCCCTGCGCAACGCCAATAGGCCCGCGGATCTGGCGCCTCCCACGCCCAGAGACACCGACGGCCAGGGCGACTGACCCCTTGCGATAGACTCGCCGCCCTCTGAGGAGCTCCCATGGCCCCCCACGCCCACCACCAGTCCGCCCGCTCCCACAAGGCGCGGGTGCGCATCGCCACGGTCTCGTCGACCCGCACCCTGGAGACCGACGAGGGCGGCCCGACCCTGGCACGGGTGCTGGGCGAGAGCGGTCACACGATCCTGGGTCGGGAGATCCTGCCCGACGACCCGGTCCAGATCCGCAAGCGGGTGCTGCAGTGGGTGGCCGAGCCCCAGGTCGACGCCGTGGTGCTGACCGGCGGGACCGGGATCAGCCGTGCCGATGGCACCTGCGAGGCGGTCGCCGGCGTGCTCGACAAGACCCTGCCCGGCTTCGGAGAGCTCTTTCGGATGCTCAGCTACGCGGAGATCGGCTCGGCGGCGATGCTGAGCCGCGCGGTGGGCGGGGTCTGTCAGGGCACCGTGATCTTCGCCGTGCCGGGCTCCCCTGCGGCCTGCGAGCTGGCGGCGGGGCAGCTCATCGCGCCCGAGCTGGGGCATCTGGTGCACGAGCTGGCCAAGGAAGGGCCGTCCCCGGCCACCGCCGCGGCCGCGGAGCCAGCGCCCGAGCCCGACGAAGCCGCTCCAGCGGACACCGAGGAACAGCCCGAAGAGCCCCTGCAAGAGGGCGGCGTGCACATCGGCACCAAGGTCGCCGAGGCTCCGTCAGCGGACCCAGAGGCCCCTCTGGAGGGCTGGTTCGCCACCCTGGCCGAGCTCGGCGGCACCCTGATCCGAGGAGAGCGGGTGGCCGTGCCCGAGTCCCTGAGCGGACTGGCCGCGGCCAACCAGGTCTTGGAGGGCGCGGGAGAACAGGCCCGGGTCTCCTTGGCCCAGGGAGACTACGGCGTCTTCGGGTGGCCGGACCTTCGGCGTCCGAGCGCCCAGGTCCTGTTGGTGGGCCGGGGCGAGGTGGTCGCGCTCCACAGGCAACCGGCCGGCGCCGGCCTGGTCGCCCGGGACAAGGGCGGCCTGTTGGTCCACGCCGGCCGGCTGGGGCGCACGGCCGAAGAGCGCACCGGGCGGGACTACCCGGGCGAGGGGCGGCTCTTCGCCGTCGACGGCAGCGTGATCTACGTCCGCCAAGGCGACCGCGTGTCCAGCTGGGACGGGCGCCGGGTCCAGGACCAGGGCACCACGAGCCAGGTCACCGCGTCGCTGCTCCTGGGGTGGTCCCAGCGCTGACGTGATAGTCGCCGGGCCATGTCCGACGTCGATCCTCGCACCCTGCTCGAGCCCGCCGCCACCCAGGTCCGCGACCCAGTCTCGGGCAGGAGCGTGTGGCTGTCCGGCATGATCACCGAAGCCCGGGTCGACCAAGGCTCCCTCAAGTACACCCTGGTGTTCGGGGCCGGCCACAGCCAGCACGATCGGGTCGCGATCCAGGAAGCCATCGCCCTGAACCTCGGCGGGCTGGGCTGGGAAGGCGGCGTGATCTGCAACGTGCGCATCGCGGGCAAGGAGCCAGCTGCGGCCCCGGCCGCGCCCGAGCCGCCCAAGGAGCCCGTGCGGGGCATGAACGCGGGTGGGGGAATGCAGCCCCACGGCGGTCCGGTCCAGAAGCAGAAGCCCGAAGGGGTGGCCCACATCATCGCGGTCGCGTCGGGCAAGGGCGGCGTGGGCAAGTCGACCGTGGCCACGAACCTGGCCTGTGCCCTCGCCCAGCAAGGCCACCGGGTCGGCCTGATGGACGCCGACATCTACGGCCCGTCCCTGCCGCTCATGATGAACGTGACCGGCCAGGTCATGTCCGACAGCAGCCAGCGCATCCTGCCGCTGTTCGCCTATGGCGTGAAGTGCATGAGCATCGGCTTCCTGGTCGACGAGCGGGAGCCTGTAATCTGGCGAGGGCCCATGGTGATGGGGGTCGTGCGTCAGTTCCTGCAGCAGGTCAAGTGGGCGCCGCTGGACTACCTCATCGTCGACCTGCCACCCGGCACAGGAGACGCACAGCTCACGATGATCCAGGCCACGCCCATCAGCGGCGGCGTCATCGTGAGCACCCCCCAGGACGTGGCCCTGTTGGACGCACGCCGGGGCATGGAGATGTTCAAGAAGCTCGACGTGCCGATCCTGGGCGTGGTCGAGAACATGGCCTGGATGGACCTGCCCGACGGCTCTCGCGTGCATCCCTTCGGGGACGGGGGCGCGGTGCGGCTGGCCCAGGCGTCCGATGTTCCACTGCTGGCCCAGGTGCCGCTGGACGGTCGCATTCGCGAGGCGGGAGACCACGGCGCCCCCATCGTGCTGGCCGAGGGCGATCACGGCGCGGCCTTCGAGACCGTGGCTCGTGCGGTGGCAGAGCACCTGCCGCCCCAGTAGGCTCAGATCATGTCCGCGCAGCTCGCGTCTCCGCTGATCGACACCTTCGGGCGTGTGCACACCTACCTGCGTGTGTCGGTCACCGACCGCTGCAATTTCCGATGCGTCTACTGCATGCCCGCCGATGGGCTGACGTGGATGAGCCGCGACGACGTGCTGACCTTCGAGGAGATCGAGCGGCTGGTCCGGGTCTTCGCGGGGTTGGGCATCACCCACGTGCGCCTGACCGGTGGCGAGCCCACTGCCCGCCGGGACTTCGTGGAGCTGGTCGAGGCCTTGGGCGCCGTGCCCGGGATCGAGGACCTGGCGCTGACGACCAACGCCCTGCGCCTGGGCCCCATCGCCGAGCGGCTCAAGGCGGCCGGGCTCAGCCGGGTCAACGTCAGCCTGGACAGCCTGGACCCGGACATCTTCTCCCGGCTGACCCGGGGCGCAGATCTGTCCCTGGTGCTCCAGGGCATCTCCGCCGCACGCGCGGCCGGCCTGACCCCTCTGAAGATCAACGTGGTCGTGCTCGACGGCGAGAACGACCATGAGCTGGTGCCCCTGGTCGAGCACTTCAGCGAGCACGCCAGCAACACCGAGCTCCGCTTCATCGAGTACATGCCCTTCCAGGCCCGCTGGCATCGGTGCGTGCCCGCCCGCGAGCTCCGGCGTCGGCTGGGGGAACGCTACACGCTGCAGCCCGTCGACCGCGGGGTCGGCCGAGGCCCCGCCGTGAGCTGGCGCATCCAGGAGACCGGCCTCAAGGTCGGCTTCATCTCGCCGCTGTCCGAGAAGTTCTGCGGTTCTTGCAACCGTCTTCGGCTGATGGCCGATGGCCACCTGCGCACCTGTCTCTCCGACGACGACACCCCCTCGCTGCGCGACCAGCTGCGGGCCGGGGCCACCGCCGCCGAGCTCCAGGCGAGCGTGCGCACCATGGTCACGGGAAAGCGCGAGGGCCACGGCTGCACGGTCGAGGGCGGCACGCCCTTCGAAGGCGTCATGACCCGGGTGGGCGGGTAGACCCGCCTCGGGTAGCATGGCCGGCGCACGCGGAGGCGCTGGAGATGCCCGGACTGTGGATGGCCCTTGGGGCCACGGCGGCGCTCGCCGCCTACCCCAACGACGTCACCTTCTCCAACCTGGACCCCACCGTCGACGTCGCCGAGGCGCCCGGTGCCTACTACGACGTGGTGCTGGAGCTCGCCGCGGCTGTGGCGTGGAAGCCCATGGCGCCGGCGTCGACGCTGGGCGTGAACGGCTTCGAGCTGTCCCTGGGCCACAGCATCACGTTCATCGAGTCCGAAGGGGACGGCCTGGAGCTGAGCAGCTGGGAGCGCCTGCACGCAGACGCGGACCCGGACCGCGCGGTCTGGATCCCCCGCCTGGAGGCCCGGAAGGGCCTGCCCTTCTCGCTCGAGGTGAGCTTCGAGCTCGGGGTCGTTGCGCTGTCCGCCCAGTCCGTGGTGGGCGGGCATTTGCGCTGGGCCCCGGTCGAGGGCTATCGACGCCTGCCCGATGTGATCCTGCAGGGGGGCTACACCGGCTACACCGGCAACGACGAGCTGGAGCTGGGCGTGATGGACCTGGGGGCGGCGGTCGGGTACAGCCTGCCCTTCGGCTCGGTCGTGGGCATCAACACCGCCCGCTTCTCCCCCTTCGTGGCGGCGACTCGGCTCACGGTGCACGCATCGCCGGGGCTGTCCGACACCGAGATGGCCGCGCTCAACCTGTACCCCCTGTCCGGCTTTCGGGGCTCGGACTACTACGACCCGACCCTGAACCTGTGGCAGCTCCAGGGAGGCTTCCACCTCCAGTCGGGCGGGTTCGCGTTCGAGCTGTCCGCGACCTATGCGGTGGGCGTGGCGGCGTCGGTGAGCGCAGGTCTGGGCCTGGTCTTCTGAGCCATCACAGGCCTTCTGCGATCACGGCCTGGACACCGAGCGCAGCGAGCCGCGACAGGGGGCCGGGCCCGTGCACGTTCCACGCCGTGACCGCCAGCCCGTAGCGCCGGGCGCGGGCCACCAGGCTCGGGCTCACGGCGTCGTGTCGGGCATGGAGGCCGGTGGCCCGGGACCAGAGCCACATGGCGGGGCTGCGGAGGGTCGCCGGCAGGTCCGGGGCCCAGGCCAGCCCGCGGGGCACGGTCGGGGCCATGCGGGCGGCGTGGCGCAGCAGTCTCGGGTCGAAGGAAGACACCAGGCAGCGGCCCTGCAAGGGCGCGAGCAGGTCCAGGGCCTCGGCCGCCAGGGCCAGATCGAAGGGATCCCGGAGCTTCAGGTCCAGGTTGACCCGCAGCCCGCTCTCCACCAGGAGCGGGATGGTGTCGCGCAACAGGGGCGCTTGGGGGAGCTGGTGACTCGGGACCTGGTCGAGCGGCAGGACGCGGCCTCCCAGGTCCACGGTCCGATCGTGCCAGAGCACCAGCGCCCCGTCCCCGGCCCGGGAGACGTCCAGCTCGACGCCGTCGTAGCCGCGCGCCACCGCGGCGGCGATGGCCTCCAGCGTGTTCTCGCCCGCTTGGGTCACGCCGCCGCGATGGCCGTAGCGGTGCACCTGGGGCTGATCCTCCTGTTGTGCGCGGTATCCAACGAAGCCCTCGCGGTCGAGATCGTCGTGCGGGCCACGGTGGCGCCGGACCTCCAGACCATCACCGGCACGTTGTCGGTTCAGGGCCAGTCCCTGGCGCTGACCGATCCGCTCGAGCGGCTGCCCGTGCCCCAGGACGACCTGACGACCTTTCGCACCTTTCCCGGCGCACCAGCCACCGGGCGGGTTGACTGGCAGCCTGTGGACGAGGGGGTCTGGGCGTTCACCACCGAGCTCCCGCGGCGCTATGGGGCTCTGGGGGCGCTGCCGGACCGCGGGCTCTGGGCCAACGGCGGCTGGTATCCCCAGCCCGTCGACAGCGAAGGGGGCCTGCCGCTGGCCCACTGGGACGTCGCGGTGACCCTGCCGGAGGGCACGGTCGGTGCGCTGAATTCGACTGCGGGGGCGCACACCCTGGCCTGGGAGGGCGTGGCCGATCGGGCGGCCTTGGCGGTGCTGGAAGGGGGCCGCGTCACGGAGCTGGGGCCGGCCGAGGCCCGGGTGGTGCTGGTCCAGGACCGACGATCCCGTTCCCTTCGAGACCAGGAGCTGGTCGCCGCCTTTGCTCGGGCTGGGGCAGGGGCCGGCCGGGTGGTGGTGGTCGAGGCGCCGATGTTTCGACGCCTGGTGCGCCCGGCGCCCGGACTGTGCTTCCTCTCGGACCGGGCGTTCCGCCTGACCCGGCCTCTGCAGCGCTACCACCGGGTGCCGGTGGCCCGAGGCCTGCTCACGGCGTCGCTGCCCTTGGTGGATCCCTGGCTGAGGGGGATCGCCGCCGAGCCGCTGGTGCGGGCCTATGCCGCCCGGGATGGGGCGGGCAGTCCGACCGCCTGGCTGCGCTTCGGTCGGTTCATTCCCTGGGTGGACCTGGTCCTGTCCGATGGCCGCACCGCTTTTGTGGGGGAGCTGTTCGACGAGGTGCACCCCAGCGACCCCCTGGGCGATGACCTGGTCGAGCTCTATCGCCCGCCGGTGCCGGCCCAGGTGGTCTCGGCGTGGCTCGATGACCTGGGAGGAGCCGGCACGGCGGCTGGGGTGGGAGAGCTGGTGCGGCTGGGGGAGTCCTTGGGCACGGCCCTGGCGGCCCAGGGGCTGGATCCCGGGCTGGCCAGGGCTTGGGCGGAGCCGCTGCCCGACCAGGACCTGGCGCTGTCGGTGCGCCGGGCAGAGCACGGCTGGGAGGTCGCCGTGGCGCGCGATGCCGCGGACCACGCCGCGCCACAGCCGGTGGTTGTCAGCGTCGACGGAGACCGCAGGCTGTGGCAGGCCGGCCCAGGCGCCGACGGCACGACCTGGAACCTGGCGGACCGGCCCAGGCGGGTCGCCTTGGACCCCGACCACCACCTGGCCCAGACCGAGACCGCCTTCGACACCTGGCCAGCCCGGTGGACCGGGACCGTGGCCGCCGCCGTCTACAACGTCAACCTGACCCAGCAGAGCTTCACCGGGCTCGCGTGGGTCAACCTGCGGCGGCTGTACGACACGCGGAACCTGTTCCAAGGCGTGGCGTACACCGACGAGCGCAACCTGATCGGGGCCCGGGTCACGGGCCGCCGGGCCTTCGGCCCCCTGAAGGACCGGCGCTTCCGAACCTATGGGGCCTGGGCGTCCGTGGGTGCCGCTCTGCTCAGCGAGGACTTCCGGCCCACCCGGGACGGTCGGGTCGCCGTGGGGGGTGGGGTCGGGGTCGCGTGGGACACCCGCGTGGACTGGTACTTCCCCACTTCGGGTCACCGGCTCTGGGCCAGCACCGACGGCGGCCTGATCCCGGGGAGCGACCAGTGGTGGGGGGCGGTCCGGGGCGGGGGCACCTGGCTCTGGTCGCCCCACCCCCGTCACGCCCTGGCCTTTCGGGGCCGCGGGGGCTTCGCGGTCGGGGCCGTGGAGCACCGGCTGTTCAGCCTGGGCGGGGACACGACCCTCCGCGGCGTGCCGCCCGGCCAGGTCGTGGGCAGCAACCAAGCGGTCGGCATGGTCGAGTGGCGCTGGGCACCCCTGCGCAACCTGAGTCTGTGGCTGCCTCTGATCTGGCTGTCCGAGCTTCAGCTCTCTGGCGGCGTCGAGGGTGGCTGGGTGGGGGGGCTGGTCCGAGACGGGGAGATCTCCGCCCCGGACGACGGCGCCGTGGCCGTGGGCTGGACCGGCGGCGTGGGGGTAGCGGGGGACTGGTTCGGTGCCCGCCCCGGTCTGTTGACGCTGACCCTGGCCCGCCCCATCCGCACGAGCGGCATCCCCGAGGCCCCGGGCCTCCAGGTCTACCTGCGGGGCACCCAGGCTTTCTGAGGCTGCGCCTGGCAGGCTTCACGGCTTAGAATCCGGTCCATGGCAGAGAACGACCCTCCCCGCGGAAGGGCGATCCGTCTGCTCCAGCCCATCGGGCGGGGCGGGTTCGGCACGGTGTTCCTGGCCGAGGTCCGGGGGGCCGAGGGCCTGGTCCAGCGGCTTGCGGTCAAGCTCCTCCACGAGCGGTGGGCCACGGACACGGACATCGCCGCCCGTGCCCGGGACGAGGCCCGGCTGATGTCCCAGCTCAACCACGACAACGTGGTCCGCATCCATGGCCTGACCCACATCGGCGGCCGGTCTGCGGTGTTGATGGAGTACGTCGAGGGGGTCGACGCCGGCACCCTCACCCAGGCCGGTGAACCGGGTCAGGGCCTGCCGCTGCGGGTGGTGGCCCAGATCGGGGAACAGGTGGCGTCAGCCTTGGACGCGGCCTGGCACACCCTGTCTCCGGTGTCCGGCGAACCCCTTCGGGTGGTCCATCGGGACATCAAGCCCCCCAACGTGCTCGTGTCGGCCGGGGGGGCGGTCAAGGTCATGGACTTCGGCATCGCCCGAGGCGAGGTGGAGCGCGAGGCCCACACCCAGAGCGCCCAGTTCGGCACTGGCCGCTACATGGCGCCCGAGCGCTGGCTCTACGGCGAGGCCGGTGCCGAGTCGGACCTGTTCTCACTCGGCGTCACCCTGTGGGAGCTGTGCACCGCTCGCCCCATGGAGCGCCTGCCCCTGGAGCGCGTCGCCTTCGAGGAGGCCCTGGGTGCCCGCCTGGCCGATCTGGCAGGGACCCTGGGCGCCGAAGGGCCGCGCATGGCCGAGCTGCTGCGGGACACGCTGGCCTTCGAGCCCCGGGACCGCACCTCGGCTGCAGCGCTGGTCGAGGCCCTCAGCGCGCTGGGGGACGACGTCAAGGGGCCCAGCCTGCGTCGCTTCGCCCGACAGCAGGTCCCGGGCCTCCGGGAGGCCCGCCTGGAGCACATGGCCTCGGACCCCGACGCCGGGAACCTGACCGGCACGGTCTACACCGGCATCGCCCGGGGTTCCAACGAGACCTTTGCCGGCGCCTACCTGCCCGAAGAGACGTCGCCGGAGCCGGGCAGCCACCTGGGCGGGGCACGCCCGCTGAGCGGGGATACCTTTGGCATCGCCACGGGCACGCTGGACCTGGACGTGCACGGGCCTCGCCGGTCTCGCGCGGCCGTGGTGGGTGCGGTGATAGCGCTCCTGACGGTGGGCCCAGCGGCGTTGTGGTGGCAGGGGCAGCAGGACACTGCCTCGCCGGTCCAGGCGCCCCGGATCGCGGTCCCAGCGGCGCCGCCGCCCCAGGCCGTCCCAGCGCCGGAAGAACGGACTGAGACGGAGACGGAGACGGAACCGGCGGCCGAGCCCCAGCAGAAGCCGCCGTCCCGGAGCCCCGTGCCCCGCACGGGGTCCCGGCAGACCCGGCAGCCCGAGCCCGAGCCCGAGCCCGAGCAGAAGCTCATCGAGGTCCCGGGGCCCACGACGGCCGAGGGCGCGCCGTCGGATGACCACGAGCCCCACGTGGTGGTGATCGACGAGCGAGAGGAACAGGAGCCCGCCCCGCCGCCGGCGCCCGCGCCGGTGGTCGAGACCACGGTGAAGATCCTGGCCGATCCTCGGGAGGGCACGCTGACGCTGGGGTCCCGCCACGCGCGGGTGGGAGACTCCCTCACGGTCCCGGTCGGGACCTACACCGCTCGCTTCGAGGGCCCTGGCTGGCACACCACGTGCCAGGTGGTCCTCACCCAGTCCACCACCCGGATCAAATTCGTGGAGAAAGGCGCACGATGTCTGTCGCAGTGACCCTCTGGGTCCTCGGGGCCGCAGCGGCCCAGGGACTCCCGACCCCCTGCCCCGACGTCGACCCGGACGTGTCGGCCGACGACGCCGTGCGCGCCCTGACGGACGACGAGCTGGTGTTCGCCCGCGAGGTCGCCACCGAAGCCCTGGATCAGCTGGACTGTGTGCCGAGGGTCGTGGACCCCGAAGACCTGGCGACCCTGTACCAGACAAGGGCCGGTGCGGCGTTCTATGCCGACCCGCAGCAGCCCTTCGCCGCGGATCTCGCCGCTTCGGCAGGGGTCTACCCGGGTTGGTTCAACGATCGCCTGGGGCCGGACCTGCGCCAGGCGTGGGAGGAAGCTTCGGCGGGCATCTCCGGCACGGCCTCGCTGTCGGTGTGGCCGATCCCCGATGACGGAGTGCTGTACGTGGACGGCGCGGCCCAGGACGCCCAGCCCCTCGCGACTTCCCCCGGGCCCCACCTGGTCCAGGTGGCGGTGGGCGCCGACGTGTTGTGGGCGTGGGCTGGCTCGCTGGCGCCCAGCGCCGAGCTCACGCTGGAGACCGGACTGCCCGAGCCCACCAAGGCGCGGCTCGTGCGCGACAACCCGCTGCTCTGGAGCGGGCTGGCGGCGGGAGTCCTGGTCGGTGCAGGCTGGTTCCCGGCGAGGGCCTGGGGCCAGGAGCGCTTCAACGTGACCGGCGGCTGGACCTTCTACGACGATCCGAGCGAATACCCGGATCCGGTGGCCTCGTTGGACGCGGACTTCCAGAAGTTCCGGATGATGAAGGGCGGGCTCGCGGCCGGGGGCGCTGTGGCGACGGCCCTGCTCACCAGTCACCTGGTGCTGAAGCTGCGGGCCCGGGGGTCCGGGTGACCGGGCTGCTGCTCGGGCTGCTGCTGTCCGCAGCGGCGCCGGCAGCAGCCCAGGAGCGGCTGCCGGACAAGGAGGCCGACAACCCCCAGACCCCCACCGACCTGCCTGCCCTCGTGGCCCTGCGGCGCACGGACAATGCCTACCGCCGCAAGTGGCTCCGGCGGGCCGGGGGGTCGGGCATGGGCGTGGCCGCGGTCTGGTGGCTGACCCTGGGCGACTCGTGGAATGCGGGCGACGCGAGCACGGTGATCGGAGGGGTCGGTCTGGTGGCCTTGACCGGCGCGGTGCTGGGGGGCTCCTTTGCTGGGGTCTACACCGACGAGTCGCCCCTGGACTGGGAGGCCAGCACCCCGACCCTGTCCCTCACGCCGGGGGTGGGCGGCACCGCCACAGTCGGTGAAGAGGCCCCGTACACCCTGACGTTGTCCGCAGCCCCCAGGGTGCGTCTCTCCGACGGCACGAGCCTGGTGCTCGCCGCGGAGATCTTCGGCGACCTGGGGTGGTCCCGTGAGCTGGATCCCCGCCCCCAGGGCGCCTTTGAGACGGCCCTCCAGGAGCGCACGCGAGGCCTCGATCTGGCCCCGGAGCTCCGCGCCAGGATCTCCCCGACGCTCCAGCTCAGGTTCCGAGCCCAGGCCCAGGTGCGGCTCGACGACTATCTCTATGGCGACGATCCCGACGCCCAGGGCATTCGCCGGACCGCGCTGGCTCCCATGGCCGGACTGGCGTGGGACGTGTCCGGTCGGCAGCGCTTCTGGTTCCTGTTCGGTCCGCGCTTCGACACCATCGCGTGGCGTGCCGCCGACGAGACCAGCTGGTCCAGCACCGGCGTGCTCCTGGGCCCACCGGTGGGCCAGGCCGCCTATGAGATCCACCTGCCCGACCCGGACTGGATCCCGGGCGCCTGGGAGTTCAGGCGCAGACTCCGGGTGCGCTACACCCACTCTCGCTTCGACGGAGACGGCTACAACCGGGGCGCCATGATCGGCTTCTTCGGTCCGGTGGACCTTCGGTACGACATCCGGGCCCGCAAGCCCCAGATGCGCTGGGCCCTCCAGGGTGCCTTGACCCTCACCATCTCGGACCACGGCGGCCTGGGCCTGACCCTGGGCGTGGTCCCCCCTCGCAGGGAGCGCGGATGACCCGGCTCGCCACCTTGACCTATGCGCTGGCACTGATCAGCTGTGAGATCCCCGAGTGCGCACAGCCCGCCTACCACCGGGCCGAGTGTCGGGTGGCCGCCGAGAACGAGCTGGCGCACCTGGTCACTGCCAACGGCGTCGAGGTGCGCTTCCAGGATCCCGCCACCGAGGACACCGACGCCTGGGTCGCGACCGGGGTGGTGCACGAGGGAGCAGGGGGTGCGGTGCAGGCCCGGGTGGCCGGGGTGGGGGACTTCCGGATCTCGCTGCACGGGCCCTCCAGTGGCACCCTGCCCCTCCGGCTCGAGCTGGACAACGTCGATCCGCGCATCCCCGCCTTTGACGACCAGGTGGAGGCCTTTGGCCTGTCCCGGGTGCTGGCGCTCGACGTGGGGCGACTCAAGGTCCTCGAAGGACGGCTGCCAGAGTCTCTGTGCGAGACGGGCTTCACGCTCACCGCGGTGGGGGACATCCAGACCAACCCGATCCAGGGCCGCCGCACGATCGCCGCCCTGCATGACGAGCTCGACCGTGCCGACGGCGACGACCGGCCTCTGCTCGGCATGCTCTTCCTGGGCGATGTGACCGAGGCCAGCCAGGTCGAGGAGCTGACCACCGCTCTGGACATCTTCCGGTCCGCGCCGGTCCCGGTCGCGGTCGTTCCCGGAAACCACGACGTCTACGACACCGACGACGCCGCGTTCAATCGCGTCTTCGGCCCCGGCACCATGGCCTTTGAGGTCTGTGATGCCCACGTCACCCTGCTCGACACCGGCAGCGGGGACCTGGCCCCATCGGTCGAGGGGCGGCTCCCGGAGCTGCTGGGCGATGGCTCCCAGGAGCTCCTGATCGCCGGCATGCACCACCCGCCCTATGCGGGCTGGACCGGCGGCGGGTGGACCGCCGAAGACCAGTCCCAGCACCTGCTCGCTCTGCTCGCCGCGCGCGACGCGGACCTGGTGCTGGCTGGGCACGTTCACGAGCGCATCGAATTCGAAGACGCCCCAGTGCCCGAAGTCGTCGTGGGCACCGCCGGGGCGAACCAGGCCAACACGGACCCCGACTACGGCTACCTGCGCATCGAGTTCGATCCCGAGACGGGCCTGTCGTGGTGCTTCGTCGAAGTGCCTGCCCCTGGATCGGACGGGATCCGCGACGGATCCAAGCAGCCTTTCTCGTGCCAGGCGCCCTTTGACGGAGGGGGCTGATTGGCGCTCCAGCGGCGTCGCTCTGCCCTCTTGGCGGTAGACTCCGCGGGACCCTGCGCCCCACCTGCCGGCGGACGGAGGCATGTCCACGACGGAGAAGAGGCGGATCGCCATCCTTGGGGGTGGCATCGGCGGGCTGTCGGCTGCGTTCGAGCTGACTGCCACCGCAGCGTTGCGGGCCCAGCACCAGGTCACCGTGTACCAGCAGGGCTGGCGGCTCGGTGGCAAGGGGGCCAGCAGCAGGGACCCGGACCAGGCCTGGCGCATCGAGGAGCACGGCCTGCACGTGTGGTGTGGGTTCTACGAGAACGCCTTCGACCTGGTCCAGCGCACCTACGACGAGCTGGACCGACCGGTGGGTGCCAGGCTCCGGACCTGGGACCAGGCCTTCGAGGCCCAGACCCACATCTCCTGGCAGGAGCGCGTCGCCGGGGAGTGGGTGCCCTGGACCGTGGACCTGGGCGCCAACAGCGCGGTGCCCGGCACCGGCCACAGAGTGCCGGAGCCGTGGGAGTACCTGGTCCTGTTGCTTCCCTGGATGGTCCGCTTCCTGGCCACCTCCAACCTGGAGCTCACGGGCCGGGAGCGTTCGCTGCTGGAGCTCCCGGACTGGGTGTTGGCGGTGGCCGACCGTCTGGTGCCCGACACCGATGGCCCGGCTGGGGTGCTTCCCCTCGCGGCTGCCCTGGCGGCCGAGCGCCCCCCCGCGGGCCTGGCCCGCCGGGCGTTGGGGTGGCTCGTCGAAGGATTTCGGGACGCCTTGTGGCGGACCGTCGGGCCGACGGTCGAGGGCCACGACGACCTGCGGAGGTCGGTGGTGATCCTGGACCTGGCCAGCACCTATGTCCGGGGAATGCTCCGAGACGGGGTGCTGGAGCACGGCTTCACGGCCATCGACCGCTGGGACTACCGGGCGTGGCTGCGCCGGCACGGAGCCAGCGAGCTGACGCTGGAGTCCACGGCCGTGCGGGCGGTCTACGACTTCTTGTTCGCCTATGTCGAGGGCGACCCTCGCCGCCCGTCGATCGCCGCTGGCGTGGCCCTGCGCATGGTGTTTCGGCTCCTGTTCACGTGGCGGGGCGCCGTGTTCTGGCGACTGCGTGCAGGCATGGGCGAGGCGGTCTTCGCCCCGCTGTACCAGGTGCTGGCAGCGCGCGGTGTGCGGTTTCGATTCTTCCACCAGGTCGAACGCCTGCACCTGTCGTCGGATCGGCGACGGGTTGCTGCGGTGCGGGTCCGGGAGCAGGTCCCTCTGGCCGACGACTACGCGCCGCTGGTGTCCCTGGACGGGCTGGACGTCTGGCCGACGCGGCCGGACTGGCGCCAGCTCCAGGCGACGCCTCAGGCCCGCCGGGGAGACCTCGAGGCGCCCGGTGGCGGTGGGGGCGCACACCGACACCTGCGAGATGGCCAGGACTACGACGACCTGGTGCTGGCGATCCCCGTCGGGGCGCTGGGGCCCCTCTGCGGAGAACTCTCCCGCGCCCGCGCCCGCTGGCGGCGGGTCCTGGAAGGGCTGCCGACCACGCCGACCCTGGCGGCGCAGCTCTGGCTCAACCGCGACCTGGCCGAGCTCGGCTGGTCCGGGCCCCCTCCAATCCTCACCGGCTTTGCTGACCCCTTGGACACCTGGGCCGACCTGACCCATCTGCTGGAAGAGGAGCGCTGGGACCCAGCGCTGGACGTGAGGCACGCCGCCTACCTGGTCGGCACCCTGCCGCCACCGCGAGCGGGGGACCGCCGCACGGACGACGCGCGGGCCCGCGCCCTCACGGCCCGGTGGCTGAACCGGCGGGCTCCCCACCTGTGGCCTGGGGCCGCGAGCGCCAGCGGCTTCGACTGGCAGGTGTTGGTCGATCCCCGGCACCGCGCGGGCCGACGCCGCCTGCGAGCACAAATCGTCCGGGCCAACGTGCTGCCTTCGGAGCGCTACGTGCTCAGCCTGCCGGGCACTTCGGGCATCCGTCTCCGGGCCCAGGACTCCGGCTTCGAGAACCTGGTGCTCGCAGGGGACTGGACCCGCACAGGGCTGGACTTCGGCTGCATGGAAGCCGCGGTCATGTCCGGGCGCCAGGCGTCCAGGGCGCTGTGCGGGTTGCCGCAGCAGGTGCTGGGGGAGCGCGATGTCGACTGATGGACACCGCCTCCCAGGCAGTGGATTCGCACCGGGCACCCTGCTCGGGCGGCTGCTCGAGGGGCCCCAAGCGGCCACCGAGCCGGTGCACGCGCGGCTCCAGGCCGCCTTTCTCTGGATCGGCCTGCCCGGGCTGGGCCGCTCGGTCGATCCCGAGGACCTGCCCGCTGGCACCCCGATGGACGACGTCGCGGCGCGGCTGGAGCGTCGACTCGGTCGGGTCCTGGCCCGAGTGGTCGAGCACGGGGGCGAGGTGTTGAAGCACCGGGGCGACGGCCTGCTGGCGCTGTGGCTCCCCGAACCGAGCGAGCTCACCAGAGCGGCGGTGCGCGCCACCCGCTGCGCTCTGGCTCTGGTGTCCCAGAGCACCGAGGGCGAACAGGTCCAGTGCGGGCTGGGCGCGGGCGAGTTGTGGTTCGCCCGAGTCGGCGGCATCCAGGACCGCTGGGAGATCCTGGCGCTGGGGCCGGCCCTGGAACAGGTCGCCCAGGGGCGCCGGTGGATCCCGCCGGGCGGGGTGGCGCTGTCCTGTGAGGCGCGGGCCGTCTTGGGCGAGCACGCCGTCGGCGTGCCTCTGGCCGGGGCCCGCTTCCTGCTGCAGGACCTGGCACCGGGGGCCGCCGCAGGCGAGGACCACACGGACCCGGGCCCGATGGGCCCCGACTGGGAGGCGGTGCTGCTGGCGCACGTCAAGGCGCCGGTGGCCCTGCGACTCGCCCGGGGAGACGACGACTGGGAGGCCGAGATCCGGCGGGTGACCGTGGTGCACCTGCGGGTCGAGGGGATCGACGTCTCCGACCCTGCCGTGGGCGAGCACCTGCAGGCCCCCAGCGCGGCGCTGCAGCGGGAGCTCTACCGGCGCGGGGGGGTGCTCGAGCGGGTGATCGCCGGACCGGACCACCTCGCCCTGGTCGTGCTCTTCGGGCTGCCGCCGAGCGGGGGGGAGCTGCGGCCGTCCCGGGCGGTGCACTTCGCGCTGGCCGCCCGTGAGCGGCTGGCGATGCTGGGCCTCACCGTGTCCACCGGGGTGGCGACCGGGCGCCTGTTGATGGCGCCGGTGGGCAGTCCGCGCCGGCGCCTGTTGGTGGTGCTGGGGCGGCCGCTCCGCCGGGCCGAGCGCCTGAGCCAGGTCCAGCCCACCGAGGTCGTGTGCGACCAGAAGACCTGGCGCGGGGCCTGGTCGGGGCTGGTCTACGAGGACCTGGCCGAGCAGCACTTCGCCGACTTGGACGGGCCGGTGGCCGCTTGGCGTGTGGTCGAGGTCGACACCCCGGTGAGCGGGGAGTACCCCTCGCCCAGGGGACAGTCCCTGGTGGGCCGCGACGTCGAGGTCGGCCTGGCCGGTCGCCTGCTCGAGGACCTGGGGCGGGACCGGCCCGGGGTGGCCCTCATCGAGGGGCACCCGGGGGTCGGCAAGTCGCGGCTCGCGGCCCTCTTCCTCCAGCGGGGTCGGGGGCTTGGCTACAGCGTGTTCGCCGGCGGCGCCGATCCCGTCGGAGGATCCGGTCCCTGGGGCGCGTGGCAGGCGGTCCTGCGCGAGCTCCTGGGGATCCACCCTGCGGACTCGGCCGAAGTCCGACGGCGCCGGGTCCAGGAGCTGCTCGCCCGCTCGGACGGCCGGGTCCAGCTGGCCCCCTTGCTCAACCCGGTGAGCGGCGCCGAGGCCCCCGACACCCCCGAGACCCGCCACCTGGGCGGTGCCGCCCGGGCGGACGCGACCGACGACCTGGTGGTTGCGCTGCTGGCCGACGAGGCCGAGCAGGAGCCGGTGGTGATCGTGCTCGAGGACGGCCACTGGATGGACTCCGCATCTTGGCGGCTGGCCCTGCGTGTGGCCCGCGAGGTCCGTCCGCTCCTGCTGGTCATCACCACGCGCCCGGACGGCGAGCACGACAGCCCGGACTACTTCCGCCTGCTGGGCCTGCGGTTCCTGACGCGCATCCGACTCCGGGGCCTGGACGCCGAACAGACCGGCGCCCTGGTGGCCCGCTGCCTGGGGGTGGCCGCGGTGCCCGAGCACCTCGCGGCCTACGCGTGGCGCACCACCCAGGGCAACCCGTACTTCACCCAGGAGCTGGCCTATGCCCTGTGGGAGCGTGGCCTGTTCGCCGTCGACGAGGGTCACCTGAGCCAGTGCCCGGGACCTGGGGAGCTCGAGGCCCTGGCCCTGCCGGCCACCGTGGAGGACGTGGTGTTGTCCCGCATCGATCGCCTGGCCCGACGCGAGCGCCTGGTCTTGGAGGCCGCCAGTGTGATCGGGCCGGTCTTCGCCCGCGAGGTCCTGACAGCGCTGTGCCCCGAGCTAGGGCCCGACGGGGTCAAGGAAGCCCTGGGGCTGTTGGAGCGCTCCGGCCTGGCCCACCCGCACCCGGTGGCGCCGGGCCCGGCCTATGGCTTCACCCACCGGATCACCCTGGAGGTGGTGTACCAGCGCACGTCAGGTGAGCGTCGCCGGGTGTTGCACCGCTCGCTCGCCGAGCGCATCGAGCGCCTGGAGGCGCACAACCTGGAGGCCTGGGTCGACAGCCTGGCCCACCACTGGGACCAGGCCGAGGTCCCGGACCGGCTGCTGGTCTACACGGACCTGGCCGGCGCCCAGGCCCTCCGACAGGGCTCCCACCAGGAGGCTGCCCGCTACTTCCGTCGGTCCTTGGCGCTGGCCGATCCGACCGACCCCGGCGATCGGCAGATCGCCCGGGCCCGGCGGCATCGGCTCCTGGCCGACGCGTTGTTCGGCATGGGCCGCCTCTCCACCTGCGCCGATCACGCGACCCAGGCCCTGACCGGGCTGGGCAAGCGGGTCCCGAGTGGGACTGCAGGGTGGCGACTGGCCTATTTCCAGCAGCTGCTCCAGCAGCTGGTGCACCTGGTGTTGCCGGCGCCGCTGGTGCGCGCGGCCGCCCGGCACCGCCCCCGCTTCGCCGAGGCCGCCAGCGCCGCGGAGCGGCTCTCGGAGACCACCTACTTCGGCTCGGATCCGGTCCACCTCGTCACGACCGCGCTGCTCAGCGCGAACATGGCCGAGCGAGCCGGCGGCGAGGCGGTGGCTGCACGCTCTTACGGCATGCTCGGCATGGTCGCTGGCATCTCGCGCCTGCCCCGTCTGGCCCGGCGCTACTTCCTGAAGGCCCAGGAGCTCGCCGAACAGTCCGGGGACCTGGCCGCGCTGGCCCTGCGCTACTACGCCGAAGCCACGTGGCGCCTGGGCACCGGCCAGTGGGGTCGGACCGACGCGTCACTCAAGCTCGCACTGGAGATCGCTCGCTCGGCGGGTGAGCGCCAGGAGGTCGAGGTCATCCGGACCCTGCTGGCCAGTGCCCGCCTGGCCCTGGGGCGGCTCGAGGAGGCCCGCCTCCAGGCCGAAGAGCTCCTGGAGAGCGCCCAGGAGCGGTCCAACCCCCAGCACCAGGTCTGGTCCCTGAACCTGCTGGGCCAGACCCTCATCTACCTGGGGCGGTTCGAAGAGGCGGTCGAACGGCTCGAGGCAGCGCGGCAGCTCTGCGGCGACGCGGACCTGCCGTCGGAGATCAACTGCCACGGGCTGCTGGCCCAGGCGCGGATGCGGCGGGGGGAGCAGCGGGAGGCCCTGCGCATGGCCGAGGCCGCGACTCTGCGCATCCGCCAGGCCCCACCCATCGTGTTTGCGATCCACGCCGGCATGTGTGGCGTGGCCGAGGTCTACCTGGCGGCCTGGAGCCGTGCCCTGCGCAGCAAGGAGCCCGCGGCGGCGGCGGAGTACCGGGTCCAGTCGGTCGCCGCGTGCCGCGATCTGGCGCTCTATGCCCGTCTGTTTCCGATCGGTCGGCCGCGCAGTGCGATCTTTCGCGGGCGTGTCGCCTGGCTCGACCGGGACCCGGTCAAGGCCCGCAAGCTGGCGTCCCAGGGCCTGGCCGAGGCCGAGGGCCTGGGCGTGCCCTTCGACGAAGCCCTGGCCCGCTACGACCTGGCCCGGATGGCCGACGACGACCTGTCCCGCCGAGAGCACCAAGGGGCAGCACGAGAGCTCTTCAGCCGTATGGACTGCCGCTTCTACCTGGACGAGCTCGGCTGAGCTCGGCCGCTACGCGGGCAACGGTGCCCGCAGGGCGGCCAGGCCTCGGAGCTGATCCCGCCAGGGGCCCAGATCTTCGATGCCCAGGACTCTCGCGGCCAGGCTGCCCAGCCGCGCCATGTCCTGGTGGCGGAGGCCCTCGGACAGGGCGACGACCGCACGGGCAGCCAGGTCGCCGTCCCCGATCAGCACCGCTCGCTGGGCGATCTCGTGGAGCGCCAGCGGCGAGACCTGGTCGGCGAACTCCGGACTCCGGGCCGAGAGCTCGGCCAGGGTGAGGATGGCCTGGGCGTGTCGGGCGACGAGGGTTGGGGAGAGCGTGGGTTCCAGGCGATCCGCCAGCACCTGGCGCAGGCGTGGCCGGACCCGCAGCATCCCGGGCTGACCCCGCACCGGAAGCACCAGGCGCCGCCGCACCAGCTCCGCAAGGGCCGGGGCGGATCCCGGTGCCTCGGCCGTGCAGTGGGGGTCGTAGACCATCGAAAAGGTCGCCGAGCACCAGGGGGCCACAAAGGTCGAAGCGGCCTGGAGCGCGTGCTGGGCCCACGGCTCCAGCAGAGACCAGGACATCCGCCCCGCCGCCATCAGTCCTTGGGCCGGCTGGCGCTCGAGCACCAACAGGAGCTGGTCAGCCGTGGCCACGTCGGTCCAGGCGGCGACCAGGTCCAGGGCGGTCGCGTCTCCGCCGAGCCTGTCGACCAGCGCATCGAGGGGTGCAGCTCGGGATGGGCGGTCGTGCCAGAGGCGCTTCAGGCGAGCGCGGGCGGCGCCGGGGGGCAGGGGGGCGGCAAGGTCTGGGTCCAGACGGGACATCGGAGGTCCTGGGCAGCGGGTCGCGGGTTCAGACACCATCCGTGTGCTCAATCGTCACGCTCTCCTGCCAGCTTTTGTCTCTGTCCGCGGATCAAGCGCCCGACGATCAGTCCCGACAGCACCGCGGCTTCGACGCTGCCGACGTTCATGCCGTTGCGGGTCCAGTCCCCACAGACCCACAGGTTCTCGAACCCGGTCTTGCCGGGCCGTAGCCGTGCCCGCGTGGCCCCCGGCAGGGTCTGCACGTAGCGATCCGAGGGCTGCACATTGGCGCGGATGACCTGGTCGTCCAGACGGGCGCGACCCTTGCGGTCCTGGGTGTCGACCAGGAGGCTCCAGCGGAAACCCTGGCCCCCCCGCCGAGCGGCGCCGGGCCAAAGCTCGGCGGCGTCGCGGGTGAGCCAGGTCTCGAGCTGGTGGCGGACCCGGCGCTGGGCCTTGTCCGGGTAGTCGTCGATGGACGCGGCGATCGCGGGACCGTCGTCGCGCATCGCGCCCAGCAGGTAGCTTATGTGGCCGGGCGCCGGATCGGTCCACGGCTCGGCGTGGAGCAGGTGGGACATGTCGGCCCAGCTGTCGAAGGGGTCGGCGTAGCCCGCGAGCACCGTGCCATCGGGCCGCCAGCCGAGCTCGGCCGTGGTGGGCTGCAGCCACAGCTGGACGGACTGGGTCGGCACGGTGCCGACCCGCTCGAAGAGCCGGCGCCAGCGCTTCTTGCGTCGGGCGAGGTCCTGGCAGATCCCCGGCAGGGCGCCCAGGCCGATGCCGAGCACCACACGGTCGAAGTCCCGGCCGTCTTGCAGCTCCAGTGTCTCGATGTCCTGCCAGTCGCTCCACGCGTCCTCCAGGTCGATGCCCCGTCGGACCAGGTCCTCGCCCTCCACCAGCTGGCCGTGGTCCGGAGTCAGGGGCCAGCAGGCGACGCCGTGCACGTCGACCAGGGGGTCATAGCTGCCCCGCACCGTGGCCTGGCGGCCGATGCGAACCCTGTGGATCCTGCCCTGGGAGGCCTCGACGGCGCGGACCGTGTGGAAGAAGCGGAACCGCACCCCCCGTGCCTTCAACACCTGGTAGAGCGGGGCGAAGACCACGTCGCCCATGCCCGCTCTCATGCGCCACAGGAACCCGCCCCGGTAGCCGAAGAACAGCCGCAGAGCGCCCCGTAGACCTGCGCCGGCTGCAAGCGCGGGCTGATTCGGATCCCCGTCCTTGTAGGCAAAGGTCAAGTCGTAGACCGAGCGCACCAGGGTGCTGTCGACCGACGCCTGGGAGGCGCCGTGACGCTTGAGCCAGTCCCGCAGCTCCTCGCCGTCCAGGGGATCGAAGCCGCGGGTGAGCACCCGGTCGGTCAGCATGCCGCGGACCGCTGCCGCCGCCAGGTCCAGCGCCGTGAGGAGCCGCCGCATGTGGACGTCGGCGCCGGGCGAGCGCTCCAGCGCGTCGCGGGCGACCCGGGCGAGCTGGCGCAGGTTCTCCCCCAGGGGGGCCGCGGCGACGCCGTCCAGGCCCGAGACGAGATCCAGGTCTACGTCGTGGGTGGCCGCCATGGCCACCAGGGACGCGATCTCGTCCTCCCTCGGGCGCCAGAGTCCCAGCCGCTCGACGGATCCCCGCAGCAGGTCTCCGACCGTGCCGGCGCCGGACTCGGACTCACCCTCGCCCTGGTCCCGCCCCACGCCTACCGTGACGATCCAGCTCATCAGCCTGCGCAGGCACTGGCCGGCGTTCGGCACCCTCACGTCTCCCTCGCCTGGCACGCCCGGCACCTTGGGGTAGACCAGATCCCAGGCCAGCCACTCGCCGTCGACCTGTTCCATCACGGCGGTGCGGTGGATGGGCTCGACCGCGGACAGCCAGGTGGGAAAGGCATGGTCCGCCGGGCGGTCGAGCTCGTCGTAGGCCTGGCGCATCATGCGAAAGAGGTGGTGGTAGTAGCCCAGCAGCACGTGCAGGCCGTGCTCCACGACCCGCCCGCCCCGGGCCTGGTCGCGGCTGCTGGCGCCCTTGCCCCCCAGTCGCCAGCCCTGCTGGTAGATGGTGATCTCGTAGCGGTCCTGCCAGCCCGGCTCCCGGGTCAGATCGAACGCCGCCGCCAGGGCCGCGGCCCCGCCCCCCAAGATGGCGATGCGCTCCCGGGCCATGGCTCAGGGACAGGCGGTGGCGCTGACCGCGGGCATGTAGACCTCGCGGGACTCGCCGTGGGCGACCACGTCTGCGGGAGCGAACCACAGGGGCAGGGCCTCGTTGCCGAGCCACAGCTCGGCCTGGTCGGCGAAGTGGTCGCTGGTCGTGATGCCGGACTGCCCTCCGGGGAGCACGTTGACGCCGCTCACGCCATCTGGGCCCAGACGGATGACCATGCGGAACACCGGGCCGCTGCCATAGGTGAAGTCCTCGCCGGAGCCCGAGAAATTCGCCGCGTCGACGGCCTTGGTGTCGCCAGGTCGGGGGAACCCGGGCAGGTCGCGCCGGGGATCGCCCACCGCCATGCCCGTGGCCAGGGGCAGGACCCGGGTCGTGATCGAGAACTGCTCGATCAGGCCCGCGTATTCGTCGCCGCCCAGGAGCTCCTCGAGCACCGAGTCGAAGTGGACCCAGTGGCGCAAGCCCCACAGCCACTCGGACATGTCATCGGAGTCGAAGCCGCCCTTGCCGTCTCCGTCGTCGGGGCTGCGCAGGAAGTCCAGGGCTTCCAGCAGCGCGGTGAGCGCGACTTCGTCGCTGGTCTCGACCTCGTCGGTGCCGATCACGTCGAAGTAGGCGGACTCCTGGGTGTCCGGGTTCCACGACGCCAGGTCCGTGCTGTTGTCGGGGCCTCGACCGTCGAGCATCAGCAACAGGGTGCGCTCCCGGCCCGTGCGGCCGGTGGGGTTCCAGACCCCGGGCAGGGCCTCGTCGTCGAACACCCGGCGGAAGAAGCGGGCGGACCAGGCTGCGTGGATGGACGTCGCGACGGCGTCGTCCAGGTCGTCGCCGGCGGGCACGCTGTAGAAGGTCTCGACCCCGCTGGCGGCGTGCAGGCCCCGATCGAACCACGCCGACAGCCGGTCTTCGGCCTCGTCCAAGCCGTCGGGGTCCGTGCCGTAGAGAGCGGCCAGGCGCCCGGCCGCGGTGTCCAGGTCGACTTCGCCGTCCAGGTGGTAGGCCCGGGCCAGGGCGACGGCGTCCAGCAGCACGGGGAGCAGGCGCACGCCCACGGAGCTGTGCTGATCGGCCTGGAGCTGCTCCATGGTCTCCACGGTCGCCGTGCCCGCTGCCACGTGGTCTGCCAGGGCCTGGTCGATGGTGTGGGCCCGAAAGCCGCTGACCCAGGGTCCGCCGATCCACCAGGGCTCGTCGATCAGGTCGTTGTCCAGGGTCAGGCCCGCGACGTCGTGGTTGGCGGTCAACAGGTAGCCCGCGTCGGGGTCCAGGCCCGCCGGGTAGTCGTCGAAGGGCACCACGCACTGGTCCGGCTCGCTGCTGTCGTCGATCACCCGGCCGTCCTGGACCGGGATCTCGAAGGCGCCGTAGGTGGTGCCGTCCAGGATCAGGGCCGGGTCCGCGCCGTCGGCCCAGACGCCCCCGGCACCCCGGGGCAGCTGGGTCCGGCATGGGATGGCCTGGAAGGGGGCGTACAGCACGGACCCGGCGCTGTCGGACACGATGAGGTTCTGGCTGAACGCCACCAGATCGCGGCTCGCGTCGCGAAAGTCGTGCACGTCGGTGGCGTGGCCGAAGCCGTCGACGGAGCGGATCATGTTGGCGTCCAGGCCGGCGTAGTCGAAGCTGATGGCGCTCACCACGCCGTCGCCGTCGGTGTCGCCGGGCACCACGAAGTCGCCCAACAGGTTCACGAGCACCTCGCCGTCGGCCAGGGCTTCGTCCCGGCTGGCCGAGCGGCCCTCGATCTGAGTGATCCAGCGCCCATCGAAGGTGGTCCATCGGGTCCAGGTCTCGGTGCGCCCGACCGAGTCGAGCAGAGGCACGTCGGCGACCTCGAAGACCTCGTCCGAGGCGATCAGGTCCCGCTGCTCCCCTTGGAAGAGGCTGGACACCGGGGTGCCGTCTGCGTCGAGGGTCAGCTCCTCAGCGTACCAGTCGGTGATGTCGCCCATGATCTGGGTCTGGGACCAGGCCACGTCGCCGTTGGTTCCGACCGCCATGACGGGCAGGCCTGGGATGAACAGGCCCAGCTGGTGGGTGTCGCCCCCGCCCAGGAGCTGGGTGTCCACGCCCATCTGGTAGAAGAAATTCGGCACGGTCAGGGGCAGGTGGCCGTCGCCGGCCAGCAGGGAGCCGCCGTCGGCGGCGTCGGCCATCACCGCCCAGGCGTTGGAGCCCCAGCCGGCCTCGTGGTCATGTCCCAGCCGGGCATCGATGCGCTCCAGCCGGGCCCGGGCTCGGGCCAGGAGCTCCGGCGGCAGCGTCACCTTGTCGCCCGGGATCCGGGCCTTGGCCGCGCTCGGCCCCTCGGCCCCAGCGCCGTTGAGGCCCCAGCCCAGGGTGCTGCCCAGGGGGTAGACCGGGTCCACGCGATCCACGATGTCCGGGTAGAGCCCGGCCTTGCGCAGGTCCTCCAGGGCGACGCCGTCGTACTGGCCGGTGAGTCGGTCCTGGTCGTCCTGGTTGCCGACGTCGGTGGTCTCGTACCCCAGGTTGTAGACGATCACCGCCGCCATGCCCGCCACATCCCGGACGTCCCAGAGCTCCAGCAGCTCGGCCGGGCTGGCCAGACCCAGGATGGGGGCGAAGATCTCGAACTCCGTCGGCACCGGCAGAGTCTCGGCCTGGGCGGCCGCGACGTAGTCGTTGACGCCAGAGGCGAACGCCTCGAACCAGGCGAGCTGGTCGGCGTCGAGCCCTTCGAGCAGGTGGTCCGCCACGTGGGTCATCCCGGTGCCCCGGGACTCCATGTCGGTCTCCAGTGCGCCGTCGCCCAGCAGAGCGCTCACCGTCCCGAGCCCCAGCCGTCGCGCGATCTCCATGAAGAAGTAGCGGTCTCGGGCGACCACGAAGCCCTGGACCCGGGCCAGATCGGTACGGTTCGTGGCGTAGACGTGGGGGACCCCCATCTCGGTGCGGACCACGTGGGCAGGACAGGTCAGGCCGTCCACGGACCAGGTCTCGGACACGGCAACGTCGTCGAGGACCGACGTGGGGGCGTCGCCGCTGCAGGCGACGGTCAAGAGCAGGGAAAGCATGGAGACTTCTATCCCTGCTCGGCTCTTCCGTGGGGATTCCTACCGGATTGGGCTCGGAACAGGTTAAGAGGGGCGGCGCTGCCACTGTGCCTTTTGGACAAACGGCCAGGGGCGGGCTTGAGGGCATGGCATGACGGACAAGCAGATCGAGTTCGGCTCGCTCCTGGTCATCAAGGTCGAGGACGACACCGCCATCGTGGGCGGACGGGTCACCCGCGGCCCGATCAACCCGGGCGACATCTTCTCCGCCGCCTACCGGCTCGGCCCCCCCAAGGTGAACGACGAGGGCGAGACCTTCCGTCCCCGCCGGTGGGAGCGCCAGATCGCGCTGACCGTCGATCGCATCGACAGCTACGGCCACTCTGCGGCCGAGCTCGAGGAAGGCCTGTCCGGGCGTCTCGAGCTCAAGGGCGACGGCGTCGACAAGCTCATGGAGAACGACATCCTGGGGCTGTTCACCGCCCAGGCTTGAGCGGCGGCGGGCACGGTCCGCCGGCGAGGTACCGCTCCCACCCGGCGCGGTTGACAGCAAGCTCCAGGCCCCGTGCGGAGAGTTCTCCCGCCGCGTCGGCGCGGGCCAACCGGACCAGCGCCTGGGACAGCAGTCGCTCCGCTGCTCGGCGGTGACCCATGTGGGTCTTGAGCAGGGCCGCCGCAGCCTGGATCAGACCCTGGGTCAGCTCGGCTGCGGGCGACCCCCGCGGGAGCCGATGCCACACGGCCTCCCAGGCCTCGTGGGCCTCCCACCAATAGCGGTGATCGAACAGGTCCAGGCCCCACAGGAAGGTCTCTTCCGTCTGGGCAGGCGTGGCGGGTCCCGCCGGCGCCGAGCCGTCGGTGAAGGCGTGCCCGTCCGGGTGACGGAAGGGGTGCGGGTTCAGCCCCGGCACGAATCGGTAGGCCGGCAGAGTCCGGTCCGGACAGCGGCGCGGAGGCGGTTCGTCTGGCGGGGGAATCTGGCCGACAGCCATGGGCGGAGCCTCGGGGAGGGTATACCCCAGCCATGACCCTCTTCCTGGCTGCACCGCTGCTCGGCTGTGCGGTGAACGACATCTCGTGGGTGCGGCTGGCCCGAAATCCCGTCAGCCCCACCGTCATCGACGTGAGCTGGCGCAGCGAGGATCCAGGGCCTTCCTGGGTCGAATTCGGGACCAGCGAAGACTACAGCCACGCGACCCCGGTGGTCGACGACGGCAGCGACGAGCACAGCGCCACCCTGGTGGGCATGCCCCCGGGCACCGACGTGTACCTGAAGGTCTTCACCGAGCTGCCCGGTGGCACGGTGGCGTCCAGCTGGAACCGCATCCTCACGACGGGCACCGTGCCGGACTTCATCACACCGGGCGTGGTCACGGTGCACGACGAGGACGCGGTCCGGGACGGGCTGATCCTGCTCAGCCACGTGGGGGAGCGGGGCTCGGTGCAGCTTATCGATCGGGCGGGCCACGTGCTCTGGGCGCTGGCCATCGGCGTGGGCTCGTCGGCGCCGGGCGTGGTGCCCACCGTGGACGGGGGCGCGTTCTCCTTCCAGGTGCTCAGCGAGGATCGCGAGGTGGGGGCCGGAGAGATCCTGACCGTGGGCCTGGACGGGCTCGTGCAGCAACAGACCGTGCTCGACGGGCTGCACCATGCCTTCGGGCAGCACCCGGCGGGCACCCTGGCCGTGTTCAGCACCGAGATCCGCGACGTCGAGGACCACGGGCCCGTGGCGGGAGACCGGGTCCTGGGGGTAGCGCCTGGCGGGGCTGAAGCCGTGATCTTCGATGCCTGGGAGCAGCTCGAGCTGACCCCAGGCGACGAGTGGGACTCGGGCTTCTTTCCCGGGGCCCAGGACTGGACCCACATGAACGGGACCACGTGGCACCCCGACCCGGCCCGGTGGCTGATCACGGTCAACGGCACCGAGGACGTGATCGAGGTCGACCCGGACAGCGGCGAGCTCACCGCGCTCTACTCCCTGGACGACGCGGCCTACTCGCCGGCGACGGCGGCGATGACAGACCCCCATGGCCCGGACTGGTCCTTGGGCGGAGACCTGCTGCTGTTCGGCAGCGACGAAGCCCAGAGCTGGTGTTCGGCCTATGACGTCAGCGAGCCCGGCCTGTTCACCGAGACCTGGACCCACGGCCGCGGCGAGGGGCTGTTCGCGATGGCGATGGGCGAAGCCCGCCAGCTCACCGACGGCAACATCCTGTGCAATTTCGGCACCGCCGGCATCGTGCGAGAGCTGACCGACCAGGGCGAGGTGGTCTGGGAGTACGTCGCTCCGCCCGCAGCGTCGCTGGGGCAGACCCGGTGGATGCCCGACCCCTACGAGGGCCTTTGGGAGGACGGCCTACGGCGGTAGGGCTTCGGGCCGCAGGGGCTCGCCGCCGGGGACCAGCCAGTGCACGGTGCAGCCCTGGCCCACGTCGCGGGACCAGACCGGCGCAAGGCCGGGGAGCGAGACCTGGAAATCGGGCGGTCGGTCCAGGCAGTCGAAGCGCACCACCGCGGCCGCGCCCGGGAGCGGCGGAGAGGTCTCGTCGACCGGGCGCAGATCCACGCGGGCTTCGTCCAGCAGCAGCAGCCCCAGCCGACCGGGATCCTCGGCGTCGGGGTGCAGCAGGCCCTGCTCCACGGCGACAAGACAGCGGCCGGGCTCCTGGGTGGGGCAGACCGCGTCCAGCAGGCGCGGCAACTCCCGGGCGCCGTACCCAGTCCAGGGGCGGAACTGGTCCCCCAGGCTCTCCCGGTACCACCCGGGGGTCACGCCAGGCAGGCGCCCCCAGACCGGCTCTGCGAGGCCGCTGGGCACGACCTGCACCCCGGTCAGCAGCGCGAAGCCCAGGGCCGCGGCGACGAGCCCTCGGCGGCCGGTCGCCAGGCCCAGGCCGCCGGCGATGGCCAGGGCCGGGGCCAGCACGACGAAGTTCTCCAGCCCGGTGCGGAACACCGCCCAGGCCGCGAAGGGGCCGACGGTCCAGGCGCCCAGCGCCATCGCTGTGCGCCAGTCGGGCCGGGTCCTGATCCACAGGGCTGCGCCCGCCAGCGCTGGCAGGCCGGCCCACGGACCGACCAGGGCCAGGAGCTGCTGGTGCAGAGGCGCGACCCGCGCCGCATAGGCGGACCGGATGGCCAGCTTGCCGGACAGGTAGGGGCCCAGCTCGCCAAGGGCGGGGAGCGCGCAGATCCCCAGCACGGTCCCCGCGACCAGCAGCCGTCGCCAGGGCGCACCTCGGACCAGAGGCGCGAGCGCGAGCACCCACACCCCGGCGCTGGGACGGAGGGCCAACGCCAGCCCTGCCGCCCCCACCCCCAGCACCCAGGTGCGCCTGTGGGCCAGCGAAGGATCCCGGAGCAAGGCCGCCAGTGCCGTGACCAGCAGGGCGGTCTCGGGCACGTGCACCCACGTCAGCCGGGCCAGCACCACCACCAGCGGCAGGCCGCCCAGGAGCAGCACCGTGGCCAACCCGGCCCGGGGCCCCCCGACGGTTCGGGCCGCGCTCGCCGACCCCACCGCGATCATCGCGAGCCAGCATGCGTCCAGGGCCCGGAACACCTTGGGATCGGGGCCCGTCAGCTGGAACAGCCCAGCCGTGGCCAGGTTCAGCCAACCCGCCGTCTCCGACAGCAACCGCGGGAGCTGGTCCCAGCGCCCCTCCTGGAGCACCACCAGAAAAGACTCCAGCAGTCGCCAGGTGAAGCTCAGGTCTCGGGGCAGCCGGTCGTCCAGCCACACGAAGCGCAGCTGGGCGGCGACCAGCACCGCGATCACGAGCCACGTCTGTCGGGTCGGGTTGGTCATGGACAGCGGGCCCGACCCGGGCGAAGCTGATCCCCATGTGGTGTGTGTGGCTCGGGCTGGCGCTGGCCGGCGATGAACCCGACGACGGCGCGGTCTTGATTCGCCCGGGGGGCGAGGTTGTGGCCGCCCAGGCGCCCCTGTGGACCCTCGCCGCACCGGACAGTACCGCCGAGACGGTGTCTCTGGACCTGGTCGACGCGGATCTTCTGGCGGTCCTGCGACTGATCGCCGAGGTCGGCCGGATCAACCTGGTGGTCGGCGATGGCGTCTCGGGCCGGGTGACGGTCCGGCTGACCGATGTGCCCTGGGACCAGGCGCTGGCGGTGATCCTGCAGAGCCAGGGGCTGGCGGCCGCCCGGGCGGGCCAGGTCGTGCTCGTCACGCCCTACTGAGCCCAGACGACCTCCTCGCCGTAGCTCGCAGCCAGGCCTTCGAGGGTGGCCTGTAGGTTCGCGTCGGTGCCCGCCAGAGTCATGAAGACCCGGTAGACCGGGCTCGAGACCACGCCGTCCTCGGTGATCGTCACAGTGGTGCCCAGGCCGCTGGCGCCGACCTCCCACGTCCACGTGCCGCCAAAGCCCAGGTCCGCCAGGCCGATGGCCTCGGGCGCAATGCGGGTGACGAGCCTGGAAGGCGCCCGCGACTCGACCACCTCGAGGGGCAGTTCGCCCCACTCGGCGTCCTGGATCCAGACGGGGTTGCCGTTCAGGGGCGCGTCTTGGCGGATGCTCGTCACCCCAGGCTGCCAGCTGGGCGTGCCGCCCAGGTCCGAGACCCGCTGCCACACGGTGCGGGCCGGGGTCTGGAGCACCAGGGTGCGGCTCGCGGAGTGGGTCTCTGGCATCAGGTAGCCGGCCCCTGTGAGCAGCATCATGCCCGCACCGATCCCGGCGAGCACTCGAATGATCCACTTCAGGCGCGCGTTCAACTCCCGCTCCCCGGGCTGGCCGGTGTCCGTATCCGGTGTCGGGGACCGGGGAAGCGCCCCGGGACCGATGCGGAGAGGGAGATGCGCTTAAATCTTGTCATGTCAAGGGTTCAGGCGATAGCCTCGACGGACCCGTCCATGCGTCTCGTCCTGCTGGCTCTGCTCCTGACTGCCTGTGCGCCCAAGCAGGGGCTCACGCTCCCTGGCAGCACGCGGCACGTGGGCAGCCGACCGCCGCCAGAGCTCACTCCGCCGGCCGAGGGTCCCTGGCTGCGGTCGGGCCAGCCCGCGGCCGCGACCCCAGACCGCCCCCTTCCCAGCGACCACGCGGCGGCGGCGCTGGTCGTGCAGGCCGCCCAGGACAGCGTGGTGCGCGCGTGGCGCCGGGTGGACGGCGAGACCTACCGCGACGACTGTTCGGGCCTGGTGTGCGCTCTGCACGCCAGCGCGGACATCGACCTGGCCCACCGCAACACCGCAGCGCTGTTCGAGCTGGCCAAGGAGCTCGACGTGCACCACCGGGCCAAGATCCCGTTGCCGGGCGATGTGGTGTTCTTCGACGACACCTACGATCGCAACGAGAACGGGCGGCTCGACGATGACCTGACCCACCTGGCCGTGGTCGAGAAGATCCGCGACGACGGCACCCTGACCCTGGTGCACCGAGGCTCCAAGGGCGTCACCCGCATCTGGATGAACCTGCACCGCCCAGACGAGCACGCCGACGCCGACGGCCAGGTCCTGAACAGCTTCCTGCGGGTCCGAAAGGGCAGCGACCCCAAGGGCACGGTCTATCTGACCGGGCAGCTCTGGCGGGGTGGCGCGTCGTTCTGGCGGGCTGCGCCCCTGGTCGCAGACGCGGGCTGATCGGGCAGGTCCCGGGCCGCGCTCACCCGGCCTGCACCAGGTACGGCCCGATGGCCAGCGCATCGAGCCCGCCTTGCTTCCACGCCCGGATCGCGTCGAAGGGGGAGCAGACGATGGGCTCCTCGTGCAGGTTGAAGCTGGTGTTGATGAGCGCCGGCAGCCCGGTCAGCTCGCGGAAGTGGCGCAGGATGTCGTGGACCTCTGGGTTGTCCTCGGCGTGCACCACCTGGGGCCGGGCGGTCCCGTCGATGTGCACCACGCCGCGGCCCAGCGCGGCCATGGGGGGCTTGGCGTCGAAGCAGACGGTCATGAAGCGTGCGGCCTGGGGGGCCTTGGCGTAGCCCTCGAAGAGCTCCTCGGCGTCTTCGGCGAGCACACAGGGGGCAAAGGGCATGAACTCGGTGCGGTTGAGTCGCTTGTTGAGCCAGTCGTTCACCGAGGGGTCGTCGGGCCGGTAGAACAGCGTGCGGTTGCCCAGCGCTCGGGGTCCCCACTCCATGCTGCCAGCGCAGCGGGCCACCACCTTGCCGTCGGCCAGCAGCTGGGCGACCTGGCGGGCCAGATCCTTGGGCTTCTTGGGCCGCAGGCCGGCGATGTTCAGCTCTCGGGCGATCTCGTTCTGCTTGTAGGACGGACCCAGATACAGCGTGTCCAGGGTCTTCGGCGCCGGCGCCGCTGCGGCGAGCGCTCCGCCCGCCGCCAGGCCCCCGTCGCCCATGTTCGGGTAGACCCAGAGGCTGTCGACACAGGACAGCTGGGCGATGCGCTGGTTCAGCTTCACGTTGGCGAACACGCCGCCACAGACCGCCACGTCGGCGATGCCGGTCTGGGCCACCCAGTGGGCCGCCAGATCGGTGAGCGCCTCTTCCAGCACCTGCTGCAGCGCAGCCGCGATCTCTTCGCGGGAGTAGCGCTCGAGTACCCGGTAGAAGGCGTCCTGGGGGCCGTGTCGGGCGAGCATGTTCAGGGTGGACAGGCCGGGGCCCACGAAGTGCAGCAGGCCTCGGTAGTGGTCCAGCAACGCGTCGGGCGGCTGGGCATAGGCCGCCAGGCCCGTGATCTTGCCTTCGTGGCGGTTGGGCTTGAAGCCCAGGTACTCGGTGGTGCGGGAGTAGTAGGTGTTGATCGCTGCCAGGCCGGACTGGCCATAGAGCAGGGTCAGGTGCCCGTCCTGGCCGGATCGGACCGTGACGGACTGGCCGTCTCCCATGGCGTCGACCGTGACGACCAGGCAGCGGCTCCGGGGTTGGGTCCGGTAGGCGGCCTCGGCATGGGCCGTGTGGTGGTCGACCATGTCGACCCGGGTGACCTGGAAGGGACGCTCCTCGAGCCGGTCCGCCAGCAGCTTGCGACAAGCTTCGACCTCCAGACCGTGCAGGCCAGAATTTCGCAGGGCGGACTGATACGCGAAGTAC
>Ga0209992_10000403_pt1 | contig 58824 bp, 55 predicted proteins | sample 2SBtaG_2_FD_182564 | JGI IMG/M metagenome (GOLD analysis project Ga0209992, IMG submission 182564) | Deep subsurface microbial communities from Kolumbo volcano to uncover new lineages of life (NeLLi) - 2SBTROV12_ACTIVE470 metaG (SPAdes)... | ecosystem: Environmental > Aquatic > Marine >... | reverse complement strand
AGATGTCGACGGCGACCATGACGAGGACCTGCTGGTCACGAACTTCTCCATGGAGCCGAACGCACTCTACGTGAACGACGGCAGGGGGAGCTTTCGCGACGCCGCCGACGCGGCGGGCATCGGCGGTCCCTCTCGACGGTTGTTGGGTTGGGGCGTGGCCCTGCTCGACGTGGATGGCGACGGTGACCTGGACGCCCTCTCTGCCAACGGCCACGTCTACTCCCAGGCGGACGGTGACGGCACGGACACCAGCTATGCCCAGCCCGACAGCCTGTTGCTCAACAACGGGCAGGGGCGCTTCACCGCCGCGTCCTGGGTGGGGGACCAGCCCCTGGTGAGCCGCGCTCTGGCCCGTGGCGACCTCGATGACGACGGATACATTGACCTGGTGCTGCTGCAGCGATCAGGCCGCCCCCGGGTGTGGGCGGGGACGGGCGCCGCTGTGCCTACCCTCCAGGTCGATCTGCAGGGGCCTCACGGCAATCCCGACGTGGTGGGTGCCCTGGTGACGTTCACTGATGCACAGGGCCCCCGCAGCCTGCGCGTCCGTTGTTCCGGTGGGTATCAGGCCGCGGGCGATCCCCGTCCCGTGTTTGCCTGGCGAGGTCCGGGCCGTGTGCAGGTGACCTATCCCGACGGCAGCGCCAGCGCCCAGCCAGTGACCAAGCCCGGACGCTTGACGGTGACCGTTCAGTGATCAGCCTTGGCACACGTGGGCGAGTGGGTGGGCTGGCTCTGCGAGCCTTGGCGGGGGCCTCACTGCTGCTCACGGCCATGGCCTGTACAGACACTGCATCGGATTCAGGGTCTGGGGAGCAAGCCTCCCAGGTCGCGGAACCCGCAACCACCGATGCGGTCAGCGAACCGTCTTCAGAGCCCGCCGCCATCCCCGTGGACCCGCCGCTCGACGTACCGGCTCAGGACGCGCTGGCCCTGGCGGAGACGGCCATGTCCCAGGGACGGCCAGACGCTGTGGCTGGCTTGCTGCAACAGATCCTCGATCGAGAGACCGTGCCCTCGCGGGTGCTCTTCGTGGCGGGCTGGGCCGCCTACCAGCTGTTGCACTACGAAGACTCGGTGCAGCTCATGGGCCGCGCCCTGACCCAGGATCCCGAGCTGCTGGCCGACTCGAGGGTGCTGGCGTTCGGGCACCACAAGCTGGGCGACTTCGACCGGGCCGCCGAGCTCTTTGCAGCCATCACCGAGGTGGCTCCCCGGGAGTATCGGGCCTGGTACGGCCTGGGCCTGGCCGAGTTGTCCCGAGGAGAATACGGGCCTGCCCAAGAGCACCTTGAACGGTGTCTCTCTGACCGGCCCGACTACCTCAAGGCGCGCTACACCCTGGCCCGCATGTTCGAGGAGAGTGGCCGACCCGAGCTGGCCCTGCCCGAGGTGACCGATGTGCTCGACACCGAGCCCTCCCACGTCGAGGCCCTGTATCTGCTGTCCCGGGTGCAGGCCGCCTTGGGCTTGTCTGCTGAAGCCGAGGCCACCGTGGCCCGGTGGCGCCTGGCCTACACGGTGCGGGAGCGCCTGGGCCCCCTGCGCCAGCGGGTGATCAACGGACAGGCCAGCCCGGAGCTGTTTCTGGAGATGGCCAGCCAGTTCGCCTTGCTGGAAGACCGCACCCAGCAGGGGCGCGCCCTCCAGGACGGCCTGCGGCGTTTCCCCGAGCACATGGGTCTGCGCATGGCCATGGCCTCGCTCGCCGAAGGCGTGCGCTGACCCTGGATCGCGACTCTCGGCGGCTGCCGCTTCCGACCGCACGACGGCGGTCGTACGATGGTCGCCGTGATGGCCTCGCGTCGTCGCCCGGTGGCACCAGGCGGTTGGTGACACCCACCCGAAACCATCGAGCACGCGACCCTGCGTGCAGAGGGACATGCCATGGTCAAGCAACGCACGAAACGGTTGAGCAAGCGAACTCGGGTCGTGGCGACCCTGGGCCCGGCGAGCAGCTCTGAAGCGGTCCTGAGGCGCTTGATCCGTGCGGGGGTCGACGTGGTCCGGCTGAACTTCTCTCACGGTACCCACGACTTTCATCGGGACCTGTTTGAGAAGGTGCGCCGGGTCTCGGCGGCCATGGGTGAACCGGTGGCCATCCTGCAAGACCTCTCCGGGCCCAAGATGCGCGTGGGGCGCATCGCCGACGATCGCATCCGCTTGCGCTCAGGGGAGCGCATCGAGGTGGTCGAGGGTTCGGGCGAAGGCACCTTGCAGCGGCTCTACGTAGAGGTCGCCGGCTCGATCCGCAAACTGGGCAAGGGGCAGGTCATTCGCCTCGCCGACGGTCTGCTTGAGTTGCGCGTCGAGAGCCGTCGCGGCGACGTGGCCACCTGCAAGATCATCCATGGGGGCTACCTGCGTTCGCGTCAGGGCGTGAACATCCCCGGCGCCGACCTGGGGGTCTCGCCGCTGACTCGCAAGGATCGCAAGGATCTGGCCTTCGGGCTGTCCCTCGGGGTCGACGCCGTGGCCCTGTCGTTTGTGCGTGCCAAGAAGGACATCATGGCCCTGCGGAAGCTCATCGAGCGCACCGTGGGCGACGGGCAGACGCCCCTGGTGATCGCCAAGATCGAACGCGCCGAAGCCCTCGAGGATCTGGACGGCATTCTCGATGTGACCAGTGGCGTGATGGTCGCCCGGGGAGATCTGGGTGTGGAGATCGGGGTGGAGAAGGTCCCCCTGGCCCAGAAGCGCATCATTCGAGCGGCCATCGCCCACAACAAGCCGGTGATCACGGCGACCCAGATGCTCGAGTCCATGATCGACCGGCCCACGCCCACCCGGGCCGAAGTGAGCGACGTGGCCAGCGCCGTGTTCGAGGGTACGGACGCCTTGATGCTCTCCGGTGAGACCGCGGTGGGGCAGTACCCGGTCGAGGCGGTGAAGACGCTGGTGAGCGTGTCCCGCGAGGTCGAGAAGGAGCTGCAGACCCTGCCACCCCGGAACGACGGGGGCATGGTGGCGGGCAACGTGGCCAAGGCCATCTCAAGGGGTAGTCGCGAAGTCGCGCGCACCGTTGACGCCCGGGCTGTCCTTGGCTTCACCGCGTCGGGTCGGACCATCCGGCTGATCTCAAGCTGGCGCCCCGGTCGATCGATCTACGGCTTCACCCAGAACGAGGCCACCGTTCGCCGCATGAAATTCTTCTGGGGCGTGGCGCCGGTGTTGATGCACCCCGCGGCTTCGGTCGATGCCATGATCGCCGAGGCAGAACTCTGGCTCGTCTCGAACGAACGGGTGAAGCGTGGCGACAAGCTGGTCGTGGTCTGCGGTCAGCGCCTGGGTACGGGCAGCACCAACTCCATCCACGTGCACGTAGTGGGAGAGTGAGCCCCGCTCAGCTCGCCGCGAAGTAGCGCGACAGGGTGAGCCCTTGGTTCTGGTAGGCAGAACCTGGGCCGCCGTACAGATGCTCGCAGGGCTCGACGGTGTGGGAGAACTGCAGCCTGAACAGGGGCTGTCCGTGCTCGACCCTGAAGGCCACATCGTGGGCCCTGACCTCCAGCACGGCACGGGCGCCCAGGCGGCTGTCCGCTCCCCAGCCGAAGCCCGGGTCGAAGAAGCCGGCGTAGTTGGTGCGCAGCTCGCCCATGCCCACGTCGTAGGCCAGCATCTCCGCGGCCAGGTCGGGTGGCACCCGGAGCCGATGGTCCGAGGCCAAGATGTAGAAGGCTTCGGGCTCGAGCACCAGGCGTTCGCTGCCGTTGCGATAGATGGGGTCGAAGAAGTCCCCGGGAGCGTGGCTGCCAGGGCGGGACAGATCGAGCAGGGGGGCGTCGCTCCGAGCTCGCCAGGCGATGGGCTCGCCGTGGCGCTCAGGGCGCAGGGAGAGGCCGAGCAGCAGCGACGCGTCGTCGATGGCTCGGGGTGCGCCCCCGCCGAGCAGATCATCCGCTGCCACCCGGGCGCTCAACTCGTCGTCTCGCAACAGCGGGCGGCCTCGCAGAAAGCGCAGCTGATTGAGCCGCTGGCCAGCCTGCACTTTGATGTCGAAGGAGCGAGGCAGCACCTCGAGCCAGAGGGGGCCTTCGTAGCCCGCCGGGATGTCGTCGAAGCGGTCGTGGTTGTCCACCAGGGTTCGGGTGAACACGTCGATGCGCCCGGTGGATGAGCGGGGGTTCGCTCGAGCTCGAAGATCGGTGGGAAGTGCCAGATCTTCTTGCAGCCTGATCAGGTAGATCTGCCCCCGGCGCAGGACGGCCCCGCTGGTCAGGTCGAGTCGCTCTCCCGCCAGATCTGCCAGGGATTCGCGCACGGTCCCATGTTGGGCCAGAAGGCCGGCGCGGGTGGCGATGGCTTCGCTCCCCAGGCGTAGATCCAGGGTCGTAGGCTGGCGTTGAGCCGCCTCCAGAGGGGTGGATGGGACCACCACGCCCCTGTCGATGAGGTCGTCGATCTGTCGCGCTGTCAGGATGCCGGTCTGTTTGCCAAGCACTGGTCTTTCCAAATGGGGAGCGTGGGCCTTGACCCGTTGGTTCGGCCCCAGTAAACAGTCGCGGATGAAGATCCACGAGTACCAAGCCAAACAGCTCTTTTCTGAGGCCGGCATTCCGGTCCCTCAGGGGCATGTGGCCACGAGCGTCGACGCAGCGGTAGACGCCTACAACGCACTGGGTGGGGAGCTGGCCGTGGTCAAGGCCCAGATCCATGCCGGTGGTCGAGGCAAGGGCGGGGGCGTGAAGCTCGTGCGCTCTGCCGCCGAGGCTCGAGAGGCGGCCAGCGCGATCCTGGGCATGTCCCTGGTGACCCACCAGACCGGCCCCGAGGGCCAGACGGTGAAGACCCTGCTGGTCGAAGCGGGCTCGTCCATCCTCCATGAGTACTACCTGGGCATCACCCTCGACCGCTCCCTGGGCATGCCCGTGCTGATGGTGAGCACCGAGGGTGGCATGGACATCGAGACGGTGGCGGCGGCCACGCCCGAGAAGATCATCAAGATCGCCATCGATCCCGATGCCGGGCTGCAGGCCTGGCAGGCTCGGCAGCTGGCCTACGGGCTGGGGCTGCCCGCCGAGGCGGTGCGGCCCGCGGGCAAGGTCTTCGCGGCGGTGTCCCGACTGTTCTTGGACAAGGACGCCTCTCTGGTCGAGATCAACCCGCTGGTGACCACCAGCGACAACCAGGTGATCGCCCTCGACGGCAAGGTCACCTTTGACCCCAACGCCCTCTATCGCCATCCCGACATCGTCGAGATGCGCGACGAAGACGAAGAGGACGCCCGCGAGCTCGAGGCCGCAGAGTTCGGCCTCTCGTACATCTCGCTGGACGGCAACATCGGCTGCATGGTCAACGGTGCCGGTCTGGCCATGGGCACCATGGACACGATTCAGTTGGCTGGCGGTGCGCCGGCGAACTTTCTCGATGTGGGTGGCGGAGCCACGGCCGAGCAGGTGTCGGCGGCGTTCAAGATCATCCTCAGCGATGCCAAGGTCGAGGCCATCCTGGTCAACATCTTCGGTGGCATCATGAAGTGCGATGTGATCGCCGAGGGCATCATCGGCGCGGCCAAGGAGGTCGGCCTGGATCTGCCCCTGATCGTGCGCCTCGAAGGCACCAACGTCGAACGGGGTCGCGAGCTGCTGGACACCTCCGACCTGGACATCATCAGCGCCTCTGACCTGGCCGACGCAGCAGCCAAGGCGGTGCAAGCAGCGGGAGCAAAGGCATGAGCATCCTGGTCGACAAGGACACCCGGGTGATCACCCAGGGCATGACCGGCAACACGGGCAAGTTCCACACCAAGCAGGCCATCGAGTACGGCACGCGCATGGTGGGGGGCGTGACGCCAGGCAAGGGTGGCAGCACTGTCTTGGGTGTGCCCATCTTCGATACGGTGAGCGAGGCCGTCTCGGAGACCGGTGCCACAGCCTCGGTGATCTACGTGCCGCCGCCGTTTGCCGCGGACGCGATCCTCGAAGCTGCGGGTGCTGAGATCCCCCTGGTGGTGTGCATCACCGAGGGCATCCCTGTGGCTGACATGATGAAGGTGCGGGCGGCCCTGCGAGGTAGCGAGACGCGCCTGGTGGGCCCGAACTGTCCCGGCGTGATCACCCCCGGTCAGTGCAAGATCGGCATCATGCCCGGCTACATTCATCGCAAGGGAAGGGTGGGCGTGCTCAGCCGCTCCGGCACCCTGACCTATGAGGCCGTGTGGCAGCTGTCCACACTGGGCCTGGGGCAGAGCACCTGCGTGGGAATCGGCGGCGACCCGGTGAACGGCACCAACTTCATCGACGTGCTGAAGCTGTTTCAGTCTGACCCGGGCACAGATGCGGTGGTCATGATCGGTGAGATCGGTGGCACCGCTGAAGAAGAGGCGGCCGAGTTCATCCGCGACCACATGACCAAGCCTGTGGCTGGCTTCATCGCCGGCGCCACGGCCCCCCCTGGCAAGCGCATGGGCCACGCCGGAGCGATCATCTCGGGGGGCTCAGGGACGGCGGCAGAGAAGATCGCCGCCCTCACAGCGGTGGGTGTGGTCATGGCAGACACGCCCTCCGGCATCGGAGCGGCCATGGCCCGAGCCCTCGATGAGGCTGGCCTGGCCACTCGAAGCACAGAGGCCTGAGCTTCTCCATGACTCGTGCTCGCAGATGCCTATACTAGGGTGATCCCTCGCCCGTTGGCTGGAGCCACCCCGTGCACAAGCTCGCCGTCTTAGCACTCATCCCCGGTGGGTATGAGTGGCTGATCATCCTGGCCGTTGTGCTGGTCTTCTTCGGCAATCGTATTCCTGGTGTGGCCCGCTCTCTCGGCTCGGGAATCACTGAGTTTCGCAAGGGGCTCAGTGACGGCGAGAATGATGCCCGCGACACGAAGAACCTCGAAGACAAAGACGGCGAATCGTCGTGACCGCCGGGGGGCCGACTCTCACAGGTCTGCTCCTGGCAGGCGGGCAGGCCCGGCGACTCGGGGGTCACAAGGCCACGGTCTCTGTGGGCGGGCAATCCTTGCTCGAACGAGCGGCCGATTTGGCTCAGGCGTGCTGCGACGAGGTGTTGCTGCTGGCCGGGGAGCGAGAGCTTTCACTGCCGGGCGTTCGGCGGCTTCCTGATCTTCCTGGTGTGGGCGGGCCCCTTGCCGGTCTGGCAGCGGGGCTTGAGGAGGCCGGTCACGGCTGGTGTCTGCTGCTGTCCTGCGACCAGCCCTTTCTCAGCGAAGATCATGTGACCTGGCTCAAGGGTTGCCTCGCCGGCGCCGACTCTCAGCCCCTGGCTGTCGTGTTCCAAGACGACCACGGTCTGCAGCCCTTCTGCGGGCTCTACCACCGCGACCTGCTGCCCATCCTGCGCGCGCGCCTTGCCGATGGCGAGCGCTCCCTGCGCGGGCTGCTGAGCAAGAGCCCTCACCTGTCCGTCTCGATCGACGACTTGCCCGACGCGCTGGCCAGCGCCTGCTCGTTCGACGTGGACACCCCTGCCGATCTGGCCCGGGCCCGGGAGCGCTGTCCCTCATGAGTGTTGCCCAGGCCGCCTTGCTCGCGCCCATTGCCGAGGGCATGACCGAGACCGACAACATCTTGTCCCAGGTCTTGTTCGTGGACGACGCCGAGTCGGTGTCCGGGCTCATGTCCCATGTGAGCCGCTTCTCGGGCAAGCGCCTGCGCCCGGCGCTGGTACATCTGTGCGGTCAGCTCACTGGCGGGCAGGCCGCCGCGGGCGCGACCCACGAGTTGGCCACCATCGGCGCCATCATGGAAGCGCTGCACATGGCCACCTTGCTCCATGATGACGTGCTCGATGAGGCCGCGGTCCGTCGCCAGGTGCCCACTCTCAACCACATGATGGGCAATCAGGTCCCCGTGCTCTTGGGCGACCTGCTTTACGCCCGAGCCTTTGATCTCTCGTTGACCCTGCCGACCACTCGGGCCGCAAAGGAGATCTCGGGCATGACCCAAGAGCTCTGTCGGGGCGAGATCGAGCAGAGCATGTTTCGCTTTGATGGACAGCCCGACGAAGAGCGCTACTTTCGGGTCATTCGGGGCAAGACCGCGTCCATGTTTCGTACGTCGTGCCTGCTGGGGGCGCTCTACGGCGGTGGCGACGAAGCCCAGGCCGAGCGCCTCTCCGAGTACGGCACGGGGTTGGGGCTGGCCTTTCAGATCATCGACGATTGCCTCGACGTGGTGGGCGACGAAGAGGCCGCGGGCAAGTCCCTGGGCACCGATCTGGAGACGGGCAAGGTGACCCTGCCCATCATTCGTCTGGCCAAGCATCTCGACGAGCAGGGACTGGCCCGCCTGGGCGAGCTGGTCAGCGGGGCCCAGGTCGACGATCGCCGCCGAGCCTTGCGAGAGAACTTCGATCTCGACGGCGCGGTGGCCGAGTGCCACCTAGAGGCGGACAGCCAGCTTCGTGGCTGCCTGGCCATCCTCGACGACTTTGGACAAGGGCCCCCCCGGCAAGCCTTGACCGAACTCTGCACCTTCGTGCTAGAGCGTTCTCACTGACCTCGCGCCCCCTGGGGAGACCTCCACTTGGCCTTCCGTCCTGAGTGGTACAAGAACGACTCTCCCGGACAGCGGCGCGGACGCTCCCTGCCGGACTGGTCGGCCATCCGCTGGATCGTCACGGTCACCTTTTCGGTGTTCCTGATTCAGATCCTGGTTGCGGGTGGCAACGGCGATCCCCTGAGTCGCATCCTGGGCCTGCGCGCCTGGTGGCCCGTGGTCACTGAACTGCCGGGGGGCGAACCGGGTCTTGAGCGCTCGTTCAACCTGATGTTCCCCTTGCAGTTGTTCACCTACATGGCTGTGCATCAGCTGGGCGGGCTGAGCCATGTGCTGTTCAACATGTTGGTGCTCTGGATCCTGGGGCGCGACCTTGAGCCCAGCATGGGCAAGGCGAGTTTCCTCCGCCTGTACCTGACCGCTGGAGCGGTGGGTGGCTTGGCCCAGTGGGGAGGCTATCTGCTGAGCGGCGACATCGGCTCTGTGATCGGAGCTTCTGGCGCCGTCTATGGCGTCATGATGCTCGCCGTCCTCCGTGACCCCCACAAGTCGATGATCATCTTGCCCTTCCCCATCCCTATTCCGCTCTGGTTGCTGGTGGGCTTGAGGGTCTTGGGGGACGTGAACGGATTGCTCTTCGGCGGGGGGCCCATTGCCTACCTGGTGCACCTCACCGGCGCCGCTGTGGGCTACGTGTGGTTCAAGAGGGGCGACGTGGTGGGTCGGGCCCATGGTCAGTACAAACGGGCCAAGACGGCACAGAAGCGAGAGGCAGCAGCGGGCGGGCGTCGAGAAATGGACCGCATTCTCGGCAAGATCCAGACCGAGGGCCTGTCTTCGTTGAGCAAGAGCGAGCGCTCGTTCTTGAACGAGCGGAGCCGAGAGCTGCGAGAGGGTCGCTAGAGATGGACGGAGCGAAAGCACAGGAGACAACCATGCAGGCTGCAAGAACGAAGACTTTGTGGACGGGCATGGCCTTGGCTCTGCTACTGGCCGTCATGGCCCCGCCCGCCACCTGCCAGGACGCCGAGATTCAGGTGCCCGACGATCTGGCCAGTTTCTGGGCCAAGTGGAGCGACGCCAAGAAGTCGCCCCTCGACGCGCCCATGGACAAGGTCTCGCGGCAGAACCCTGAAGAAGCCGAACTCATGTTGAACCTGCTGCTCGACGACGTGAGCCGCCAGGACTCCTCCAGCCTCTTCCACGAGCTGCGACTGTTGGCCTGGAGCATGGACCGGGTGCAGAAGTCGGAGCGCTACATCAGTCGCGTGCGCCTGGTGAGTGACATGAACCTGGGCGACCGCAAGCGGCGAGTCGCCGCCCTGCAACTCTGGTGGGACGCCTTGGATGTCGAAGACACGGCCAAGACGTTGCGCACGGACAAGTCGTGGTTGGACGCATTGGCCGCCTACGAGGCCGCCAAGTCGGCCTTCGAGAAGCTCTCCGACGGCGAGTACACGGTCTTCTGCCTGGTGCGCTGCGGCGAGATCCAGCGCAAGCGAGGCCTCAAGTGGGAACAGGCACAGTATCTCAAGCAGGTCGTCGAGGTGGCGGGCCAGCTGCCCTTCGAGGAGCCGGCCTTGAAGCTCTCCGAGGAGGTCCTGGCCACCCTGGTGGCGGGGGGTATCGACCCGGACGGACCTCGGCCTGCCGACAGTCCCACCGGGGGGACGGACGATGCTCGTGGTGGAGTGGGGCTGGAGGCCTTCGCGGCAGGTTCCGAGGAGCAGGTGTTCACCTTCGCCCGGAGCAGCGGCAAGAAGGGGATCACCGGTGTCGAACTCCCCAGCTATTTCAACAGCGAGCAGTACCAGCTCTGGCCCATGACCTGGGTTGACAAGGATGGCCCCAGCGATTTCGACTCCCAGCGCGGCGCCTTTTTCAAGCCCGGCGGCAAGCCCTGGGTGGTCACCCGGGATGGCATGGCGACTTTCCTCATCGACAGCGATGGCGACGGCGAGCCCGAGGTGCGCTTCACGGCCAGTTCGACGCCTTCGCGTGTGGAGATCGATACGGGTGACGGCGGCGTACCCTACGCGTTCATGATCTCCAGCCTCTCTCAGCGTGAGCCGCTCTTCGACATCCAGACCAACTACGCGCCCACGGTCGACGGCGCCCGCCTGCGGTTCTTCCCGGCCTACTGGTACGAGGGCAAGATCCTGGGCGAGAAATGGAAGATCTACGACAGCGACATGGACGGCGGGCTGGGTCAGTCCTACGTCTGGGGGGATGACCTCTACACCGACCTCGATCCTGATGGCGATGCCTGGTGGACCACCGACTCGGTGCAGATCGGACGATCCAAGAGTGCCATTCCCTGGTCGAGCGTCCTGCCCATCGGTGGCGACTTCTACCGAGCCTGGGTCGATCTGGGCAAGGAGGAGATCAAGCTGCGCAAGCTGAACATCACCACCGGCGAGGTGCTGCTCGACATCGACACCAAGGTCATGCCCCAGTCCATCGTGGTGCGGGCCGTGGACGAACTCATGAAGGACGCCTTTTTCGAGCTGATCCCGCCGCGCAAGGGCAAGCCGGTGACCTTGCCGGTGGGCAAGTACCAGCTGGCCAGCGGTCGCATCGCTCAGGGCAAGAAGACGAGCATGAACCAGGTGCGCATCTACGTGGGCGACACGAAGCCCTTCGAGGTGCGTGAGGGCGAGACCACCACCGTAGAGCTGGGGGCGCCCTACAAGCTCACCTTCAAGACCGAGAGCCATGCTGACGGCGCCTTGGTGGACGGGCGTTCGTTGCGCATCCATGGGCGAGGCGGCGAAGAGTACGCGATGCTCTTCGATGTGCCCCTGCTGCCAATGCTCGCAGTGCAGGATGCCGCCGGGCACAAGGTGGGCAAGCCCCGGTCCATGCGCAAGGCCGCGGTCTCTGACTGGGTGGTCGACGTGGTGGGCAACATCCTCTGGTTCCCCCTGGACGAAGTGATCGAGGTGCCTCGGGGCGAAACGTACAAAGTGCAACTGACCCAAAAGGCCCATAGCCTCCTTGGCGGGCCCTTCGAGAGCGATTGGACCCGCTGATTCATCATGCTCGACATCAAGACCATTCGTGACAATCTCGAGGCCGTGAAGGCCGGAGCCCTGCTGAAGCACATCGCTGTCGATGTGGATCGCCTGATCGATCTCGACGACGAACGGCGGCGGCTGATCCGAGCTGCCGAAGATGGCAAGGCGGAGCAGCGTCGGCGCAGCAAGGCCCTCGGCGGCATGTCCCCCGAAGAGCGCGAGGCCGAGGTGGCCGCCCTGGGCGGGCTCAAGTCGACGATTCGCGAGAGCGAGAATCAGCTGGCTGCGGTGCGCACCGAGTTCGACGCCCTGCTCCTGGCCGTGCCCAACATCCCGGCTGCTGAAGTGCCCGCAGGGGCGGACGACACTGAGAATGTGGTGATGCGTCACGAGGGCGAGGTCAGCACCCCGGACTTCGAGCTCAAGGATCATGTCGAGCTGGGCAAGAGCCTGGGTTTGATCGACATGGAACGTGGGGTCAAGATCTCGGGGACGCGCTTCTACTTCTTGCGCGGCGCGGGAGCCTTGCTCCACCGGGCGGTGCTGAACTTCGCCTACGATCACATGGTGGCCAAGGGGTTCGAGCCGTTCGAGGTTCCGCTGCTGGTGCGCGACCCGGCCATGATCGGCACGGCCTACTTCCCCGGTGGTGAAGAGCAGACCTACCGCATCGAGAAGGACGCCCTGAGCCTGGTGGGTACGGCAGAAGTGCCGCTCACATCTTTTCGGTCAGATGAGATCATTGACCCCGCTGAGCTGCCCATCCGCATGGTGGCTCGGTCGGCCTGTTTCCGTCGCGAGGCGGGAGCTGCAGGCAAGGACACCCGCGGCCTCTACCGCATTCACCAGTTCGAGAAGGTCGAGCAGGTGGTCATCGGCCTCAACGATGAGGAGACGTCCCTGGCGGAGCATCAATCGATCCTGCGCAACAGCGAAGAGGTCATGGTGGCCCTGGGGCTGCCCTACAGGGTGGTGAACGTGTGTGGCGGAGATCTGGGTGGGCCGCACGTGCAGAAGTACGACATCGAGACCTGGATGCCCTCCCGGGGAGCCTACGGCGAGACGCACTCGGCGTCGCGCTTCCACGACTACCAGGCTCGGCGGCTCAACCTGCGCTACAAGGATGAGGCGGGCAAGATGCGCTTCTGCCACACGCTGAACAACACGGTGATCGCCAGCCCTCGTGTGCTGATCCCACTGCTTGAGCTGTACCAGCGCAAGGACGGGTCGGTGGCGGTTCCTGAGGTGCTGCAGCCCTACATGGCTGGCCGTACGGTCATTGAACCGGTGGGGTAGGGCAGCGCTACAGGTCGCTCTTTTTGGCGCGGTCCGGGCGTTCGTGCTTCTCACCAGGGAGGCCGTTCCGCTCAGACAGGGTCGGCTTGGGGCCTCCACACTCGCTGCAGACCCCCCTGGTGAGAAGCACGGACGCCCTCGCTGGTGGCAGGAGAGGCGACCGTGGCCTTTGGGGGCGGTGTTTCTTGGTGACGCTGGTCTTGGTGACGCTGGTCTTGGTGGGGCTGGGCTGGGCGTGGGCCTAGCCGCCACCGCCGCCGAAGAGATCGTCTAGCAAGTCGCCCAGGTCTACGTCGGAGCCGCCGCCTGAGCCGCCGTCGGGGTCACCGTCAGGGTTGCCAGAGCCGTTGGGGTCGTCAGGGTCCAGCTCGTCGCCATCGGCGCCCTGTGCACCGCCTGTGCCTCCGTTGGCAGCGGTCGTGGCTCCGGTGAAAGTGGGTGGGTGGGGATGGACGCGCATGGACAGCGCCGCCCCTTGGTCGAGGGCTACGATGCGCCTGTACCAGCGGGTCCGCTCGGCTTCCTTGGTGATCAGGGCGCGGTCGTCAGCAGAGCGAGGACCCACTTCGATACCCAGCTCGATGGAGACCATGGCGGGCAAGGAGTGGCTGTCCTCTGCGTCCCAGTCTTCGACGGGTTCGTGGGCCAGCACCCTGTCTTCGTAGTAGCGCAGCTCGAAGGCCACGACCCGATCGTGCAGCCGCTGATAGAGGCCGTCTTCGAGGGGCTTGTCGTCCACGTGGTAGGCCTGCCGCCGCCAGAGTTCGAGCACGTCGGGCAGGTCTGGGTTGGGGCGCAATCTGTAACCCGTCTCCACCAGGTCTGCGCTGACCTCCTGTTCGCCCACCCGGTAGGTGGTGGTACTGTCCACCGTACTGAGAAAGAGCAGCGTGTCCGCTGACTCGCCGAGCATGGTCCGGGCGTCGCCCTTGAAGACCTTGTCCTCGGCCATGTTGACGACCCAGGCTCGGCGCAGGTCTTCGGCGATGACATCGAGCAGCTGGGGGCCCAGGCGGGCGGCGCGCACTTCGCGCTGCAGCAACTCGCGGGTGTCGAGAGTCGTGTTCAGTGTGGTGTAGAGGCCGACCATGATCAGGCCCATGATCGTCAGGGCGAGCATGACCTCGATGAGGGTGAAGCCTTGCTGGAGCGGTTCAGGCGCGGGGCGCGGGGCTATCCGGTGGGGGTGCTGAATCATCCCAGGTCCTCCGCAGGCTGGCCGGCCTCGTCGTCGTCTTCTTCCTCCTCTTCGAAGACCCGAGGCAGGAAGCCCTCGATGGTCAACTCGTCGAGGGCGTCGTCGTCTTCATCGTCTGCACCCGGGGCGTCCCAGCTGGGCCAGAAGACCGTGATCTTGTAGCGGCGCACGCGGTGAGGGCTGGATCGCTCTTCATCTTCGTCGTCGGGAGGCACGCCAGCATCCCCCGGGAGCAGGCCCTGCTCGTAGTCGTCGAAGACGTCCTCCTCGAGTTCGTCGTCGTAGACGTTGAGCCCTGTGGAGAGGTCATACTCCTTGAGCGTCATCTCGTAGGTAAAGGTGGGATCGCCCTCGACCTCGCCCTCCAGGCCCTCGAGTTCTCGAACCTCCAGCGCGCAATCCGCCAGCAGCTGCTCCGCGTGGCTCAGGCCCATGATCAGTCGGCTGGCCCGGTAGGCCTTGCGCGTCGACGTCTGGCGAACCTGCAGCATGGGCAAGATCACAAAACCCAGCATGGCCACGGTGACCATGATCTCAAGCAGGGTGAAGCCCCGTTCGGAGCGGCCCTCAGCGGAAGTCGGCATCCGTCAGCTCCACGGGTTCGAGGCGCCCACTGTGCACCTCGTAGGTGTTGAGCAGCCCGGGGAAACGGATGGTGTAGACCTCAAGCTCAGGAAACTCGGGGTTCAACACCACCACGTCATGGGGCGGCACCTGTCCTAGGGGCGAGATGATGATCTCCACCTTGCCCTCGTCCCGGGCGTCTTCGCTGCCGATCACCAGCACGCTGTCGAGGGCCATGCCCTCTTTCGCAGTCTGGGGGGGGATCACTTCTGTACGCCCCGGCCCCAGGAGCACGTGGTCGTCATCGAACTCGAAGGGGTAGTCAGCCCCCCAGCTCTCTGTCTCCAGGTCGTAGTGGAACACCACAGTCTTCCTGGCAAAGAGCGCGTGGGTGCGCATGCGCACCATGGAGTCGCCGATGGCCGTGGCCGTGGCTTTCAGCCGGGACTGGGGCAGCATGTTGGTCCCCGAACCGAAGAACACGGACATCGACATGCCGATGATGGTGATGGTCACCATCATCTCGATCAGGGTGAACCCCCGATGCTGTCGTGTGCGTTTCTGGCTCATGGACTCAACGGCTCTCTGTTGCGGTCAGGCGTTCGCGGTGTGGAGCATGGGTGCTCTGGCAGGCAGGGGCTGACCCGGTCAGGTCAGTTGCCCACCATCTTGTTCTTGTCTGAGGAGATGTCCGCATCAGGACCATCGCCGCCTTCAAAACCATCGCCGCCCAGGGAGATCAGCTCGTACTTGCGCGACGACGACTTGCTGTAGATGAACTCGTTGCCCCAGCTATCCTTCAGGGCCTCGGGGTCATCGATGTAGGGCTCGCCCAGGTTCTTGTCGTCGGGCTCCATGAGCTCGGTCAGGCTGTCCGGGTATTTGCTGTGGAGCAGCCGGTACCCATCGAGCACGCCGCCGAGATTGCTCATCTTGGCTTTGGTGGTCGTGATCTTGCCCTTGTCGACGTTGTTCATGATGCCGGGGACGACGACCGTGGCGATCAACCCGATCAGGGTGATCACGACCATGATCTCGATCAGCGTGAAGCCAGCGCTGCGGCGACTTCGCTGTGGGTCTCGTGTTTGCGTTGGGTTCATCAGAAAGACTCCTGTGTCAGGTGGCATGGGTTCACATGTTCGCCGTGCTGAGTTCGAGCATGGGCAGAACGATGGCCATGACGATGAAGGCCACCACGGCGGCCATGAAGATGATCATGATGGGCTCCAGTGCTGCGGTCATGCGCTCGGTGGCGATATCGACCTCGAGTTCATAGGCCTCGGCCAGACTGTCGAGGATCTCTTCGAGCTCACCACTCTGCTCGCCAATAGCAATCATGTAGCCCACGGCGGGAGGGAATACCCCGCTCTTCTTGAGCGGCGTGGCGATGTCAGCACCCTTCAGAATGGCCGAATGCAGGTCATCGAGCACGTTCTGCATGACTGCGTTGGCGATCACTTCACGGACGATCTTGATCGCGTCGAGAATCGGCACGCTGGTCTTGAGCAGGGTCGAGAGGGTCACAGCGAAGCGCGAGATGGCCTGTTTTCGGAAGAGTGTTCCGAAGATGGGCATGCCCAGCAGCATTCTGTCAGTGATCAGCTTGCCCTTGGGCTGCCTGCGGAAGGCCCCAAAGAGCAGGTAGGACGCCACGGTACCGACGGCAAGCAGGATCCAGTAGTCCTGCAGAAAGTCGGTCATGGTCTTGAGAATCAGTGTCGGCGTGGGCAGCTCGGCCTGACGATCCTCGACCAGCTCGATCAGCTGAGGCACCACCTTGATCATCAGGATGCTCACCACCACGGCGCCCACCAACAGCATGATGATCGGGTACATCAGCGCCGACATGACCTTGTTCTTCATGGCCGCTTGGCTGAGCATGAAGTCGGCGAGCCGGCCGAGGACCACGTCGTTGTTGCCCGCCGCCTCGCCCGCTCGCACCATCGAGATGTAGAGCCGGGGAAACACCCCCGGGTGGTGATCGAGGGCCTCGGCGAATGACGAGCCACCATTGATGCGCTCGCGGACATCGCGAAAGACCACCTCGAGGTGCCGGCTCTCGACCTGTTCGACAAGAGCTTTCAGCCCATCGTTGAGCGGGATGCCCGACTTCAGCAGGGTGGACAGCTGACGCGTGATCTGGGGCAGCTCTCTGCTGGTGCGTCGACGCATGCGTCGCTGAGCCCAGGCAGACTGTTCCTTGCCGCCGGTGGACTGCAGCTCTTCGATATCCGTGACGTGCAGACCCTGGCGTCGCAGCCGCAACCGAGCTTCTCTGGACGAATCGGCGTCTTCGATGCCGCTCTTCACCTGCCCGGTGGCGTTGTAGGCCTTGTAGGAGAAGACTGGCACGTCAGACCTCGTCCTTGGTGGTGACTCGCAGCGCCTCATCGATGGTGGTGACGCCGGAGACCACCTTTCGCAGGGCGTCCGTGCGCAGGGTGCGCAGGCCGCCGCTGGCCATGGCGTCCTTCTTGATGATGCTGGCGCCCACGCGCTTCATGATATTGACCCTCACGCCTTCGTCGATGGGCAACATCTCGTACAGCGCGGTCCGGTCGACGTAGCCGCTCTCAAAGCAATAGTCGCAGCCTCGGCCCACAGCGACCTTGCGATCTTCAAACTGGTCGAGTTCAAGGTCTACAGAGGCGATCTTTGCGGCCAGCTCTGCATCGGGAACGACGAGTTCTTTGCACTTGGGGCAGATGACCCGTACCAGGCGCTGGGCCACGGACAGAATCACCGAAGAGGCCACCAGGTAAGGCTCAACGCCGATGTCGAGCATGCGCGTGACAGCGCTGGCCGCATCGTTGGTGTGCAGGGTCGAGTAGACCAGGTGACCGGTCAGCGCGGCACGAATGGCGATGTCTGCGGTCTCCTCGTCGCGCACCTCACCGATCATCATGATGTCCGGGTCTTGGCGCAGGAACGAGCGCAGCCCGGCAGAGAAGTTCAGCCCCTTCTTGGCGTTGACCTGCACCTGGCTGATGCCCGGCAGGTTGTATTCGACCGGATCTTCGATGGTGAGGATGTTCTTTTCGGCCGTGTTCAGCTCGGTCAAGGCCGCGTAGAGCGTGGTGGTCTTGCCCGAGCCGGTGGGCCCGGTGACAAAGATCACGCCGTGGGTGTACTCGACGTAGCGCCGCAGGATCGCTTCGTTCTCGGGGTCGAGCCCGATCTCACCCATGCGGTAAACCCGGGCGCTCTTGTCGAGCAAACGCATGACCACACGTTCGCCGTTGGTGGTGGGCACCGTGGAGATACGCACGTCCACGTCGCTGTCGCCGATACGCAGACTGGCCCGACCATCTTGGGGCAGGCGCCGCTCGGCGATGTCGAGCTTGCCCATGACCTTGATGCGGCTGATGATCGCGTCTTGATATTTCTTTGGCGGCGCCTCCATGTCGTAGAGCACGCCGTCGATGCGGTAGCGCACCTGCAGCTTGTCCGGGAAGGGCTGGATGTGCACGTCGGACGCGCGCATCTTGAGCGCCTGAAACAAGATCATGTTGACCAGCTTGACCAACGGCGCCTTGTTGCTGACATCGAGAAGGTTCTCACCCTCTTCGTCGATGTCGAGCTTGATCAGGTCGTCATCATCGTCCATGTCGCCGAGGGCTGCGTCGACCACATCAGACTTCGACTTGTAGGCCCGGTTGATGAGCGAGGTGATCTCGGCCTTCGGGGCCAGCACGATATCCACCTCGGCGCCCATGAAGGTGGCCAGGTCGTCGAGGGGGTGCAGGTCGAAGGGAGCGCAGGTCGCCACCTGGATCGTGCCATCGGCGTGCTCGAGCCCGGCGACGTTGAACGACCGTGCAAAGTGCACGGGAACCCTCTCGACGAAGAGTTCGGGGATCTCTGCCTCCCTAAGGTCTTGCCGAAAGGGGTAGGCCAGATAGCTGCCGACGATGCGCAGCATCTCGGCCTCTTTCAGGAACCCCTTGCCCACCAGCAGGTGGTCCAGGCTCTGGTCGCTGTCCTCGGCGAGGGCCTCGCAGTCTTGGATGTCCTGCAGGCTCATGCCGCCGTCAGAGGCCAGCAAGTCAGCGAGGGCAGAGTGCATCGTCAGCGCTCCTCGCGAGCGCCCGAGCTGGGCAAGGAGGGCGTGGGCATGTCGAAGACTTCATCCAATCCGGTCAGCGGCACGATGCGATCGTCTTCTTCCGAGATGCTCACCGAACCCACGAGCTCGCTGAGGTCACCGCCCAGGCGTTCAATGTCTTGCTGCCTGGCCGCGCTGATCTCGTTCAGCAAGGCGAAGTCACCGTCGATGATGTGCGCCGTGATGAACACGTAAAGGTAGAGATCGGTCTGGGACTCGTCTTCAGCGCGAAACAGCCAGCCGATCAAGGGCAGGTCGCCGAGCCAGGGGATCTTGCTCTTGGACTCGCTGTTGGAGTGGGTGACCAGGCCACCAAGGATGATCGTGTGCCCGTCTGGCAGGGTGATGGGGGTATCGATCTCGCGCCGATTGATGTCTGGCGGCGCGGAGGTGTTGCCCGAACGTGCGGGGCGGAAGTCAGAGATCTCCAGGCGCACCCGCAGACGCAGGTAGTTGCCAGCCGAGATCGTCGGCGAGACGTTCAGCCGGATACCTGCGGTGACCTGTTCGAAGTTGTTGGACGTCTGGCCGCCCTGCGAAAGGGTCGAGGTCTCGAAGGACGTCTCTTCTTCTGCAGAGAGTTCGGCTTCTTCGTTGTTGTTGGTCAGCACAGACGGCCGGGACAGCACCTTTGTCTTGGTGTGCCCGCTGATCCACTGCAGAAACAGGGGGATGGGTACGGCGCTGCTGCTGAAGGTGGCGAAGTTGCCGCCATTGCTGCCCTGCAGGCTCTGCAGGGAGGCGCCGATATCCACCGCCCCCGCGTCGTCAAAGCCCAGGGGCGTGCCGAAGTTCGAGATGAAGCCTCCGCCCTTCTCGTCACCAGCCGTGATGTCGCCAGTGGCCACGCCGACGCCGGCCTTGAAGACCTCGCTGAGTGACTCCTGGGTCTCGACGATGGCAGCCTCGACCAGCACCTGTTTGCGGCGAATGTCGAGGTTGCGAATGATCTCCAGCAGCTCGGCGTACTTGCGCTCGGAGGCCGTGATCACCAGGGCATTGCTGATCTCATCGGCCACGACGCTGGCGGGGATCTCGAGACTCGAAGCACCGCCACCGGGCTGGGCACCTCGCCCTGCACCCCCGGCGCTGGACTGATCCTCAGAGAGGACATCCCGAAGGATCTCCTCCATGGTGCCCGCGTCGGTGTTCTCAAGACGATAGACGTGGGTGAAGCTGCGAGGCTCGACCTCGACGTCGAGAATGTCGATCCAGGATTCGATCCGGTCGACCATCTCTTCTTCGCCGGTGAGCAGCAGGGAGTTGCTTCGGGCGTCAAGGAGCACCCGGGGCTCGATGGTCTGCTGGGACAGGCCGCCAGCCTGCTGGGGCGTGGCCGTCTGACCGGGACGCAGGCCCCGAGCCGCTGCCAACAGGTCGGTCAGAACGGTCTCGATCTCGTCGACCGAGGTGTTCTGCAGCTCACGCTTGCGAATATGCACCTCGGGCTTGAACGGCGGCACATCGACCAGGCCCACGAGCTGAAAGGCACCCCAGACGTTGGTGCCGAAGCCAGTGATCACCAGGCTGTTGCTGTTCTCGACGTTGCGAATGCCCTCGATGGTCGTGTCGAAGTAGGGCTGGAACGAGGCCATGGCCGAGCGGGCGTCGATGTATTTGAGCGGGATCGACGTGGTGATCAGCGTGGCCGGGTCCTCTTTGTAGAGCTGGAGCAGTTCCATGGGCACGATGGGGGCCTTGCTCTTGATGAAGGCACCTCCGCCCCGGCCGCCAGCGCCGCCCACCCCGATCTTCTGGATCGAGAGGAAGCTGCTGCCCTTCGGACCGTAGTCCATGATGATGAAGTCGTAGGCCCTGAGCACGGCCTGAAAGAACTGATAGAACTTCGCTTTTTCCACCGTGAGCGGGCCCACGATGAAGATCTTGACGTCCCCGACCTCGGTGGGGACGAACTTGATCGGTCGCTGCAAGATGACCTTGGCCAGATCGATGAAGTCGATCAGGGACTCTCCCAACTCTTCGTCAAACTGGAAGACGTAGCTGTCTCCAAGGCCCGAAGCGGGGTCGCCAGGGACCAGTTGGACGTCTTGAGCCGCCAAGGAACCGGTCAACAGGACCAGGGTGGCGAGGGCAGTGAAGATGCTCGAGCGCATGGGCAGGACGACTCCTTCGGCTGGACGGGACAGAGAGCCCCGGATGTTTGGCCGATGATGGAGCCTTGGACGGGGGCGATCAACGGTGTCTTCCCAGGGATCATCGGCGGAATCGGCTATGAAACGTGCGCTGCGCCTTGCTTCCATTGGAGAGCGCCACTATGGTCGTGCGATTCCACCGGAGGCGAGATTCTGTGAAGTCTCAGAAGCCCCCGGTTTTGCTGCAGATTCCACCCGATCGATTCTGTCCTCCCTCGTCTTCCTCTCAATGATCAAGCCTTCGTGAAGCTCTCCGAGGTCCTGCCCCGTGCCGCGATCCGTCTGGATATCGACGGCTTGGACAAGTGGGCCCTCATTGAGACCCTCACGGATTCCCTGGTGAGTTCAGAGCAGATCGAGGCGACCCACCGCGACGTGGTGCACGACGCGCTCGTACTCCGTGAAAAATCGATGTCCACGGGGATGGAAAAGGGCATCGCCATCCCTCATGCGTCGGTCGCTCAGGTCCAGCAGACCGCTGTGGCCCTGGGGGTCGCCACCAAGGGAGTGCCCTTTGAGGCCATCGACGGACAGCCGACCCACCTGGTCATTCTGCTCGTGAACCCCGCCAACCAGACCAAGGCCCACATCCGAACCCTGGCCGAAATCGCCCGCCTACTGTCCAACGCCGACCTCCGAGCCGCTCTGAAGGGCGCCGTCGACCACGACGCCGTCCTTGACGAGATTCGCTCGGCTGAGGCCGCGGTCACCTGACTATCCATTAATTGCGTTACAGTGGGGCGTTCCAACGCCCCTCTCTGGAGACCTCGAAGACTTGGCCATCCGCATTCAAACCCGTGACAACGAGCCCGTCGAGAAGGCCCTGCGACGGCTCCGCAAGCTCTGTAACAACGAGGGCGTGACACGCACGTCCAAGGCGAAGAAGTATTTCGAGAAGCCCAGCGAGCGCCGCCGCCGCGAAGAGCGCGAGCGCAAGAAGGCCATTCGACTGTCCATGCGCGCCAAGCGCCAGGACATCGCCAAGCTGCTCAACCGCCGCCGCAAGGCCCGCAAGAACGCTCGCGCCGCACAGCGTGCTGAGCTGGCCAGCAAGGCCAACCAGGCTGCCGAGTCCACTGCGCCCCAGGGTGTAGAGGTCGCGGCGCCGGAGAACACCGCGGCTGACACGGCCGCGGCGACTCCTGCGAACAGCCCCGAGCCGGCCAGCGCCGACTGAACCTCAGGCTTCGGCCTCGAGGTCCATCATCTTGTCGACCCGGCGGCCGTGACGGCCGCCGGCGAAGGTTCCGTCGACGAATGCCATCACGATCTCCTCCATGACGGAGGGGTCGAGCACCCGCGCACCCAGGCAGAGCACGTTGGCGTTGTTGTGCTCCCGGCACATGCGGGCCTCGAACGGGTCGTTGACCTTTGCCGCCCGAATGCCGTTGACCTTGTTGGCGGCGATGGACATGCCGATCCCCGTACCGCAGATGAGGATGCCCAGGGGCGCCTCTCCCGAGACCACCTTGTGGGCCACGGCGGCGGCGAAGTCCGGGTAGTCCACCGAGTCGGCGTTGTAGGTGCCGCAATCGCTGACCTGATGGCCAGCAGCCACCAGCAAGGCCTGGATCTCGGGGCTGGCCTCAAGACCGGCGTGGTCACAACCAACAGCGATGTTCATGACGGTGAGCTTTCGAAGGGGAGCAGAGAGCGGGCTCGGAGAAGGGCTGCCTGCTCCAGGTGCTGGGCACAGGCTTCATAGACAGACGGGGGGCCGCCAAACGGATCGGGGACCTCTTCACCGCTCGGGTCGAAGAGGGCCACATTCTGTTCAGGGCTGGCCAGGGCCAGGAGTGCCATGGCATGAGAAGAGGTCATGCCCAGCAGGAGGTCGGCGTCTTGCAGGGTTATCTGCTCGAGGGGGCAGCTGCCGTGGGCTGAAAGGTCGAGCCCCCTCGAGGCCATGGCTGCCAGTGCCCCTGAAGACGCGGGCTGGCCAAGGCCACCGTGGACGCCCGCGCTCACCACCTCGGGCAGGATCAGCGACGAGTCCTCTTTTGCCAGAGCTGCCAGGGCCACCTCCAGCAGGGCTCGGGCCATGGGGCTTCGGCAGGTGTTGCCGGTGCAGGCCACCAAGACCTGACCCAGGCCATGGTCAGCAAGAGCTCCCCGGCTGATGCCCCCCTCGCGCAGCACGCGCAGGCTGGCCAGCCCCGTGGCGACCACGGTCGAGGCCACGCCGCCAGCGATGACCCCGCCGTCGATGATCACATCCACCGCGTCGCGCACCGCTGGGCTCAGCTGGTCGATCGCCGTGGGAGGGGGCTCACCCGGCAGGTTGGCCGAAGAGAGCAAGAGCGGCTCACCCGCGGCCTCCAGCAACTGGCGGGTCCAGCCATGGTCGGGAATGCGAACACCCAGCGTGCCCCCTCGAACATCTGGCAGCACCTGGGTCAGAGGGCCAGGCCACCAGCGCTCAGCCAGGCGCAGGGCCGGGCGGCTCAGGGGTGCCAGGTGGGCACTCAGCCGCTCCAGGCGATCGATGGCCAGGCTGAAGGGCCGAGCGTCGTTGGCCTTGAGGGCTCGCAAGCCCTGGTCATGGCTCGGCAGGATGGCCACGCCATAAACGGTCTCGGTGGGGATCACCACCAGCCCGCCTGCCCGCAGAGTGCTCAGGCAGGCATGGATGGCCGCCTGATCGTCACCGTGAGAGAGGCTCAAGAGCTGCTTCTGGGTCATGGTGCGAGAGTCTAGCGTGCCAGGCCCGGGGACAAAGGGCTTGCTGGGCAAGGGGCCTTTGAGCGGTGGCGGGAGCGGTTTCAGTCACTGCTCGATCTGGCAGGATTGCTGCCGCTATGGCAGGATCTCGCCCCTGGAGCCGCCACCCCATGTCACTGCGCCGTCGAACCAAGCACCTCGAATCCATGGGCGCCCTCGCCGCAGGCTTGGCCCATGAGATCAAGAACCCCCTGAGCACCATGTCCGTCAACCTGCAGTTGATGGCCGAGGACTTCGCCGGGGCCGAGGGCACGGTAGAGCAGCGCACCCTGCGCCGGGCCAGGCTGCTGCTCGGCGAAGTCCGCCGCCTGGACGACATCGTCAACGACTTCCTGCGCCTGGCTCGGGGCTACGAGATCACGCCCGCCACGGTGGATCTGCAGCTGATGGTGACCGAACTGCTGAGCTTCGTGGGGCCCGAGAACGATCGTCTGGACATCTCCGTGCGCTCGTCCCTGGATCCCGCCGGGCGCATGGTTCTGGCGGACCCGAAATATCTGCGGCTGGCGCTGATGAACCTGGTGGTCAACGCCCAGCAGGCCATGGGCGACGACGGCGGAGAGCTCTTCGTGGAGACCCGCGCGCGAGACGCCTTCGTGGAGATCAGGGTGACCGACACGGGCCCGGGCATCCCTGCCGATGAACTCGCTCGTATCTGGCAGCCCTTCTTCTCCACCAAATCCGGTGGCACTGGCCTGGGGCTGCCCACCACCCGTCGCATTCTTGAAGAACTCGGAGGGGACATCCTCGTGTTCTCCGAGGTGGGGCGGGGCACGCGATTCACCGTGCGCCTGCCCAGCGCTCCCAAACAACTGCCCCTGCGGCCCGAGAGCGAAGGAGACACGCCATGACGGCGCAGACGCGGGTTCTTGTTGTGGACGATGATGCGGCCCACGCCATGTCCATCGGTGACGCCCTCGAGAGCTTCGGTGGCTACGCCCCGGAGGTCGTGGTCTCGGGCAAGGCGGGCCTGGCTGCCCTGGCCGCCGCCCCCGCAGACATCGTGCTCACCGACCTGCGCATGGGCGACGTCGACGGCATGGACGTGCTGGCCGAGGCCCGCAAGAGCGAGAGCGAGGTCATCATCCTTACTGGCCATGGTTCTGTGGCCAGCGCGGTCGAAGCCATGGCGGCGGGGGCGGCCCACTACCTGACCAAACCCGTGAACATCGCCGAGCTCAAGCAGGTGCTGTCCCGGCTGGTCGAACGGCTGCGGCTGCACCGGCGTAACACCGAACTCGAAGCGCGGCTCGACGAGCGTTACGGCTTCGACCAGATCGTCGGCACGGCCCCGCCCATGCAGGCCATGTTCCGCACCATGCGCCAGGTGGCTCCGACAGATGTGACCGTTCTGATCACCGGAGAGAGCGGTACAGGCAAAGAGCTCGTGGCCAGGGCGTTGCACCAGAACAGCCGTCGCTCCCAGTCCCCGCTGGTGACCCTCAACTGCGCCGCCCTGCCCGAGAGCCTGCTGGAGAGCGAGCTCTTTGGCCATGAGAAGGGCGCCTTTACCGGCGCCACCGCTCGCAAGGTGGGCTTCTTCGAGTATGCCGAAGGGGGCACGCTCTTCTTGGATGAGGTGGGCGAGATGCCCTTGACCACCCAGGTCAAGCTGCTGCGCTCCCTCGAGAACCGAGAGATCGTCCGGTTGGGCAGCAACCAACCCATCAGTGTCGACATCCGCATCATCGCCGCCACCAACAAGAAGCTGCTCGAAGAGGTGTCTGAAGGCCGCTTCCGAGAAGACCTCTACTTTCGGCTGCGGGTCATCTCGTTGGAGATCCCACCCTTGAGAGAGCGGGTGGGGGACATCCCTGCGCTGACCGAGGCGTTTCTGGCCGAGTTCAACGAGCGCCACGGCCGCTCCATCGAGGGGCTGGCTCCCGAGGCCATGCGCGCATTGCAGGCCCACCCTTGGCCCGGCAATGTGCGGGAGCTGCGCAACGTCCTGGAGAGCATGGTCGTCACCTCTCCTGGGCCCGTGCTGGTGCCCTCCGATTTCCCTCCGGGCCTGGACCCGGCGCCAGCACCCGTCGCCCCCGCGTCCCTGGGCGGCTCATTGGCCGGAATGACAGCCAAGCAGGTGGAGCGGGAGCACATCAGAGCTACCCTCGAGCTGGTGGGCGGACACCGCAAGAAGGCCGCCCAGCTCATGGCCATCGGCGAACGGACCCTGTTTCGAAAGATCAAGGAGTACGGCCTGGGCTGAGCGTCCGCCGGCCGTCGAGCGCCATCTTGGCAGCTTCTCGGTTTTGGGACGCCGGTTTGTCAGGGTTGGCTGCCCTCAGGGCGTCGAATCAGCCCATCGGAGCCGTGCTGACCATTGGCACGCTCTTTGTATGTCCTCTATGGGCCCAGGCCACTTTCCCTAGGCCACTCAGCAGGACCTACTTCGGAGCGTCACATGAGCGAGCACATCATCGGAATCGACCTCGGCACCACCAACTCGGTGGTCGCTGTCCTCGAGGGAGGCCAGGCCAAGGTCATCCCCAACGCAGAAGGCCACCGGACCACGCCGTCCGTCGTCGCCTTCACCGCCGATGGCGATCGCTTGGTGGGGCATCCCGCCCGTCGTCAGGCGGTCACCAACGCCGAGCAGACCATCTACTCGATCAAGCGCTTCATGGGCCGCCGTCACGAAGAGGTGGGCTCCGAAGAGAAGCAGGTCAGCTACCACCTGGTGGGCGACGCGGACAAGCCCGTGGAGGTCATGGTCAAAGTTCAGGAGGACGGCAAGGAGATCGAGAAGCGCTTCACGCCTCAGCAGCTCTCGGCCATGATCCTGGGCAACCTCAAAGAGACCGCCGAATCCTACCTGGGCGACAAGGTGGCCAAGGCCGTGATCACCGTGCCGGCCTACTTCAACGACGCTCAGCGTCAGGCCACGAAAGACGCTGGCGAGATCGCAGGCCTGAAGGTCGAGCGCATCGTCAACGAGCCCACCGCAGCCTGCCTGGCCTTTGGTCTTGAGAAGGACAAAGAGGGCAAGATCGTGGTCTTTGACCTGGGTGGAGGCACGTTCGACGTGTCCATCCTCGACATCGGCGACGGCGTCTTCGAAGTGGCCGCCACCAGTGGCGACACCCACCTGGGCGGCGATGACTTCGACCAGGTGTTGATCGACTGGGTCGCGGCTGACTTCCAGAAGGAGCACGGAGTCGATCTGCGCCAGGACGTCATGGCCCTGCAGCGCCTGCGCGAAGCCTGCGAGAAGGCCAAGTGCGAGCTGTCGAGCACCCCGCAGACGAACATCAACCTGCCCTTCGTCACCGCAGACGCCAGCGGTCCCAAGCACCTCAACCTGAACCTGACCCGGGCCAAGTTCGAGGAGCTCAGCCGCGATCTCACCGAGCGCTGCCGTCGCCCTTGCGTGCAGGCCCTCAAGGACGCCGGCATGACACCTGGCGATGTGACCGAGATCCTGTTGGTGGGTGGCAGCACCCGTATCCCCGCCGTGCAGGCCCTGGTGCAGGACATCTTCAAGCGCGAGGGCAGCAAGAACGTCAACCCTGACGAGGTCGTGGCCATGGGTGCTGCGGTGCAGGGCGGCGTGCTCGCCGGTACAGTCGAAGACGTGGTGTTGCTCGACGTGACGCCCCTGTCTCTGGGCATCGAGACCTTGGGTGGAGTGACCACTCGCCTGATCGAGCGCAACACCACCATCCCCACCTCCAAGAACGAGATCTTCTCCACCGCGGCTGACAACCAGCCCGGCGTTGAGATCCACGTGTTGCAGGGCGAGCGCGAGATGGCTCGGGACAACCGCACCTTGGGCCAGTTCAAGCTCGAGGGGCTGCCCCCCGCGCCGCGAGGCACGCCGCAGATTGAAGTCACCTTCGACATCGATGCCAACGGCATCCTGCACGTGAAGGCCAAGGACCTGGGCACAGGCAAGGAGACCAAGATCACCATCGAAGCCAGCTCTGGTCTGAGCGATGCAGAGATCGAGGCCATGAAGCGTCAGGCCGAGGAGCACGCCGGCGAAGACAAGGCCAAGCGTGAGCTGATCGACCTGCGCAACCAGGCCGACCAGACCATCTACCAGACCGAGAAGATGGCCGACGAGCACAAGGACAAGCTCGGTGAAGAAGCGGTGCTGGCCCTCACCAGCGCTCGCGAAGCCCTTGAAGCCGTGAAGGATGGCGAGGATGCAGAAGCCATCAAGAAGGCCTTGGACGACTACGGCAAGGCCGCCCAAAAAGTCGGCGAGGCGGTCTACAAGGAGCAGGCCCCTGAAGCAGGAGCGCCACCACAGGGAGGCGCGACGGATGAGAGCAAGACTCCCGAGAGCAGCGACGACATCATCGATGCAGATTTTGAGGTCAAGAACTAGCCGACCTTTCCGGGGCGCCGCTCACACCAGGCACGTTGGGAACATCGGCACGTGATCGAGGTCGAGCACCTCACCCGCCGGTACCACGACCTGGTAGCCGTTGACGACATCTCCCTCTCCGTCAAGGAGGGGGAGGTGCTCGGCTTCCTGGGCCCCAACGGTGCTGGCAAGAGCACCACCATCAAGATCCTCACCGGGTTCCTGCCGGCCACGTCAGGGCTGGCCTCCGTGGCCGGCTTCAACGTGGCCACCCAGAGTTTGCAGGCTCGGCGTTGCCTGGGCTACCTGCCCGAGAACGTCTCCCTGCCCCCCGATGCCCGGGTCGAAGAGTATCTCGATTACCGCGGCCGGCTGAAGGGCGTGACCCGCAGCGAACGGCAGCATGGCATCGACCGGGTACTCGACCAATGTGGCCTGGTCCCCATGCGTCGCCGCATCCTGTCTCAGCTGTCACGGGGATACCGTCAGCGGGTGGGCCTGGCCGACGCGCTGCTCGCAGACCCGAAGGTGCTCTTTCTCGACGAGCCCACGGGGGGGCTTGACCCCGCCCAACGCCAGGAGGTCCTGACCCTCATTGGTTCCCTGGCCGGTGAGCGCACGGTGATGCTCTCCAGCCACGTTCTGAACGAGGTCGAGGGTGTTTGCACCCAGGTGGCGATCATCAAGAAGGGGGCCATCGTTGCCAGCGGCAGTCCAGAAGAGCTGGAGCAATCCGTGGGTCGCATGGGCGAGCTTCACGTCCAGATCAAAGGCAGCCACGAGTCACTCGTGACCTGGGCCACATCCCACAGCTTGAACCATCGGCCCCACGATCGCGGAGGCCTCGTGCTCACACTCTCCGAGCAAGACAATCCTGAGGCCTTGCTTCGAGCCTTGGTCGAGCAGGGCTCGGCCGTGGTTCGCTGGCAGCCCCTGTCGCGCAGCCTGCAGCAGATCTTCCTGGACCTGACGCGCGCATGAAACGCCCACTGCTACCGCTCTTCTGGCGCGAGATCGAGAGCCTCTTCTTCTCGCCCCTGGCCTACATCGTACTGTTCATCTTCCTGGTGCTGAACGGCTTCTCGTTCATCCTGGCCCTGGAGACCGCGGGTGGAGTGGTGAGCGACACCATCGCCGTTTTTCTGGGGGACGGCCCGCTGTTCTGGCTCTCGCTCATGGTCGTGCCGCCGCTGATCACCATGCGGCTGGTGGCTGAAGAGCGCCGCTCGGGCCTGCTTGAGATCACCCTGACCGCGCCGGTGCGGGATGGCGAAGTGGTGCTGGCCAAGTTCTTTGGCGCCCTGGTTTTTCAAGGTTTTCTGTGGGCGCCGACGCTGATCTATATCGCCATCATCCGCAACTACGGCGCGCTCCCGGACCCGGGGCAAGTGGTCACGTCCTATCTGGGTATCGTATGCGTGACCGGGCTGCTCACCGCCATCGGCTTGCTCTACTCGACCCTCACGTCGAATCAGATCGTGGCCGCCGTGGCCTCCATGACCACCAACCTGATTGTCTTGATCGTCCCGGCCCTGGCAGACGCTCGGCAGTACACGGCGTTGACCAAGGTGCTCGATCCCCTGTCGTTCTTCGGGCACTTCTCCACATCGTTCAATCGCGGGGTCCTCGACTCGGGCATCCTGGCCTTCTACGTGGCTGCTACCGCTGGCGTCCTCGTGCTCTGCACCCGCAGTCTGGAGATCCGCAAGTGGCGCTAAAGGGTGCACGATTCGGCGCCTGGCGACGGGTCGCCGGTGTGGGCGAGGGGCTGGCCATGTCCGTGGTGGTGGCTCTCGCGGTGGCCGCCGTGGTCTATGCCGCCAGCCGGCCCACCCTGCGTCAGCGTTGGGACCTCACCCGCGGCGCCACCTACAGCTTGAGCGGGCAGACCCAGGTCATCCTCGATCATCTCGAACATCCGGTCGAGATCACCACGCTCTTCAGGCCCGAGCCCCAGGTCGTCTTCAACGGCCTGGCCCAGGTTCAGCACGAAGCCGGGGAGTACGTGGTCAACCTGCTTGAAGAGTACGTGGTCGCGGCGGGGGGGCAGCTCAGCCTGAACGTCCTGCGCCCGGACATCGATCGGGCCGAGGTCGAAGAGCTGGTCAGGGCTCACCACCTGAGCCGCTACAACGTGGTGCTCGTCGTCTGCGAAGGACGGGCCCGGCAGGTGTATCTCGAAGACCTGGTGACCATCGACCGGGGCTATGCCAGCGCGGACACCATTCAGCCTGCCGAGCTGCGGCAGTACCACGGAGAGGCCCCGTTGACCTCTGCCTTGCTCGGAGTCAGCGACGAAGATCCGCCCGTCGTGGCGTTCCTGCAGGGACACGGCGAAGGCAACATCGACGACTACGAAGTGTTCGGGCTGGGGGTCCTGGCTGACGCCATGCGGGGCCAGGGCATGCTCGTCCGCCGTGTCGACATGAGCGGCCGTAACGACCTGCCAGCTGACGTGGACATGGCGGTGGTGATCTCGCCCGAACCAGAGAAGTTTGGCCGTCGCGCCACAGATGTCCTGCGCACGTTTCACGAGGACGGCGGGGCCTTGTTCTTGAGCCTGGATCCCTGGGCATCGGACGCTGACCTGGACGCCTTTGTGGGTGACCTGGGTGTGCACAGAGAGAGCGCGCTGGTGGCTCGGGATGACCCGCTGGTCACCGGCCCGCGCCGCGCCGCCATCGTCGCCCGACGCTTCGACCCGGATCATCCGATCTCGGCACCCATCGCGAAACAAGGCATCTTCGCTTCCATGACCGGAGTGGGGGGGCTCTACCGTTCGCCCCAGGTCGCCGCGAGGACCGGCACGCCAGCCCTGTTGCGAACCGACGAGGACGTCTACGGCGATCAGGTGGGCAGCAGCACCGAACCGGGCAACTTCGTCTTCGACGAGGGCGAAGAGGTGCGGGGCGCCCGCACCGTGGCCATGGCCATCGAAGGGGGCCCCGGTCGGGTGGTGATCGTGGGCGGCAGCCAGTTCTTGACCAACGGTGCGCTCGCAGGCCGGGAGGCCGGTCCGGGCAACATGGATCTCGCGCTCAATGCCATGAACTGGCTGGCCGAGCGAGAACAGGTGGTCGACGTTCCCCCTCGGGAAGTCTACGAATCTCGGGTCGATCTGTTCGAAGGAGAGCAGCGAGACGTCTTCCTGTACGTTGTGGTCTACATGCCTCTGGGCGGCGCCTTGCTGGGTCTGCTCATGTGGTTCATTCGCCGTCGCTGATCCCCGGCCGAAGCAGAGCAAGATCCCATGGCCTCTCGCATTGCAACCCTGCTCGTGCTGCTCGGCTTGGCTTGGTGGCTCTTTGATTTCGCCCAAACCGAAGACGCTCGCTACGCACCTCCTCGTCTGGGTGGCGCGCTCTTTCCTGGCCTCGAGACCCGGGACGTCGACTATGTGGGCCTGAGTTTTCGAACAGGCCATGTCGTTGATTTCGTGCGCGAACCAGGAGGGCCTTGGCTGATCACGTACCCCACCGAAGAGCTGGCGCAAGCCGAGTTCGTGGAACGTGTCGTCGAGAACCTGGCCACCGCCACGGTGATCCCCATCGAGGATCAAGCCGGGCCTGTAGACCCGGCCTCCGTCGGGCTTGAGAAGACACCCTACTCTGTGACCATCGGCATTGGTGGCTCGCGCCGCACCGTGCTCATCGGCGACATGGAGGTCTTCGGCAAGGGCATCTACGCCCGGCTCGAAGGCAGCGACGAGATCATCATGACCTCGCCAGCCCTGCGCACCATGGTCGAGCAGTTCCGCGCCGAAGACTACGTGGACAAGCACCTCATCCGGGGGCTGCGCGGCACCATCGACTCCATTCGCGTCGAGACGCCTGAGGGCATGCTTCTCGACTCGCTCTTCGAAGGCAACGAGTGGACCATCCGGGCGCCGGTGGCCAGTCTCGCCGACAGCAGCCGGGTGGTGACCCTGGTGCGTGGCCTGCAGTTCATCCAGCAGGTTCTGGTGGCCGCCGTCGACCCAGACGACTCCACTCTGGCTCAGTTGGGCCTGCCCAACCGGCGACAGGTTGACGGGGGCGACTGGGCCGAGTCCACCATGATCAGGCTCTCTGCCCCGGGCGAGAAGCCTGCCCGGGTGTTCCTCGAGCGCGACTGGAAGTCTCGCGCCGACGCCTGCTACGCCATTCGGGAGGACCTGCACAAGCTGCTCGAGATCGATCGCAACACGCTCAACCTGCTGACGAACTCCCCGGACTTCTTTCGCGAGCGTCGCGTGCTGCCCCCGGTCCGCGACGTGGCCACGAGTTTTCGCGTCGAGGTGGGGGGCGAACGTCACCTGGACATCCGCCGCGACAGGCAGGCCCGCTGGTTCTTCCAGGCCCCCGAACGTCTCGGTGGCGTCGAAGTCGACACCCGTCGTGTCGAAGGGCAGTCGTCCTTGTCTACGTTCCTCTCTCGGGTGGACGACCTGAGTGCCAGCGGCTTCTGCGACGAACCCACGGGAGAGCCTGAGGCGAGTCTGCGCATCGGCTGGGACTGGGCGGGCCGCGAGCGCTCAGACAAGATCGAGTTGTTCGATCTGGCGGCGCCGCTGATTCGTGTGCGGAGCAGCTTCCGGCCCGGCGAGGGCCTGTTGCTCTCCCGTGACGTGGTCGCGCTGCTCGACCCGTTCGTGGCCGACGAAATCCGCAGTCTGCAGCCGCTGGAGATCGACCCCGACGCCTGGGCGGGTCTCGAGATTCACCTCCCGGGTTTTGACCAGCCCCTGCAGGTGCACCGTGCCGCAGAGGGCACCCACTGGGAAGGTGATGACCCCTGGGGTCGACGTTTCGGCATGGGGCTGCGCATGTCCCAGAGCTTCTTTGGCTACGTCTGGCGGCCGGTCCGGGACAGCTCAGCAGAGTATCCTGTGCGCGTGGTCTTCCTGGACGATGAAGGCGAGGCGCTGGCCGACGTGCGCCTGCGTCACACCACCGAGGCCGAACAGAGCGAGGCCCTGGGTGTGCCCATCGACGTGGCCGCCGTCGACGGCATCGACGGAGCGGTCCTGTTGGTGCCCGACTTCTGGCTTACCGGGCTCGAAGAGCTCGCCCACGATCAGTCACGACGCTGATCTGGAGGCCTGCTGCATCGCTGAGCTGCGGCCCCGTGGCGCTGACTGCTAGCCCGTACCCTGAGCAACGCCACCCAAGCCCAGGCTCGCGGCGTGGGCTGCGATCACCGGGGGATAGGTTCGACACTCGGCCTCGAACACCCGCGAGGCCAGGCTGTCCACATCGTCGTCTGGCAGGACCGGGACTTCTGCTTGAGCCAACACACGACCATGGTCGTACTCGTCGTCGACCACGTGTACCGTGCAGCCGCTGACCCGGTCGCCCTCGGCTAGCACCGCAGCGTGCACGCGGCTGCCATACAGTCCCACGCCTCCATGGCGCGGCAGCAATGAGGGATGAATGTTCAGGATGCGCTGATCCCAGCCGCTTGGCACCGGGTAGTGCACCAGGTAGCCAGCCATGACAACCATCTCAGCGCCCGCGTCTTCAATGGCCTGGGTCTGGGCCGCTGCAAACGCGGCGGGACTCGCGAAGTCCCGGGGGCGGATGACGAGAGCTTCGTGGCCCAGCTCCCGAGCACGGATCACACCCTTGGCCGTGCGCAGCGACGAGATCACCAACACGATGGAGGCATCGAGCCGGCCCTCGTCGATGGCTGACTGCAGATTCACGAGAGTCCGCCCGCCACCGGAGAGCAGCACGGCCAGCTTGACCGTCATGGCCGCACCGTGAACGAGACCACGTCTGAGAGCAGCCCCTTGCCCGGCGCGAGCAGGGACGCCGACTGGAAGTACAACGTCAGCCCGATGGAACTCGTCGTGAACGGGGGGATGAGCTTCGGTGTCCCCCCAGCGCCCGGGGCCACACCCTGGTGAATGATGACGGTCCGTGAGAGGTCGAGGCCAAAGGGCTGATCCCAGCCGGGGATGATCAGCGAACCTGTCCCCGTGGAGACGAATCCCCACAGGAAAGTCCCTGAATAGGCCCAGAGAAGCACCTGGCCCTCCTGCCCCAGAGGCGCCGGGAACAACTCGACCACAGGCCCGTCGGCCAATCCGGCGGCGCCATCGAAGAGGGCCACCAGGTCGTTGCCACCCACGACGATCTCAGGCCGGCCGTCCCCGTTCACGTCGGGCAGGGCCAGCACCGTGGTGGCCTTGGCGGACAGATCGAAGTCAGCCATCCACTGACCGCCCACGCCGCCCATGACGTAGAGGCGATGATCGACCGAGCAGGTGAGCACGTCTCGCTGACCGTTGCCGTCCAGGTCATCGGTGACCACCACACTGAGCATGCTGCCGCCGTTGTTCGTCGTGCCTTCGCGGCGCCACTCGTTGTTGCCGTTCAGGGCCAGGACCGCCGTGACAGCGTTGTCGAAGGACCCCACCACGATGTCCGTGAGGCCTGTACCCAGCAGATCTCCGATGAGATCAAGGGCGGTGACGTCGTTGAAGACGCCGTTGGCTTCCCAGAGCACGGATCCGTCGCTGCCGGACAAGCAGACGAGGCACGTGCCCGGAGCGTTGAACTGCCCCACGGCCACATCGTTGGTTCCGTCGCCGTTCACGTCGTCGAGGGGTAGCACGACAGAGCCCGGCCCGTCGAGGGGCACATCCCAGATCACCGAGCCGTCGGCGCCGTTCAGCAGCCGGGCGAAGGGCAGCCCGTCGCCGCCCGCGATGATCAACTCAGGCAGACCGTCGCCGTCCTCGTCGTGGGCGGGACGAGCGTCATAGACCACATCGCCTGCCACATGGCTCCAGAGGGTGGCGCCATCTGCGGACGACAGCACCATGGCGCTGTCTATCGCCGCGCCCCCGGCAACGATCACATCGGCGGCGCCGTCGCCATCGACATCAGGGCCGAACGAGACCGCGGAGATGTTGGCGGGCGAGGCCATGCCCGCAGCCGCCAACTCTCGGGACCAGAGCAGCCTGCCCGTGGTCGCCCGTCGGCTCTCGATCCGTCCCGTGGGTGAGCTGTAGCCCGCCACGAGGGCGCCGTTCGCAGCCGCCAACCCTCGCAGGCTGCGAAAGCCGTTGGGGGAGGCCTGCATGGCCGACCACAGCGTCTCGCCCGTCGCCCCGTCCGTGACCTGCAGGGCGAAGGCGGCACTGCCGGGAGCGTGGCCCACCGCGAAGTCGTCGGCACCGTCCCCGTTCACATCGCCCACGACGACCATGGTCCTCGCCTGCCCGCGGGGGTGCGTGATCGCATAGGGCTCGGCGGGAAGGATGATGGGGATGCCAAAAAAGGGAGTCTCTGGCTCGGCCAGCAACGCGTCGATGGCGGCGGGCACGAGGTCGTCGCTCGTCCCGCCGCCGGACGCTTCCGTCCCAGGCGTGACAGCGCAGACACAGAGGGTGCTCAGGAGGCACAGGGAGAGTGAAGAGGCAGATGCCATGGCTGGGCGTGTACGAGAGAGGCGAAGGGCGGGGGCTTCAGTCTACCTCGGCTCCTCCAGGCCGTGAGACTGAGCTCTGATCGTCAACGGAGACGATCCGCCGGCCGACTCGCACCATGGTGGCTCCCTCTTCGACGGCCACCACGAAGTCCTCCGTCATGCCCATGGACAGCTGATCTAGCGGGGGAGACTGGGGGCGCTCAGCGGCTGCCAGCCGGGCCAGCTCGCGAAAGACGGGCCGTGCGCTCTCAGGGTCTGTGCTCCGGGGCGCCATGGTCATCAGCCCGGAGACCCTGCCGTGCTGAAGTTCCGCCGCCGCGTCCAAGGCCTCGTCGAGCTCAGCGGGAAGGAAGCCGCTCTTGGTCTGCTCTCCGCTCACGTTCACCTGCAGCAGCAACTCCGGAGACCGGCCCAGCTCGCCAGCCACCCGATCCAGGCGCCGCAGCAAGGCGATCGAGTCGACGCCATGAAAAACATCGAACAGTGCCATGGCTGCCCGTGCCTTGTTGGATTGCAGATGCCCGATGAAGTGCCACCGAAACGCGGACTCGAAACCCGCCAGCCGCTGCGCCGCCCCTTGCACCCGGTTCTCACCCACGTCGGTGACTCCCAGCTGGGCCAGCTCGGCAAAGATCGTCGCCGGAGCCGACTTGGTGACCACCACCAGCCGCACCGCCGCTGCCCGATCACCGGCGGCCCGGTCCAGCTCATCACGAACTGCCTGGAGGCGGTCTGGCAACGACGACGACACGAACGGTCTCGCAGATCAGTGGGGAGGTGGATGCAGGCAGGAGCCAGGAAGCCAGGATGACACTCCGCCGGCCCGAGTCAAAGGAAGAGCGGCGTCGCCCAGAGCCCGTTGAGCACCCTGGCCAACGGGTCCCCGGCGGCCACGCTGACCGCAGGGAAGTGCAGACCGTCCGGACGACATTCTACGAGCAGGGGCTCGGGCCAGGCAGGGAGCAGCAGCTGCCCTCGGCCCCTGGCGAGGCTCTCGGCGAGACGCTTCAGCACCGTGCCCCGCAGGTCCAGGCGGTGCGCCGGCGCCAAGCAGGGGCCCAGCAGTCGCAGGCACTCGACCCAGTGCCCGTGAGCAGAGGCAGTGTCCAGAGCCGCTGCATCGAGACGGGCCCCCAGGCCTTCCCGAGCCAGATGAGCAGCCAGGCTCTCGACGGCCCGGCCCACCTGTCGCTGCAGCACGCCCAGTGCCGAGCGCCGCAGACCGGCCAGTCGCTGCCCGGTCAGCGGCTGCTCGTCTCGAGCCAACAGGGCCCGCAAGCCATTGCGGGGGATGGACAGATCGTCGTTGGTCTCGTCATGAACAGCGGGCAGGCCCTGGGCAACCCGCCAGGCCCGGAGATCTCGTCGGCCTGGAGGAGCAGAGCCGTGAAGGAACGGGCGCAGATACCGTGGACCCTGAGGCTCAGCGCCGTCCCGGGCTGGCCGCACGGTGGGAATCCCGGCCAGGGCCCGAGCCCCACGGTGCCCCCGGCGCAGATTGAGCAGGGCCGTCTCCAAGGCATCGTCCAGATGGTGAGCCGTGAGGATCCAGGGCAAGCCTTGGTTCGCCGCCCAGCTTGCCAGGGCCTCCAGGCGCCGGGCTCGCGCAGCGGTCTCGCTGCGATCTGCGCCATGGGCTGGTGGGCAGCTCATGGACTGCAACGGCACGGCCAGGTCTGCACAGAGGCTGGTCACCGCGACAACATCGTCATCTGCCCCCGCCCTCAAGCCGTGGTGCACATGGGCCGCCTGGACGTGAGGCCAGCTCTGCGCCGCCGCCGCCAACAGGGCCACCGAATCACTGCCCCCTGAGACGGCCACCAGCACGCCGTCCCCCGCCCCGGCCAGGGTTTTCAGGCAATGCTGGACCTGCTCGACAGGCGAGGCGAGGCGAGGGTTTGCGGACGTATTGTTCATGGCCGCATGGAGCCTAACACCGGCGCCCGGTGCCCATGGCGGCAGAGCCCATCAGCCGCTACAATCCCGCCCTTTTCACTACCGGCCACAAGCGCCCTCAGCGGGCAGCAGGAGACAGCACCCATGGCGATCAAGATCGGCATCAATGGCTTCGGACGCATCGGTCGTACGGTCCTTCGCATCATGGAGTCCCGGCCCGATTTCGAGGTCGTGGCCATCAATGACCTGGCTGACCCCTCTGCCCTGGCCCACCTCTACAAGTACGACACCGTGATGGGCACCCTGGCCACCGAGGTCCATGGCGGGCAGGGCGAGATCACCGTGGGCGGTCGCAGCATTCGAGTGACCGCCGAACGAGACCCGGCCAACCTGCCCTGGAAAGAGCTGGGCGTCGACTTCGTCGTGGAGTCCACCGGCATCTTCCGCAAGCGCGAGCAGATCGCCGCACACCTCGCCGCTGGTGCGCCGAAGGTGCTGCTCACCGTGCCGCCGAAGGACGCCATCGACGCCATGATCGTGCTCGGCGTGAACGAAGACGACCTCAAGGCTGAGCACCAGATCATCAGCAACGCGTCCTGCACCACCAACTGCCTGGCCCCCGTGGCTCGGGTGCTGGTCGACTCGTTCGGTGTGCGCCGCGGCCTGATGACCACCGTCCATGCCTACACCAACGATCAGCGCATCGCCGACCAGATCCACAGTGATCTGCGCCGGGCCCGTGCCGCTGCCCAGAACATCATCCCCACCAGCACCGGGGCCGCGAAGGCCGTGGGCAAGGTGATCCCCGAACTGGTCGGCAAGATCGATGGCATGGCCATGCGCGTGCCCGTGGTCAACGGCTCAGTCATCGACCTGGTGGCCGAGCTCGACAAGCCCGCCGACGCGGCAGCGATCAACGCAGCCATGAAGGCCGCCGCAGAGGGGCCGCTGAAGGGCGTGCTGCAGTACACCGAAGATCCCATCGTCTCCAGCGACATCATCGGCAACCCCCACAGCTCGATCTTCGATGGTCTGGCGACCATGTCCATCGATGGCAACCTGGTCAAGGTTGTCTCCTGGTATGACAACGAATGGGGCTACAGCAACCGGGTCGTCGACCTGGTCGCGAAGTCACACAACTTGTCATGAGCGGGCGCACAGTCGCCGACCTTGACGTGGCCGGGCAGACCGTCCTGGTGCGGCTCGACCTGAACGTGCCGTTGCAAGACGGTGTGATCAGTGACGATTTGCGCATCCAGGCGGCCTTGCCCACGGTGCGTTCGATCATCGAGCGCGGCGGCAAGGCTGTGTGCATGAGCCACCTGGGACGCCCCAGGGGCGTCGACGAGAGCCTGCGGCTCGCGCCTGTGGCCGCGCGCATGGGCGAGCTGCTGGGTTGCCCCGTGCAGGCGCTCGACGAGACCGTCGGTCCTGCCGTGGAGGCAGCCGTGCAAGGGGCCTCCCCCGGGTCGGTGCTGCTGCTCGAGAACCTGCGCTTCGACAAGGGCGAGAAGGCCAACGACCCCGCCTTCGCCGGGGCCCTGGCTGCTCTGGGGACTCGCTACGTCAACGACGCCTTCGGCACCGCTCACCGGGCCCATGCGTCGGTGGTGGGCATTCCCGCGGTGCTCGGAGCAGACAACTCCGCGCCGGGTCTGTTGCTGGGCAAAGAACTGACCGCGTTTGGCCAGGTGTTGAAAGCTCCACGGAAGCCACTGGTGGCCATCCTCGGTGGGGCGAAGGTCTCTGACAAGCTGGCCGTGGTGACCAACCTGATCGAGCGGGTCGACGCCTTGATCGTCGGCGGGGCCATGGCCTACACCTTTCTCAAAAGCCGTGGCGAAGCGGTGGGCAACTCAAGAGTTGAAGAGGACTTCCTGACGGAGGCTGGGGCGATCCTCGATCGTGCCGAGTCTCGGGGCGTCGCGGTGCTGCTGCCCAGCGATCACATCTGCGCGTCATCATTCGATTCTGACAGGGCAGAGACCCACCTCGGGTGCATCCCCGAGGGCATGATGGGGCTCGACATCGGCCCCGCGTCGGCTGCGACCTTCGCCGGTGTCATCGCCGAAGCAGGCACGGTGGTCTGGAACGGCCCCATGGGCGTGTTCGAGCGGGAGCCCTACGCCTCCGGAACCCGGGCCGTCGCCGAAGCCGTGGCCGCCACTGACGGTTACACCGTGGTGGGCGGTGGGGACAGCGCCGCCGCCGTGAAGCTGTTCGGCCTGGCTGCAAAGGTCGACCACGTCTCCACGGGTGGTGGTGCCTCCCTGCAGCTGCTCGAGGGTGCGAGCCTGCCTGGCCTGGCTGCCCTGGGCCTGGAGTGAGGGCAGCGCCCCTGCGCTGCTGCCTGCTGGCATTGCTTCTGACACGGTGAGACCATGACGCCATGACACATCCCCCCGTCAAGATCGCGCCTTCCTTGCTGGCGGCCGACTTCGTGCAGCTGGCCAGAGATGTGGCCCGGGTGGAGGCCGCTGGTGCCGATTGGCTGCATGTCGATGTGATGGACGGACACTTCGTGCCCAACCTGAGCATTGGTCTGCCAGTGGTGAAGGCTCTGTCTGCTGTGGCCACCCGGCCCCTCGACGTGCACATCATGATCACCAACCCGCTGGAGTACGCCGAGCGCTACATCCAGGCGGGGGCCAACGTGCTCACCTGTCATGTGGAGACCGAACCCGAAGCTCTGGCGCTGATCCGCGCAGCAGGCGGGCGAGCTGGCCTGGCGGTGAACCCTGACACCGAGATCACTCAGGTGGCCGACTGGTTGGACCAGGTCGACATGGTCCTTGTCATGAGCGTGCACCCGGGCTTCGGCGGCCAGAGCTTCATGCCTCAGGTCTTGAGCAAGATCGAGTGGTTGCGAGGCCAGGGTTTTGAAGGCGACGTGCAGATTGACGGTGGCATCTCGCCCGTGACCATCGGCGACGCGGCGGCAGCGGGGGCGAACGTCTTCGTCGCCGGCTCGGCAATTTTTGGGTCGGACGACTGGCAGTCGACGATCCAGTCCATGCGCGACACGGCCGAATCTCGATGGGCCACCACCGCCTGAGGGCGGTCCCGAAGCGGAGACAACCCATGGGTTCACTGCCCTGGCTGCGGCATCGCAAGCGTGACATCCCCGGAGATCTCTGGGTGCGCTGCACTGCTTGCGACGAGACGATCTTTGGCAAAGAGGTTGACGATCAGCTGAAGGTCTGCCCCAAGTGCGGCTTTCACTTCCCGATCTCGTCCCATACGCGCATCGCCTACACCCTCGACCCGGCCAGCTGGCAAGAGTTTGACGCGGGCATGGAAACGGTCGACGCCCTCGGCTTCGTCGACAACAAGCCCTACCCGGAGAAGCTCGCCGACTCGTCCAACCGCACTGGCCTCAAAGAAGCCATGCGCTATGGACTCGGCTCGATCGCACAGCATCCCGTGGTCTTCGGCGTGCTCGAGTTTCGCTTCATGGGCGGATCCATGGGCGTGGTCGTGGGCGAGAAGGTCACCCGGGCGGTCGAGCTGGCCGCTGAGCGCAAGCTGCCGCTGATTCTGGTGGCTGCCTCCGGTGGTGCCCGCATGCACGAGGGCATCCTGTCCCTGATGCAGATGGCCAAGACCTGCTCGGCCCTGGCGGCCTACAGAGAGGCCGGGGGCTTCTATATCTCGATCTGCACCCACCCGACCACCGGTGGAGTGACCGCCTCTTGGGCCATGGCCGCCGATGTGATCGTGGCCGAACCCCGGGCGCTGATCGGTTTTGCGGGCCCCCGGGTCATCGAAGGGACGATCAAGAAGAAGCTGCCCCCGGGTTTTCAGATGTCCGAGTTCCTGCTGGAGAAGGGGCAGATCGACATGATTGTCCAGCGCATGGAGATGAAGGCGGTGCTGGCTCGTTTGCTCGAATATCTGCCAGTCCGCGGAAACCTTGCACAGCGGGGTGCCACGGCCTAGACTCCCCCGACGTTTTGAGCGCGGATCCCCAGTAGCTCAGTTGGTTAGAGCATCTGACTGTTAATCAGAGGGTCGTTGGTTCGAGTCCAACCTGGGGAGCCATCTCTCCGATCCGCCCGGCAGCGGGCGTCTGGCTGCCGGTCGCTGAGGCGGCTCAACGCCGCTGCGCCAGCGCTGCCGAGAGCTCGCTCCCGGCAGCCTCCCGCCACCCCTCGTCACGGCCAGAGCTTGCCGGGCGAGAGACCGTTCATGTGTTGGCTCCAAAACTGCCGCGCAACAGTGGGCAAAGGCTGCAGCTTTGGCCAAGATACCCCCCATGTGCCGCACCCTTTCCGACGTCACTTGAGGTCCCTCTCCATGGTTCGGTTGAACAAGATCTACACCCGCACCGGCGACGAGGGCAGCACTGCCCTTGGCGACGGCTCGCGAGTGCCCAAGACCCATGCTCGCATCGAGGCCTACGGCACGGTCGATGAGCTCAATGCGGTGGTGGGGCTGGCCCTCGACCACGCCAGCGACCAGGCTGAGAAGGACGGCCTCGACCGCCTCCAGCACGACCTGTTCGATCTGGGCGCTGACCTCTGTGTCCCAGTGGATGCCTCGTCTCAGCGGGACCGTTTGCGCATCACCCAGCCGGCCATCGACGGGGTCGAAGCCTGGATCGATCGGGCCAATGCATCCCTCGAGCCGCTCAAGAGCTTCGTCCTGCCCGGGGGGACGCCCTTGGCCAGCACGTATCACCTGGCCCGCACCGTGTGTCGTCGAGCTGAGCGCCGGTTGCTCGCGCTCATGGATGAAGATCCCGAGGGCGTCAACGCGTTGGGCCTGGTCTACCTGAACCGACTCTCCGATCTCTTCTTCGTCCTGGCCAGAGTGGCGGTGGGGGAGCACGAACGTCTTTGGATTCCTGGTGGGGGACAGTCCCGGTGAACGCTGCTTTCTGGGGTGCCGTCTTGGGCGGCGCCGGTGTGGCCCTCGGGGCGTTCGGTGCCCACGGCCTCAAAGACAAGGTCGATGCCCAGTCCCTGACGGTCTTCGAGACCGGAGTGCGCTACCAGCTCCTGCATGCCCTGGCCTTGCTGGCCGTGGGGGCCCTTGTGCGCAGCGGCTGCCCGGGCGCTGCCAAGGCTGTGCCGTGGTTTCTCTGTGGCGTCATCGCCTTCAGCGGCTCTCTCTACGCACTCACCGCCGGGGCGCCTCGCGCCATGGGCATGATCACGCCATTTGGCGGTGTCGCGCTGATCATCGGCTGGGTCCTACTCGCTCTTGCTGTGCGAGTCCGCTGATCACATGGCCAAGGACATTCGCTTCGAGCTGCTGCGTGTCGACCCTACAGGCGCACGACGGACGCGCTTCTTCACGGCCCATGGCGTGGTCGAGACGCCGACGTTCATGCCCGTGGGCACCGTGGGCGCCGTGAAGGCGGTGCTGCCCCGGGACGTCGAGGCCGTGGGCTCTTCGGTCATCCTGGGCAATACCTATCACCTGAGCCTCGACGACCGCACAGACCTGGTCGAACGAGCCGGCGGCCTGCACAGCTTCATGGCCTGGCCCCGGACCATCCTCACCGACTCCGGCGGCTTTCAGGTGTTCAGTCTCGAAGGAAAAGAAGTCACCGAGGACGGCGTGACCTTTCCAGGCGCGAAGGGCAAGCCGCGGATGCTGCTCGACCCCGAGACGTCCATGCACATACAACGGCGCCTGGGCGGTGACATCGTCATGGCCTTCGACGAGTGCTGCCCCCATGACGCGCCGCGAAGGTACGTGGCCGACAGCGTGGCCCGCACCACCCGCTGGGCCACCCGCTGCCTCTCCCAGAAGCTGGGGCCCGGTCAGCTGCTCTTTGGCATCGTTCAAGGAGGAGTCCATGAGGCCTTGCGTCGGCGCAGCGCCTCGGCCATCACCGGTCTCGACTTTGACGGCTACGCCATCGGCGGCGTCAGCGTGGGCGAGGGGCACGAACTCATGTGCGAGGTCACGGGCTGGACCGCGCCTCTGCTTCCCGAAGACCGGCCTCGCTACTTGATGGGAGTGGGTCTTCCCGAAGACATCCTGGAGGCCATCGAGCGGGGCATGGACATGTTCGACTGTGTCATCCCCACACGCTATGCCCGGGGCGGGACGCTGTTCACCCGGCACGGGCGCATTCGCATCGGCGACCGCATCCATCGCCACGAGCTCGAACCCATCGAGGGCAAGTGCCGCTGCTACACCTGCCAGAACTACAGCCGCATGGTGCTCAGGCACCTCCATTACGCCCATGAGCCTGTCTTCGAGAGCCTGGCGTCCATCCACAACCTGCAGTTCTACGAAGACCTTGTCGCCAGTAGCCGCCATGAGATCGAACGGGGCCGATTTGGGCCCTGGAAGGCCGCTTTCCTGAAACGTTACAAGGGCGGCGATCTGAGAGGCGGGGGAGGCACCAGCCGCAAGGGGACGGGCACCTCGTCACCAAGTCGCCAGCAGTCGCGACCCAAGCGGCAGTAAACTCCGATCGAGAATCGGTCGATGAGACCGGGGGGGGCCCGCTGAGGGTCCCCTGGTTGCGGCCGCCTTCCAGGCCTCGTTGCGGAGATCCCATCATGGGTCGACTTGCCCTCTTTCTGACCGCTGCAGTCACGCTGCTCTTGCCTGCCTGCTCCCAGATGGTTGCCCACGGCTTCGATGGCATGTCCATCTCCGAACGGGGTGGCCAGCTCTACGTGGACGACGTGCTTGTCGAGCATCACCGTGAGGTGGAGGTCGCTCTGGATGCTGCCCAGATCGGCGAACTGAGTCTCAGCGTGCCCACGGGCCTGATCAACCTCGAAGGGGCGCCTGGCCAGCAGGGCCACCTGATCCTCGATGTCTACACCGAGATCGAGGGGGACGGCGAGGTCTTCATGGCCGGGGGCAAGGTCAAGCTGCGCTCGACACTGCGGGGCAAGCTGATCATCAACGGCGTTCGGGGCAGCATTCCCGCAGGCATGTCCCTCGACATTGACACGGGCACGGGGCAGGTGCTGCTGACCGCCCTGCAGGACGCCGAGACCGTCGAGGTCGATACGGGCACGGGCCCCGTACGGTTGCTGAACTGCAAGGTCGGCAACCTCGATGTGGACAGCGGCACCGCCGACATCCGCCTCGAAGGTGTGCACGGAGCCCTGTTCGACGTGGACACCGGCACCGGTGACGTGGTCCTTCAAGATTGCCACTTCGACCAGCTCCGTGGCGACACGGGCACAGGCGATTTTCTGCTCACCCTGAGCCAGATCGACAGCGGTCGATTCAACTCGGGCACCGGCGACGTCCGGCTGGTCGACACGATCATCACCCACATCAGGGCCAGCCTGGGGACCGGCGACGTGATCAGCGATATGGGCTCCCGCTGACCGCCTGACCCTCAAACAGTCGATTTGATGCCCTTTTCGCCCGTAAACCGTGGGTGATCAGGGCATCAGCAATTCCTGACATCTCTCGTGGCACGGTGGTCATCAGCGGGTTATGATCCGCTGATGACGCTCACCCAGGACTCCCTCACTGGCATGCTGCGGGTCCTCGCTGACGAGACCCGGCTACGGCTCTTGGTCTTGGTTTCCCAGGCCGAGTTGTCCGTGGGTGAGATCGCCCGCTGCCTGGCGATGGGCCAGAGCCGGATCAGCAACCACCTGAAAATCCTGCGCGAAGTGGGGCTGGTGGGGGAGCGACACGAGGGCAGCTACACTTTCTGTCGCCTCGAGGTACCTGCGGGCTCACTTGGGCGGCTCTGGCAAGCCGTGGCACCCTCTCTCGACGGCCTGGCTCGCCGAGAGGCCGACCTTGCCCGGCTGGCCGTGGTCCTGGCCGAGCGCAGCGACAGCCGAGCGTTCTTCGACCGCATCGCCGGCGACTGGGACGTGATCGGCAGTGACTTCAAGGACGGCACGGGCCGCCTCTCTGCCTTGAGCTGCCTGGTACCGAGTGAGACCGTCGTCGCCGACGTGGGTTGCGGAACGGGTTACCTGGCAGCGGCCCTGGCCCGGCGGGTCGATCGCATCCTCTGTATTGACCCCTCGGCGGCCATGCTCGACCAGGCCCGCATCAACCTCTCTGGCGCCTCCGCTGCCATTGAGTTTCGGCAGGGCACCATGGAGGCCCTGCCTGTCGATGATGGCACGGTCGACGCTGCGTTCGCCCACATGGTGTTGCACCATCTGGCAGACACCCGCAGCGGCCTCGACGAGATGGTGCGCATCGTGCGCCCCGGCGGATGCCTGGTGGCCATCGAGCTGCTGCCGCACAACGAATCGTGGATGCACGAGCAGCTCGCGGACACCCGCCTGGGGCTCGAACCCGCCGCTCTCGAAGATGAGTTCCGCGCAGTAGGACTCGTCGACGTCGAGCGCGAGTTTCTGGCCGACCGCTATGTGGTCGAGCACCCATCTGGCCGCTCGGTCGATCTCCCGCTTTACCTCGTCCGCGGCCACTTGGCCAGCTGACGAACCGATCTCAACCCCCTTTTCAACACACACCCACCCCACACGAATCTGATCGAGGAGTTCACAACGTGAGCAACGCTTCAACTGTGACCGAAGACTACAAGGTCGCCGACATGTCCCTGGCCGGCTGGGGTCGCAAGGAGATCATGCTGGCCGAGAAGGAGATGCCTGGCCTGATGTACTTCCGTGAGAAGTACAAGGCCGAGCAGCCCCTCAAGGGTGCCCGCATCGCCGGCTGCCTGCACATGACCATCCAGACCGCCGTGCTCATGGAGACCTTGGTCGACCTGGGCGCTGAAGTGCGCTGGAGCAGCTGCAACATCTTCAGCACGCAAGATCACGCCGCCGCCGCCATGGTTGCCGCTGGCATCCCGACCTTCGCCTGGAAGGGCGAGACCGTCGAGGAGGCTGACTGGTGCATCGAGCAGACCATCGTCTGGCCCACCGACGACGGCAAGGTCCTGGGCCCGAACATGGTGCTCGACGATGGTGGTGACCTCACCGCCATGCTCCACGAGGAGCGCTTCGCCGAGTACCTCACCGAGGTCCGCGGCTTCACCGAGGAGACCACCACCGGCGTGCACGCCCTGGTCAAGATGTTCAACGAGGGCACGCTCAAGCGCCCGGCGATCAACGTCAACGACTCGGTCACCAAGTCGAAGTTCGACAACCTCTACGGCTGCCGTGAGTCTCTCGCTGACGGCATCAAGCGGGCCACCGACGTGATGGTCGCCGGCAAGATCGTCGTGGTCGCAGGCTACGGCGACGTGGGCAAGGGTTGCGCCAAGGCCATGGCCAACTTCGGCGCTCGCGTGATCATCACCGAGATCGATCCCATCTGTGCGCTGCAGGCTGCCATGGAAGGCTTTGAGGTCACCACCATGGAGGCCGCCCTGGCCGAGGGTGACATCTTCGTCACCACCACTGGCTGCCGCGACATCGTCACCGCCGCCCACATGGCGGGCATGAAGGACGAGGCCATCGTCTGCAACATCGGTCACTTCGACATCGAGATCGACGTGGCCGGCCTGCAGGCCACCGACGGCATCAAGAAGCTGGAGATCAAGCCACAGGTCGATCGCTACACCTTTGCCGATGGTCACTCGATCATCCTGCTGGCCGAGGGTCGGCTGGTGAACCTGGGTTGCGCCACGGGTCACCCCTCCTTCGTCATGAGCAACTCGTTCAGCAACCAGGTGCTGGCTCAGATCGAGCTCTGGAAGAACACGGACAACTACGAGATCGGTGTCTACGTCCTGCCCAAGAAGCTCGACGAAGAGGTCGCTCGGGCTCACCTCGAGAAGCTGGGTGTGAACCTGACCGTGATGACAGATGTGCAGGCCAACTACCTGGGTCTGCCGAAGGATGGTCCCTACAAGCCGGACCACTACCGCTACTGAGCCCATGGCCAGAAGCCATGCAGGGACGCTCTGAGCACCACCGCATCGCGGGGGGGGCTCGCAGCGCTCCAGCTCGTCTGACCAGGCCGCCGCCCGGGGAACTCCCGAGCGGCGGCCTGTGCCGTTTCACGGTGCCCACGTCCTCGCCTCCACGGGAGTTTTCCCACAGCCTGTGAGGCCCATCTCGTCAGGCAGGGCGCCGATCGCTACGATGTCACAACCCCTGTTCGGAACCTGAAATGGCCAGTACTCCAGAAGTCCACACGGCGCTCAAAGTCGTCGATCTCCCAGACCTCAAGACCGACGTGGTCAGCGCAGGTTTCGTGCGCAACCTGGTCATCTCCGGGGGGGCAATCTCCTTTGAGTTGACCATGGCCTTGCCCCAAGCCGTGCCCGCTTCTTGGGTCGAGCAGCAGAAGGAGCGTTGCGAGGCGGCTGTGAAGGCCCTGCCGGGCGTGACCTCCGTGCACGTCAAGGCCTCGGCCACTGTGCGCCAGGGCAAGCCCGCCGATCGCGCCGTCATGCCAGAGGTCACCCACGTGATCGCCGTGGCGTCAGGCAAGGGCGGTGTGGGCAAGTCCACCACGGCAGCCAACCTGGCCCTGGCCCTGGTGGCCATGGGGCACAAGGTGGGCCTGCTCGACGCGGATATCTATGGCCCGTCCATGCCGACCATGCTGGGAGTGAACCAGCGACCCGATCCGGCCTCCGACAAGACCATCAAACCCGTGCAGGCTCACGGCCTGTCGGTCATGTCCATCGGCTTCCTCGTCGACCAGGACACGCCCATGGTGTGGCGCGGTCCCATGGTTCATGGCGCCCTGAGTCAGTTCTTGGAGCAGGTCGTTTGGGGGCCGCTCGACTTCGTCATCGTCGACATGCCCCCGGGAACGGGCGATGCCCAGCTCACCTTGACCCAGCGTGCGCCTCTGTCTGGTGCCGTCATCGTGACCACGCCTCAGCAGGTCTCCCTGATCGATGCCCGCAAGGGGCTGAAGATGTTCGAGCAGGTGAAGGTACCCGTGTTGGGCATCGTCGAGAACATGTCCTACCTGGTCGCTGAAGGCGTCGACGGAGAGCTCGACCTGTTCGGCAGAGGCTCTGCAGCCAAGGCGGCGACAGAGCTGGACGTTCCGTTCCTCGGTGAGATTCCCCTTGAGCCAGCTGTGTCCAGCAGCGGTGACAGCGGCACGCCCATCGTGGTCGGTGCGCCTGATTCCCGGGCTGCGGCGGCCTTCGCCGCGCTGGCCAAGCAGGTCGTGACCAGCCTGGGTGGGTCCGCCGACAAGCCCCTCGACTCGATGGTCTGGCAGGCATGACTGCCCTGCCCCAGGGAGTGAAGCCCGCACAGCTGAGTCAGGACGGCCCGGAGGTGTTGGTGATCCAGTGGAGCGACGACACGGTGACGCGTCATGGGGTTCGCGACCTGCGTCTGGGCTGTCGCTGCGCCGAGTGTGTGGACGAGTGGACCAACCTGCCCCGGCTCGACCCCGAGACCGTGCCCGCCGACGTGCGTCCCCTGCGCATCGAGCCCGTCGGGCACTACGGGCTGCAGGTGGCCTGGAGCGACGGCCACGGCACGGGCATCTACACGTTTGACACCTTGTGGGAGCTCGGATCCTCCGAACCCAAGAGCCCATCCCCGACAGATTGACTTATCCATGGACGACCTGAAGACCGTCGACCCGGAGATCGCTGCGGCGGTCGCTGCAGAGGGCCAACGTCAGCACACCGAGCTTGAGCTGATCGCCTCCGAGAACACGACCTCTCGGGCCGTCCGCGAGGCGGTGGGGTCGGTGTTGACCAACAAGTACGCCGAGGGCTATCCAGGCCGACGCTACTACGGCGGTTGCGAGAACGTGGACACGGTCGAGCGGCTCGCTCGTGACCGGGCCAAGGCCCTGTTCGGCGCCGAGAGGGCCAACACCCAGCCCCACTCTGGCAGCCAGGCCAACATGGCCGTGCTCATGGCCCTGCTCGAACCGGGCGACACCTTCCTCTCCATGGACCTGTCCCACGGCGGGCATCTGACCCACGGTCACCCGCTGAACTTCTCCGGCAGGCTCTACAACCCTGTGTTCTACGGGGTCGACCGGGAGACCGAGCAGATCGACATGGAGGCGGTGGCCTCCCTGGCCCGGGCAAACCGGCCCAAGATGATTCTGGCAGGCGCCAGCGCCTACTCCCGGCACATCGACTTCGCTGGCTTCGCAGCCATCGCAGCCGAGGTGGGCGCGGTGCTCATGGTCGACATGGCCCACATCGCTGGCCTCGTCGCAGCGGGCGTCCACCCCAACCCGGTCCCTCACGCCGACGTCGTCACCTTGACCACCCACAAGAGCCTGCGGGGTCCGCGAGGTGGTCTGATTCTTGGTCGCAAGGAGCACATGAAGACCATCAACTCCCGGGTGTTCCCGGGCATTCAGGGTGGACCGCTCATGCATGTCATCGCGGGCAAGGCCGTGGCCCTGCATGAAGCTGGCAGGCCCGACTTCGTGGCCTACCAGGAGCGCGTCGTGGCTTCTGCGGCCGCTCTGGCCAACGGACTGAAAGAGCGGGGGCTGCGGCTGGTCTCCGGCGGCACGGACAACCACCTGGTCATGGTCGATGTGGGCAGCAAGCAGCTCACCGGCGCCGACGCCGAACTGGCCCTGGGTCGGGCTCATATCACGGTCAACAAGAACATGATCCCCTTCGACACCCAGCCGCCCATGAAAGCCAGCGGCGTGCGCTTGGGGACTCCCGCGCTGTGCAGCCGAGGTTTTGGCCCGGCAGACCTGCTCATCGTCGCCGGGCTCATCGCGGACGTGCTCGAGGCCCCGAACGACGAGGCTGTGGCTGGGACGGTCCGAGAGCGGGTGCGCGAGTTGGCTGACGCCCATCCCATTGACGCGCTGGCCCCCCTCGGCGTGGCGGTCTGAGATGGTGGTCCACGGCGACGTCTATGTCGTGGACATCGAGACCGTGGGTGTGCCCTGGCCGTCACTCGACGACAAGACCCGCGAGTATCTGCTGAGCAAGGCAGGCAGTGACGGCGAGCGCGAAGCCGTGCCCCGACGACTCGGCCTCTCTCCTGGAACCGGGCGCATCATCGTCATCGGCATGCTCAACGTCACCGCCGAGAAGGGCGGCATGTTCGTGGAGGGCCGCAGCAAGGGCTGGTGCGAGGGCGGCCCCCAGGGCTTCATGCGCTTCGACGGCGATGAGCGGGAGATGCTGACCGAGTTCTGGCGCATGATCGGGGGACAGAACGCCGGACGCATCGTGACCTTCAATGGCCGGGGCTTCGATGGCCCCTACCTGATGCTGCGCTCGGCCATGCTGGGCGTGACACCCTCTCGCAATCTGGCGGGCTATCGCTTCGCCGTGTCACCCCATTGCGACCTGGCCGACGTGCTGGGCTTTCAAGGGGCCGTGCGCACCCAGTACAGCCTCGACTATTGGTGCCGTCGGTTCGGAGTCACCTCGCCCAAGGAGCAGGGCCTGGACGGCTCCCAGGTGCAGTCGGTCTACGAGTCCGGGGGGCTCGACTCCATCGTCGACTACTGCGCCAGGGACGTGGTCGCCACCGCCGAGCTCTATCGGCGGCTGGAGGACACACTGATCCCCCTCTTCGAGACACGCGCCCGGTAGGGGGCAGCGCTACAGGTCGTGACTCTGGTGGTGCTCCGGGCGATCCTGTTTCTGGCCAGAAACAGGACCACGCTCACCGGTGGAGAGTCAGCGACTGTCGCCTTTCGGGAATTCGTGAACTGCATTGAGGCGCCGCATGCTTCTCAAGCCTTGCACGCAGCGGCGGGCGAGTACGCACGACGTAAGCAGCCGCCCCCGGCGCATCCATCTTCACGTGGACTGTGTCCTGGCAAGACGCAGCGGACCGACCAAGCGGAGGCGTGCCCGGCAGTTGGTACCTCACCCAACAGCCCCCAGCCACGCACTATCCGCATACAATCGTTGCGTGAGGTGTGTCGTGGCAAGGCGCAGTGGTCTGGCTGAGCAGGGGCCCCGCCAAAGGACAGTCCAGTGGACTGTCCGACGTGGGGTGCGTGGCCCCCGGCCACGTTGAGCATCAGCCATGGCCGCTGCAACGCAGCCACGGCGCAGCTCACGCAACAGAGCCCGGCCACGCACGATCACTTAGCATTGGATTGCTGCTCGGAGAGCCGCGCAGGGCTGAGCCAGCCGATCGAGCGGATCACGTCCAGCACCTCGGACCAGCTGGGGAAGGTCTGCTCGGTGCGACGCTTGTAGGCGTCGATGGCTTTCAAGAACTGAAGCCGCTCGAATTCGATCAGCTCCGCGTCCGGCCCGTTGTTCTTGGGGCTGCGGCGCTTTGCGGACCGGGATGATGTGCGAGTCCCACTCGCTGTGGACGCCCCGGCCTTTTTCTTGGCTGGCGGAGCGGCCTTCTTGGCCCGGCTGCTGGTGGCAGTCTTGGCCGCCTTGGTTGTCTTGGTCGTTTTCGTCGTCTTGGCCTTGGTCACCGCGTCATCTCCCACCGAATGGCTAGCCGGCGGGTGCAGGACGCTCTGGAGCCTGGCCGCCGTCCCTCAGCTATCGGCCATCAGACCGTTTTCCCTGAAGTGCTGTGCCACAGATTCGGTGCTTGGCTTCTCGATGACCCCGAACTCGGTGACGATGCCAGCGATGTGCTCGTGGGGGGTGACGTCAAAAGCCGGGTTGTACACTGCCACATCTTCGGGCGCGTTGAGCCCGCCGGAGTAGCCCTTGCGGATCTCATCGGGGTCGCGCTGTTCGATGGGGATCCCGTCGCCGTGGGCCGTGGACATGTCGAAGGTGGAGGTGGGAGCCACCACGTAGAAGGGGATGCCGTGGTGCTTGGCCAGGACTGACACCGAGTAGGTGCCGATCTTGTTGGCCGCGTCGCCGTTAGCCGCGATGCGGTCAGAGCCCACGAAGATCTTCTGAATGCGGCCTTCTTTCATCACCTGTCCGGCCATGTTGTCGCAGATCAAGGTGACATCGATGCCAGCTCGGTGCAGCTCCCAGGATGTGAGCCGGCTGCCCTGGTTGAGCGGCCGGGTCTCATCGGCGAAGACCTTGAAGTTCTTGCCGGCCTCCTGCGCCGAGAAGAAGACTGCCAGGGCCGTGCCGTAGTCTGCCGTGGCCAGGCCCCCCGCGTTGCAGTGGGTCAGCGCACCCTCACCTTCGTTGAGCAGCTCTTGCCCGAACTTGCCCAGCTGGCGACAGATGGTGCGGTCTTGCTCGTAAATCGCGATGGCCTCATCGAGCAGCAGCTGCTTCAGTGCGGGGACGGACAGCTCGCCCGCCTCAGTGGCCACCCGGGTCATGCGATCGAGGCCCCAGAAGAGATTGACCGCGGTGGGGCGGGACTCGGCCAGGTCGTCGCAGGTCTCCTTCAGGTCGGCCATGAATCCGGCCCGATCACTGGCCGCGCTGTCGCGGATGCCCAGGACCACGCCGAAACCAGCAGCCACTCCGATCGCGGGAGCACCACGAACAGCGAGCCGCTTGATGGCGTGCCAGATCTCTTGCCGGGTGGTGCACTCGATCTCGACGAACTCGCCGGGCAGCAGGGTCTGCTCGACGAGCTTGCAACAGCCGTCGAGGCCGCCCTCCCAGTAAATGGTGCGGAGGTGCTGGGGGGTGGTCATCTCAGGTCTCCCGGGCGATCGCCGTCAGGCGTCCGCGAAGCGCTTGCTGACGGCGGCGTCCTTGGACAGGACACCTGCTTCCATTTGTTTGCGATGAGCGAGCAGCCGCTGGGCCACGGCTTCATCGGCAACAGCGAGTATGCGAGCGGCGAGCAGGGCAGCGTTCTTGCCGCCGGCCTTGTTGGCTGAGACCGTCGCCACGGGAATGCCCCCGGGCATCTGCACCGTCGACAACAGCGAATCGAGCCCGCCAGCAAAGTCAGTGGGCACCGGCACACCGATCACGGGTAGGGTGGTCTTCGATGCGATCACCCCGGCCAGATGGGCCGCGCCTCCGGCCACGCCGATCATGACCTTCACGCCACGCTCCCGAGCATGGCTGGTCAACTCGCCAACCTGCTCGGGAGTGCGGTGGGCCGAGAGAATGCGCACATCAAAAGGGATCTGCAGGTCTTTCAGCTGTGCCAGCCCGGATTCGATGTGGGGCAGGTCGCTGTCGCTGCCTAGCAGCCACAGCACTGGTGGAAGAGTCACGTAGGCTCTCCGCCGGTGAGCACACGGTGGATCTCGAAGTAGCGCTCTCTCGCCCGCTCAATCACCTCTGCCGGAAGAGTCGGTGCGGGAGCTTGGCGGTTCCAGTCGGTCTCCGACAGCGCATTGCGAATGATCTGCTTGTCGAAGCTGTCTTGCTCACGACCGGCTGCGTAGTCGGCGGCCGACCAGTAACGAGAGCTGTCCGGAGTGAAGACCTCGTCGATCAAGGTCAACTGATCGTTGACCAGCCCGAACTCGATCTTGGTGTCGGCGAGAATGATGCCCTTCGACAGGGCCAGCTCCGCCGCGTGTTCGTACAAGGCCAAGGCGAACGCGCCGGCCTTGGTGGCGACCTTCGTGCCCACGAGATGGGCCAGCTGTGGAATGCTCAGGGGCTCGTCATGCTGACCGCTAGGCGCCTTGGTGGAGGGCGTCAGGATCGGCTCGAGCAGCTTCGCGCATTGTTCAAGCCCCGGGGGCAACTCGTGGCCGCAGATCGATCCGGTCTTTTGATATTCGTCCCAGCCCGAGCCCGCCAGGTAGCCCCGGACGATGAACTCGGCTTGCAGGGGCACGGCCCGGCGCACCAGCGTGGAGCGGCCTGCCAGCAGCTCGCTGTGTCGCTTCACGGAGTCGGGCATCGCTGCCACGTCTGTCTCGATCAGATGGTTCTGCAGCAGTTCGGCGGTCTGGTCGAACCAGAACTTGCTCAGGCTGTTGAGCACCCGTCCCTTGCCTTCGATGCGCTGGGGCAGGATCACATCGAACGCGGAGACACGGTCGGTGGTCACCAACAACAGGCTGTTGTCATCGATGGCGTAGATGTCCCGAACTTTTCCGCGATGCAGAAGGTGCAGGCCATCCAGCTGATCGGACATGCGCACTTCCTCGGTCTCAGGGGTCATGGGACTCCTTTTGCATTCAATGGGGAGGGAAGGACTTGGGGTTCAACGGCAATGATACCCGCCTGGGCAGAGACGATCGATACGTGCCATCAGCCTTCCTGGGACGACCCTCCGTGGCTATGCTGGGCGCCCCGGCGAACGCCCCGACGCCGAGGTCAGAAGCAGGGCTCGGCAGCCCTCTCGGACACTGGATCTCCGGGGCTGGAGCGGCTCTCTTGGCAAATCTTCTGGTCACCGGTGGCGCCGGATACATCGGCAGCCACGCCGTGCGAGCCCTGCGAGCTCGCGGTCATGACGTGGTGGTCTACGACGACCTCTCCGAGGGCTTCGCCGACGCGGTTCTGGGCGCCCCCCTGGTGACGGCCGACATCCTCGACACAAAGACCCTTGAGCAGACCCTCAGCGACCAGAAGATCGACGCCGTGCTCCATTTCGCGGCTCGCTGCTACGTGGGCGAGTCCATGGAGAAGCCAGACCTCTACTGGCGCATCAACCGGGACGGCACCCGATCCCTGCTGGAGGCCATGAACCGAGCAGGTGTCAACAAGCTGGTCTTCTCCTCGACCTGTGCCGTCTATGGCAGCCCGCCCACGGTGCCCATCCCTGAAGATTGCCGCCGGGCGCCGGTGAACGTCTACGGCGAGACGAAGCTGGCCATGGAGGACGAAATTCGCGCGGTCGACGGCCTGAGCTCCGTGATCTTCCGCTACTTCAACGCGGCGGGAGCCAGCGAAGATGGCGTGCTGGGGGAGCGGCACGACCCTGAGACCCATCTGATCCCTCTGGCCCTCATGGCGGCCCGGGATGGTGGGGTGCTCACGGTGTTCGGAGACGACTACGACACCAAGGACGGCACCTGCGTCCGGGACTACATCCACGTCTGCGATCTGGCCGACGCCCACGTGCTCGGCGTGGAGCGCCTGCTGGCGGGGGGCGAGTCCTTGCTGGCCAACCTGGGCTATGGACAGGGGCACTCGGTGCTCGAGCTGGCCGAGGCTGTGCGCCGGGTCACCGGTCTGCCGCTCGAGGTCAAGATCGGACCTCGCCGGGCTGGCGATCCCCCTGAGCTGTATGCCGGCGGCGGCACCGTGCGCGAGCAACTGGGCTGGACTCCCAGCCGAGACGACATCGACCTCATCGTGCGACACGCATGGGCTGCCCTGCCGAGCTGATCGTCCTGGGTTCAGGCACCTCCGTGCCCCGAGCTGACAGGGCCAGCAGCTGCTACTTGCTGCGCTGCCAGGGCACGACCCTGCTGGTCGACCTGGGCCCCGGGGCCCTGCATCGGGCGGCCGCGGCGGGGGCCGATCTCGACGCCCTCGACGGGGTCTTGCTGACCCACATTCACCCGGACCACAGCGCCGATCTCGTGGCTCTTCAGTTCGCCCTGATGAACCCGGCGACCCGGGTGGGCCGCCCGCCCTTGCCTGTGTTTGGCCACCCGGCCATGAAGCTGCTGGTCTCCCGGCTGCGCAACGCCTGGCCCCGTTGGCTCGGGGCAGACGCTGCCCGGCTGACCCTGCAGCCCGTCGAGCGGGGTTCCATGACCCTGCCCGGGGGCTGGCAGGCCCAGGCTCTGCCCATGCGTCACCACGAGTCCTCTCTGGGCTGGAGACTGACCCTACCCAACGGAGCCACGGTGGCCCTCTCCGGCGACACGGTCGAATCTCCCGAGCTGCTGGAGCTTGGCAGAGACGTCGATCTCTTCGTGCTCGAGGCCGCGGGCCCAGATTCTGGCCCGCTCTCGGGTCATCTGACCCCGAGGCGCGCTGGGGCCGTGGGGGCCGACTGTGGGGCCCGACACCTGCTTCTGACCCACTTCTATCCCGCGACCTTGGCTGAACCCATCGAGACTCTTGTGAGGGAGACGTTTGAAGGCGAGCTGACCCTGGCCCAAGATGGCCAGATGCTCTCCCTCTCTCCTCGACCCGACCCCCGTCAGCCCCAGCCGGGCCGGGCCTCCTCATGACCCAGCTTCTGCTCTGGCTGTCCCTGCTTCTGGCAGTAGAGGTCCCGCCGGACCCGCTCACCCAGCTGGTGACCGAGGGCCCCCTGGCCCATTGCACCGTCTCCCTGCTGGTCTCGGATGCGGTCACGGGCGAGGTGTTGTACGAGCGCTCGCCCGATGTGCCCCTGGCCCCCGCGTCGAACATGAAGCTGATCACCACGGCTGCGGCTGTGAGTGAACTGGGGGCGGAGTACGAGTTCTCGACCCGCTTGCTGGCCAGCACCCCGCCCGATGAGAACGGCGTGCTGGCTGGTGACCTGATCCTGGTGGGCAGCGGCGACCCCTGTCTACGTGTCGACGCCCTGGCGCCCGAGGGGATCGCCGACCCGGCAGGCTTCTTGATCGACCTGTTGATCAGCACGGGAGTGCAGCGGGTCGACGGCTCGTTGGTCCTCGACGACGGCCTCTTCGATCGCCAGGCCCTCCATCCCCACTGGCTCGCTGAGGACCTGGGCTACAGCTACGCCGCGCCGGTGAGCGCGCTCTCGATCGACGGCAACTGCCTGAACATCTCCGTGGACGGAGGGGGCGACGGTGTGCGGCCGCGACTGAGCATGGGGACGGTCATTGACGGGTACCAGCTGCGCAACGAACTGAAGTGGTCCAGCCGCTCCCAGCAAGCCGATGTTTCTCTGCTGCGTCCGGACGACGGGGGCGTGGTGCGCATTGCTGGGGCCATGTCCCATGGGTTGGGCGCGCGCTCGTACACCGTGCCCGTGCGCGATGGAGCGCTGCTCTTCGGGCGCCGCATGGTGGCTCAGCTGCGGGCCCGAGGTGTGGCCGTGCGCGGCGGTCTGGCCCGTGAGGTCGGCGCGGCCAAGCGGCACCGCAACCCGGTCGAGCTGGTGCGTTTCGAGACGCCGCTGTCCCTGGCCGTCTTGCTGGCCAACAAAGAGAGCGACAACTCCATCAGCGACCATCTGTTGAAGACCCTGGGGGCCGCAAGGTCCGAGCAGGGGTCCTTCGCGGTCGGCTCCCGGGCGGTGCTTGACTTTCTGGCCCACACGGCCCGGACGGAATGCACCGAGCTGGTCATCGAAGACGGCTCGGGCCTGGCCAGCAGCAACCGGCTCACGGCCCGATCTCTGGTCGACGTGCTGGTCACCATGAACACCAGCGCTGCTCCGGAGCGACAGGTCTTCCTGACCAGTCTGCCCGTGTCTGGGCTCGATGGCTCGCTGGCTCGCAGACTCGGCGAGCCACCCTATCGCAGCGCCGTGCGAGCCAAGACCGGTTACATCGAGGGCGTGTCCTCGTTGTCTGGGTACGCGGTGGCTCACAGCGGTCGCGTGCTGGCCTTCTCGTTCCTCGCCAATGGCTTGAAGCCCGGAGAGAACAAGGCGGTCAAGGCCCTCCAGGATGACGTCTGCCGCCAGCTCGTCGATCTCTGGTAAGCGACTCCCATGGCGTCGCTAGACCAGGAGGTTGCGTTCGCGGTGGAAACCGCAGAAGCCGCGGGGGCTTTGATCCTCTCGCACTACGAGCCGTTCCCCAGTGGTGCGGTGCGCATGAAGGGCCTCCGAGACCCGGTCACCGCAGCAGATCTGGCCGCCGAGCGGCTGATCGTGGGGGCCATTCGGGAGCGTTGGCCTGGCACGGCCATCTTCGCCGAAGAAGAGACTCAAGACCCTGACAGCCAAGGGCTGACCTGGTATGTGGACCCCATCGACGGCACGGTGAACTTCAGCCAGTCCCACCCCTTCTTTGCCGTGTCGATCGCGCTCTACGACGGGGACGAACCGCTGGTGGGTGTGGTGCACGCGCCGCGCCTCGGCGAGACCTTCGCCGCCGCTGCGGGCCGAGGGGCCACGCTCAACGGGCAGCCTCTCGCCGTGTCAGCCAAAGAGGCGCTGATCGACTCGGTGCTGGCCACGGGCTTCGCCTACAAGCGTCACGAGCTGGCAGACAACAACGTGGCTCAGTTCGATCACTTCGTGCTGCGCGTCCGGGGCATGCGTCGCTGCGGCTCCGCGGCGCTCGATCTGGCCTACACCGCCGCCGGGCGCCTCGACGGCTACTGGGAGCCGCACCTCAACCCCTTTGACGTGGCTGCCGGGGCCCTGCTGGTGCGCGAAGCCGGCGGGCAGGTCAGCGACATGGCAGGGGCGACCCGCTGGCTTCACGGGGGCTCGATCGTCGCCGCCAACCCTGCACTGCACGGCGCAATCCTCGACGGCTTGAGGACTGCGGCCCCGTGACTCTGCAGGACATCGTCGTACGCGGAGCCCGAGAGAACAACCTGGCGGGCATCGACGTCACCATCCCCCGGTTGAAGTTGACCACGGTCACCGGGGTCTCCGGGTCGGGCAAGAGCTCTCTCGCCTTCGATACCATTTTTCAGGAGGGCCAGCGGCGCTACGTCGAGAGCCTCTCATCCTACGCCCGGCAGTTCTTGGGACGCATGGAGAAGCCAGCCGTCGACCACATCGACGGCCTGTCGCCCACCCTGCTCATCGATCAGAAGACGGTCAATCGCAACCCCCGCTCGACCGTGGGCACGATCACCGAGATTCTCGACCACCTGCGCCTGCTCTTCGCACGCCTGGGTCAGCCCTGTTGCCCGACCTGCGGTGTGCCCGTGGCGGCTCAGAGCGTTGAAGCCATCGTTCAAGAGCTGCTCGATGAGTGGTCCGGCAAACGACTGGTGGTGCTCGCCCCGGTAGTGCGCGATCGCAAGGGTGAGTACCGAAAAGACGTCGAGGGTTGGCGCCTCAAGGGACACACCCGCGCCTGGATCGACGGCAGCGAGTGCCGCCTCGACGAGCAGATCACCCTGCGCCGCAACGTGCGCCACACCATCGAGCTGGTCATC
>Ga0209992_10000402_pt1 | contig 58911 bp, 56 predicted proteins | sample 2SBtaG_2_FD_182564 | JGI IMG/M metagenome (GOLD analysis project Ga0209992, IMG submission 182564) | Deep subsurface microbial communities from Kolumbo volcano to uncover new lineages of life (NeLLi) - 2SBTROV12_ACTIVE470 metaG (SPAdes)... | ecosystem: Environmental > Aquatic > Marine >... | reverse complement strand
ATTCACTTTGCTTGTGGTGCAGGAACATACATCTTTGAAGATGCAGATACAAAGAAGTTTGTCCCATTAACAAAATTCTGTGACATTCAAGGAATGTTAGAATTATTTGAAGATAAAGCAGAAGAAATTCGTTCTGGTAAAAACAAATACTTTACAATGCTTGAAGTTGTAAGAAAACTCAAAGGCTTTGTTGATACAAAGAAGCAACCAGCAGGATTAGATTTAGCAAAGATGTTTGGTAACATCTTGATGAAGAGATCATTTGATTCAGTTGGTTCATGGCATGTCAAAGGATTATTCCTTGGTATGATGCACTTCCAAGACAAATACAATGAAGACTTGGAAAGATTACAAAGATGTGATATTCACTATGTTACTCCAGACCTTAGAATAGTTCCATTCTGTGCATTCAATGTAATTCCAGAATGGTATAGAGATAGAATTCAAAAGAAATACTCTATCACTGTAGAGGAATGGGAAGAAAGAGAGGGTGTTAAACTCGAAGATGGTCTTTACAGAGGTCTTATGAGACGTGGAGCAGGTGATGAACTTGCTGCTGGCTGTGCAAAGAGTCAGATGTTCCATGACGCTGCTCAAGCAACAATGTAATAGGATTTTTTAATCCAAGACCTTAAAAGGTCTGCAAATTATTTTGATTTGTGAAAATTCTTATTGGTTCCCCCACATCCACTGGGATTGGTGGAATTGCAAGACACGTTCAAGGATTAACACATTTTCTAAAATCACATGGACATCAAGTAGAAATAATTTCATCAGAAAATACATTTACAATTCCTATAAAGAAATTAAAAAATCCAAGTTTTATGTTATCAGCCTTCATTAAGAGTAGTTTCAAAAAAAATTTTGATATTGTACATGCACAAGGTCCGCCAGCTGCATTTGCATTAAAAAATGTTAAAGGGAAAAAAATATTATCTTTACATGGAATTCATCATAAACAAGTAAAATTACTACATGGAGATTCTGCTGGAAACTTGGCAGAAAAATATGAAAAATTTGCATTAAATTGGGCTGATGCCATCACTGTATCTTCAAAAGAAATGGTTGATTATTATGCTGAAAAAAATTATGAAGTATCATTTATTCCAAATGCGCTTGACATAGAAGATTTACCAAAGGGAGAAGATCGAAGATTTCCAAAACAAATCATTTATGCTGCAAGATTATCTGAAGAAAAAGGCATTTTTGATGTTATTGAAATGAGTAAAAAACTTCCTGAATCAATAAATTTACTAATTTTAGGAAATGGTCCTGAAAAAGAAAAAATAGAAGAAATTTCAAAAAATAAAAAAAATATCCATTATTTGGGCTCAAAAACAAAAGAAGAAACAATTCCCCTCATTAGAGGTTCAGATCTTTTAATTCAACCTTCTTTGATGGAAGGTGGAATAAGTTACACATTGTTAGAATCAATGGCTTGTCATACTCCAGTAATTTGTACAACAGCTGGTGGAGGAAAGGAATTTTTCAAACATTTAGAAAATTCATATTTAATTGAATCAAAAGAAAGCTCTCAACTGTTGAATGCAATTGAAGAATTGTTTTCTAATCAAGAAAAAAGAAAAAGATTAACAGAATCAGCATTTATTTCAATAAAAGAATTTGATTGGAAAACAATTGGACAAAAATACATAGATATGTATGAATCATTAATATCATCATGAATTAAACTTTAAAGAAGGTAAAAAATTGATTGAACGATTTGGAAAAGAAGAATTAAAAGCAATTACAAAAACATTCAAAAATTCTTCATATTTATCTGGATTTTCAAATAAATATTTGGGGGGAGAAGAAATTCAAAAATTTGAAAATGAATTTGCAAAATTTCATGGATGTAAATATGGAATTTCAGTAAATTCTGGAACTTCAGCATTGTTTGTATCATTAAAAGCATCAGAAATTAACAACAAATCCAATGTTTCAGTTCCTTGCTTGACATTTACAGCTACTACTTCACAAGTTTTAGCAACTGGTGGAAAACCAAATTTTATGGACATAGATAAAACTTCGTATTGCATGAATCATGATTTTTCAAAAAAATCTATTACACATGCAATTCCTGTCCATCTTTTAGGACATCCGTGTAAGTTAGATATGATTAAAAAAATGAAAGAAAATAAAATTTTTGTCATTGAGGATTGTGCCCAATCCATTGGAGCAAAAACTCAAGGAAAATCTGTTGGGGCATTAGGAGATTGTGGAATTTTTAGTTTTCAAGAAACTAAGCATATTACAACTATGGGTGAAGGCGGTATGATTGTTACAAATAATGAAGAATTTGCAAAGAAATGTCAAATGATTCGAAATCATGGAGAATATTACAAAAATGATTCTCATGTCGGTTATAATCTTAGATTAACTGAAATGCAAGCTTCATTTGGTCGAGTTCAATTGAAAAAATTACCAAAACTTCTTACTACATTTAAAAAAAATGCAAAATTTATTTTCAAAAATTTACCTCCTCAAATTATTCCACCAGAAATCCCTAAAAATATAGAACATTCATTTTTTATTTTAGGTTGTAGATTTGATAATAATTTATCACAGGTTTCTAGAGATGAATTCTTAAAAAAATTATCTATCAATCGTAAAAAATTTCTTAAAAATGAATCTAAATCTGATATTAAAGGAATAAATTTTAGACCTGGAAAAATTATTGGACCTGGTTATTCTTTAGTTCAATATGATATTCCTTTGTATAAGAAATTCAAACCCAAAAAGAAATGCTATCTAGGAGAAAATTTTGTTAAAGAAAGTATTTTTCTTGATATTCATAGATGGAGATCTACATCCGAAATAAAAGAAGAATTAAAAATTTTACAAGATACAATCTAATTAATATAAATTAGTTATTCATTTTTAATGATAAGAAAATTAATGAAGATACGATTACTCCAATTGAAATCAAAATTGTGATTAGATTTTTTTTATTTGAATTTTTAATAATTCTTTCAATTCCTAAAAGAGAAATTATTGTCAATAATGGATAAATAAAATAAAAATATCTGGTATCTTGTAAAGGGATAGAGTAGGCATAAAATGCAGGAAATATCATGGTTATTCCAGTAATTAGAACAAATTTTTTCTCAAAATTCATTTCTTTGAATAAATAGAATATTCCAATAGGGAAAAATAATATAAAAATTGGAATTAAATTCCATACGAAATATTTTGGAAAGTTTTCTAATCCTCTAAGTACAAACTCAGGACCTGAATGATCACCTGTTTGTTGTGGTTCCTGAATAATAATTTCTGATATACCAGAAATTCGTCCAAATATTCCGTCTCTTTCTAGAATTTCATTTTGATATACAATCATTGGCATTAAAATTAGGAAAAATATTACTATTGCTGGAATATATTTTGGTAAATTAATCTTATTTTTTTCTTTAAAAAATAATAAAATTAGAAACCCTAAAAAAACAAATATTCCTTCTGAACGCACTAAAGTTGCAATACTTACTAATACAAATGATATGTATGTATTTTTTATAGAATAATTTAGAAAAAAACCAAATGATATCGTAATCAATAAAATGTATAATGGATCTGTAATTCCTAAAATAGAATTTTGTATTAAACGGGGTTCAAAAGTAAAAATTATTATACCAATTAAAATTAAATTAAAACTAAAAAATTTCTTTAATAAATAATAAAGTGGAATAATTGTAGATACTGATAATGTAATTGAAAGTATTTTTTGTAATTGCATTAAATATTCTGTACCATTATTCTGAAAAACCATAAAAAATAATGATAAGAAAATTGACCATCCATTATTTGCCAAAGAATTAGTTTGTGGTAAATGACCTAATTTTGAAATCTCAATTGCATAATCAAAATAAGCCAAAGCGTCAAAAGATAATGGGACTTCAAACGATACATATGATAAACGCAGTAATAGTGAACTAATACCAATAATTACCAAAATAGAAATTTTCTTATTCTTGCTAAAATCAAAACTATTTTTTGTAATATTTAAAATTGTCATTTTTATTTCCTATAATATTTCAAATTTATGATTAAATCTACTTTTTACGAATAAAAGCTAATTGATTAAACGAAAATAATTCACTTTTTTTCATTAATTTTATCCTTATTTTTTATGAAATATTTGTTGGATATAATTAAAAAGATCATCTGGCCAATTTCAGCAAATACTAACGCAAATGCTATTCCAGATATTCCAAATAATTCTCCAAGAATGAAAATGCCTGGAACTTGAATGCCTAGGTATATTCCTACGCCTACAATGACAAGTTTACTTTGTAAAATTCCTAAAAATTTTGAAATAATCATCGTACTGATTGTTCTTGGAATTACGGCAATACTGATAATTTGAACAATAATTATTGCATCTAAAAATTCTGGGAAAAAATATGGTATTACATATGGCATGAGAATAATACCTATAATTGATAAAATTACTGAAATTAAAACAGTAATTTTCTTTAATTTAATATTGTCATTTCCAATTGAATCTTGTGGTAATGTGTATTGCATCACAATACTGGGAATTAATGTTAGCAATGAAAGAAATTGAATTCCTAAATGATAATTTCCTAGTAAAGCAAAACCAAAGATTGGACCTATGATTAGTTTATCAGTATATCCACTAAATGCTCTTGTAATGTCCATCCCGTAACTATTTACCATAAATCCATACCTTTCTTTTAAAATCATAAAATTTATTTTTGAATATTTCATTCTCTTAATTGCTGGTATTGAAAAGATCAAAAATGATAATGCAAATCCAAGAATAACTCCATTTATCTCAAATAAATGATAAAATCCTATGGCTAAACTTACCAATAAAATTTTTTGTATAATGAAAAATCTTGCATATTTTTTATATTGCAATTGTCCTAATAACTCAGAAATAACAAGATTGAAAAAAACATAACCTATTACATATATGCTTAATGATGGATTTTTAAAAATAATAATTAATGCAATAGCAGTAACAACGCTTGAGCAAATTGCAATTAATGATACAGATGTAAAAATATCAATTTTTTTTGCTGTATAAACTGTAATTGTTTTTGAAGCACCAACAATAGAAAAAACAGATGCTATCCCTGCAATTGAAATTAAATAACTTAGTTCACCATAATTTTCAGTTCCTAACAATGAAGCAAGATAAAACCAAAAAATTGCTGAAATCCCTGAACCTACGATATTTGCAATTCCAATTATGGATAAATCCTCAAATTTCTTAAATATTTTTCTAAACCTATCCATTTCAATTTCTCAAATAATATGCTTGTTAGATTCGTTTTTCTCTAACAACATTGACAACAGAATATAGAATAACAGCAGTCATCATCAATATGGTTGATAAAATAATAGAACTAACTCCAATAAGAGCAATATTTGTAATAACCTGTCTAGTTTCTCCAAATGCTTGGATTGTCCATACAGTAAAAAATAATCCAATTGCTAAGAAAATGATACCAGGAATTCCATAAAATTTCAGAGGATGATCAATTGAAATAAATTTCATTGTACTCATTACTACAGATAATCCATGAGAAACAGGATTATGTGTAGATGTATCTCCTTCATATAGAATTTTAATTGGAACTTCTACTATTTTGAAATTTTCTTTATTTGATTTTATCAAAATTTCTGTTGATACCCCCATTCCATATTCTGATGGATCAATTTTTTCTAGTACCTTTTTGTTATATGCACGAAATCCACTTTGTGAATCAGATAATTTGGTATTTAATGATGAATTTGTTATAGACGTAATCACTTTAATTCCTATTTTACGATATTCTGGAACATCTTCATTATTTTCATCAAGAAATCTGGAACCAATTACAATATCTGCTTTATTGTCTAGTATTGGACTCATCACAGTTTCAATATCTTGTAATCTATGTTGACCATCTGCATCAAAAGTAACTAAAATGTCTGTTTTAATTTCTCTAGCTTTTTCAAAGATTGATTTCACAGCAGCTCCATATCCTAAATTCTTTGAATGATCTATAACAACTGCCCCCATTTTTTTTGCAATTTCACTTGTCATATCATCAGATCCATCATTACAAACTATGATTGAATCAGAAATAGAATGTAATTGTGCAATTACTTTTCCAATATTCTTTTCTTCATTATATGCTGGAATTCCTATAGTGATTTTCAAGTCTCTTAATAGTTCTCCCAAAAAGTAGTATTAAAACTGAGGGTAGACAAAATTTACTATGTTAAGAAATGGTTTCATAAATTTTTGACATTTGGGAACATATGATCTTCCAATCATAATTTAATGAAAAGTTTCTAGCAGTTTTTGATAATTCTTTTTTATTGTTATAGATTTCCCCAATTTTTTCAGAAATTTCTTTTTCATCAAATTTCTCAAATAATATTCCAGCTTTTGATAATTCAATAATTTCTTTATGTGGTTCAATGTTGTATAAAACTAGGGGTTTTCCACTTGACATTGCTTCTAATGTAGGTACTGGACACACTTCAAAAGTACTTGCTGATACATAAATATCACATGAAGAATATCTAAGTCTTAATTCCTCATCGTCTACTTTTCCAGCTAGTTCAACTTTTGTCTCAAGATTTAATTCTTGTATCAACTTTTGTAAATTTTCAACATCTTTACCAGTACCAACTATCTGAAGATTAGCATTTGGAAATTTCTTTAAAATTTCTGACATGGCAGAAATTAAAATTCCTGCTTTTTTGTATTTATGTAATGCACTTACAAACAATAATTGTGGATCACCCTTCTTAAATGGAGTAGGTAATTCAGGTTGAAAAAAACCTGTATCTGCACCATTATAAACTACGATAGCGTTTACTTTTCCATAAATCTTTTCCATTTGATTAATCCCAGTTTTTGAAACAGAAATAATTTTTGATATTCTATTTTTAAACAATAACATTGAAATTTTAAAATTTAATTCTTGAATTTTATTTGCAGCACCATGATAATGAAAGACAACAGGTTTTGTAGATTTTTTTGCTAGCAAATAATAATGAGTTCTTGGTTGATGAGAATGTATTATATCAAAATCAAGATAATCAATTCCATTTATAATCAATTTTGATTTATTTAGAAGAATTTTTTTAATGTTATATGGTGGATCTTCAGTAAATGAAAATGCGCCAATAGCTGTTTTATGTCCTAACTCATTCAATCCTTTGCATAATTGATTTATTACTGTAGTATGTCCACGAGTAGCAGGATATTTTGCAACTACCATTAATATTGATTTTTTTGACAAATGATTCTTAAAATTACTTATTTGCAATAGAAATATGTTTTACTTTTAATCCAAATTAGCTAATTTATTATTCCTATTTAGTTTCAAAAATACATGAAAAATCTTGATTCCGTGATGATTACTGGTGCCGCTGGGTTTATCGGAAGTCATATGTCTGATAAACTTCTTGAATTAGGCTCGAAAGTAATTGGAATAGATAATTTGTCTTCTGGAAATATTGAGAATTTACAAAACTGTAATGATCAAAACTCATTTCAATTAATTAATGAAGATCTGAAAAAATCTGAAAATTTTTCTTCATTATTAGATGATGTTGACACAATTATTCATCTAGCAGCTTACCCTGAGGTTCGTACAGGTTTTGAAAATCCTGAAATTTCTTTTAGAGAAAATATTCAAAATACATACAAATTTTTGGAAGTGATTAGAAAATCTAATGTAAAATCAATAGTGTTTTCATCATCATCAGTTGTGTATGGGGAACCAAATTCTATTCCTACGAGCGAAAATTATGGGCCTTTACTTCCTATTTCTCCATATGGGGGCTCAAAGTTAGCTTGTGAGGGATTGATTTCATCTTATTGTTATAATTATGGTATTGAAGGTACTATTGTTAGATTTGCAAATGTTATTGGAAAAAGGAGTAATCATGGGGTGATTTGGGATTTTATTCATAAATTAAAGAAAAATCCAAAACACCTAGAAGTGTTAGGTGATGGAACTCAAATGAAATCTTATGTACATATTGATGATTGCGTTCTAGGAATATTGGATAGCTTAAATTTTACTAAAAACAAAGTTGATGTTTTCAATATAGGAAATGATGATCAGTTAGATGTATTGTCTATTGCCAATATTGTATCAAAACAAATGGAATTAAGTGATGCACAAATTGTTTTATCCGGAGGGACTTCAGATGGAAGAGGTTGGATTGGAGATGTTAAAAAAATGAAATTAGATATTTCTAAACTTAAAAGTCTAGGTTGGAAACCCAATTTTTCTAGTAAATCAGCTGTTGAAAAGGCAACATCAGAATTACTTAATGAGGTAAATAAAATAAAATCTTAAGATTTTGATATTACAGTTATAACATCACCTGGGAGGTGAGGTAGTTCCGTATTTTGTTCTTTGATACTCAAATTATTTTCTGTTACTAGTTTTTCAAATTCTTCTTTTCCAAAAAAAGATCTCCAACCTTCTTTTGGATTTGTATAATCTAAATATTTTCCAGAATGATGAATTATGGCAATTCCATTTGGTTTTAATATTCTCTTAAAATCTGAAATGTAATTTTTAATTGTAGATGGGTTAATGTGTACAAATACATCATATGACCAAATATAATCAACTGTAGAATCATCTAGAAATTCTAAATTTTTTTTGATTACATTATATTCTATATTATCGCTATTCAAAAATCTTTTTTTACAAATATCCAAACATTTTGGACTAATATCAACCAAAATCAATTTTTTAGATATTTTTTGTAATAATTCTGTCCATCTTCCTCCACCTGGACCAATTTCTAATACATTTGAATCCTTTTTGATATATTTTTGAAGCATATTATTTACTAAATCACTTTTCCATTTTTTGGGATCGATGCCTTTGTACTTTTCAGCACCCAAAGTCCATTCGTCTCCCATTTCAGACCAATCATAAAATTCATTCCATAATTGTTTATTTGCAGCCACACTGTGAGAGGGTAAATCTACCAATTCTTTACCTTTCTCCAATTTTTTTGAAAGAGATTTATCTAAAATTTTATTTTTAACTGTGTATTTTATTACGTATGAAATTGTCCAAATTAGACCTTTTTCTTTGATTAATTCTAAAATTCTATCTTTTCCCTCACTAATTGTCATCATTTTTCACCTAATTATCTGACTGTTAATGTTTTCTTATTGCTAGTAAATAGCCATATTTTTTGGTCTCATAGATTATATCTGATACATGAAATCCTGTATCTTGAAGTTTATTTTTTAAATTTTTTACACCATCGTGAAATTCTATCACCACACTATCAATTTTTTTTAAAATTCTTTCTGATGCATCAAAAATTGATTCATATTCACATCCTTCACAATCCATCTTTAAAACTATATTTTCAATGTTGTATTCATCCATGATATTTTCTATTGTTATTAAAGGAACTGAAAATGAAGAATCCTTTTCTTTAAGAGAAGTTCTCATAGAACTTTCAGTATTTGGATCTATTTTTATTTCTCCAGATTTTCCTGCACATGCTGCCAATTTCAAATCAATTATTTCACCAAAATTATTTTCTAGTATATTTTTTTCTGCAAATTTAAAATTTATTGGATATGGCTCAACACAAATAATTTTTTTAGCTTCATTTATTGCAAAGAAAATTGCTGAATCTCCAATTGCCCCTCCAACATCTATAACAGTTTTATTTTTCACATTTAATCTATAATATGGATTTAATTTATTAAAAGTCATTATTCCGTCTATGCTTTTTGAAATTCCATAAATTTTTATTATTTTTTCTCGATCCAAAAAAATTGTCAGTAAATCATCTGTTTTACTATATTTGAATTTTTTATCATGTTCAGTTAATGCATACAGTGCAATTTGATCTATTGAATCAGCAATTATTTCTTCTCCATTTTTAAGTACTAACATAATTGGAAAATTCCCTCTAACGACATTTTTTGATACAGTCAAATAATTTTGGAAAGATTTTTTATAATTTTTTAACCAAAATATTTTATTTTTAACCGGTGCAGTAGTTTTATTTAAAAAATTATCTTCATTCATTTTTATATCAATTTTATTTTAAAATCATTTAATTTTAATGCTTGTTCATAATTTGCTCTTTCAATACCATTAATGATTCATTTAATGTTAAAAATTTAAAATCTGTATTAACCAATTTTTGTGAATTAAGAGCCTTGTTCTTACCTGTAGATACTTTTCTTCCAAGTTCTTTAATTGTAGTTGGTAAAATTAAATCTAAATTAAATTCTAATATTTTTGCAATTGATTTGCTAAATTCAAAACGATTAATGGATATTTCTGGTCCAGAATGAAAAATTCCATTTAGATCTTTTTCGATTAAATGTAAAATTGATTTTGCAAAATCATCTGCTAAAATTGGGGAACTGAATTCATCTGTAACAATTTGTATTTTCTTATTTTCTTCCAGTTCTTTAATTAACCATTGAGCAAAGTTCATGGATTTCATAGAACTAGAATTAATTGTTGAAATTTTATCTGGTAGCCAGCCATACAAAACACTTGCACGAACTATTAGATTTTTTTGATTTTTAAGAACAATCTTCTCACTTTCTAATTTTGTTTTTCCATAAACGTTGATAGGATTTGAATCATCATTTTCATTATATGGTTTATTTTTCTCTCCATCAAAAACAGAATCTGATGAAATATGTACCAATTTTGTTCCCAAATCTTGTGACAAATTGGTTAAATTTTGAACTAATTCAACATTGATTTTTTCACATTCTTTTTGATTTTTTTCACAATAATCCACGTTACTAATTGCTGCAGCATTGATTATGACATTTGGCTGTATTTTCCTAATGATGTGATTAGTTTTTTCAAAATCCACTAGATCCAATTTAAATGAATTAACAAAATTTAATTTAGGATTTCGGAAATTATAACTTCCATAAACTTTATATTTTTTTTGAGCTTTTTTGGCAATGTTATATCCTAACAACCCCCCAATCCCAATGACAAAAATTTTCTTTTTCATATTCTTTGATAAATTATTCCTTATTGATTAATTTTCTTGCATTTTTGTTAAGTTTTAAAATAAATTTATTTATTTTTTCATTTGATTTTTTTTCAGAAATGATTGGTGATACATCAAATTCGTCTACAAAATTTTTGATTAATTCAGAATCTGATATTTTTCTTGTTTGAATGATTTCTTTTTTCTTTTTTTCAATTTTTTGAAGATTTTTTATTAAAGAAAAAAATGCTTTGATTTTTGTAATGAATATTTTCTTTTTAATAAAATAAAATATTGTTCCTATTTCTACAACAATAAGTATTGGTAAAATTTTGAAGAATGTTTTTCTAGAATATAGAGTTAAAAGACAAATCCATCTGTTTCTTTCTAAAAGAAAAAATTTTTCATTACTCCATTTCAAAGTTGGACTTCCTTTATGAAAAACTGTTATTTTTGGTTCATAATATGATGCTATGCCTAAAATTTGACCTCTCCATCCATAATCTACATCGTCATGATATGCAAAAAATAACGGATCAATTTTTCCAATTTTATCTATAATACGTTTTGACGTAAATGTACATGCACCTGATGTATAGCTAATTTTTTGAAAATTGTTAAATTGCCCAATATCTTTTTGACCTTTACCTCGAGAGAATGCTTGTCCAAATAGATTGATCATATTTCCTGCACTGTTAATTTTAGAATGATCACTCATATCTATCAATTTAGGTTGAAAAATCCCTTCTCCATGATTATTGTACGAGTCTATGAACTTTGAAATCCAATCTGTACATACAATTGTGTCTGAATCTAAAAATACAATGTATTCTCCCTTTGCCTTTTCTATTCCCAAATTTCTTGCAGCTAACCCCACATTTTCATTATTTTCAATTAAAATTATATTTTCATACTTTCTTTTACAATCTAAATGACTTTTATCTTTAGAATTATTATCAATTAAAATTAATTCAAAATTGTTTTTTGTAGAATTATAAATTGACTCTATACAATTTTTAATTGTGTCACCTCCATTATAATTCAAAATTATAATACTTACTAGATTATTTTCTGACAATTTTGATTTTCCTCTACATATTCTTTATTTATCATAGTTCTAATTTACTATCCTCACAAAGTATAATTGATTTTTTTTCTTTGTTGGATGATATTGTTGTATTATAGGGGATTATGCTATTTTCTAACTTTATATCTAAATTAATTTTACAATCATTCATAACAATTGAATCTTTGATGTGGCAATTCTCTAATGATGTCCCTGAACCTATACTTACATTTGGCCCAACTATTGAATTACCTTGAATTGAACAATCTTTTCCTATTAAAACAGGTCCATTAAGTTTCACTTTTTTTCCAATCTTAACATTATTTTCAATTACTACTTTCCCAGATATTTTTAATCCATCTTTATTTATTTTAGAATATTCTTTCATGTTTTCAAGAATGGTTTTATTTGCATCAATAATATCCTCCATGGTTCCAGTATCTTTCCAATATTTTGTAATAATGTCATAACTGATTCTTTTTTTAGATTCTAATAATTTTTGTAATGCGTCTGTAATTTCTAATTCATTTCTCCATGATGGCTTTAGATTTTTTATTACTTTAAAAATAATTGGAGTTAAAAAATAAACTCCTATTACTGCAAGATTGGTGGGAGGATCTTTTGGTTTTTCTATAATTCTTTTAATCGAACCGTCTTTTTCTAGATCTGCAATTCCAAATTGTTTTGGATTTGACACTTCACAAAGGAGGATTTTTGCTGCATCATCAGATTTTTTAAATTCAGAAGTACTATCATTGATATTTTTAACAAGTATATTGTCCCCCAAAAAAACTACAAATTTCCCCCCATCTACAAATTCTTCACATAATCCAATTGCATGTGAAATTCCTTTAGGTTCGTCTTGCTCTACATATGTAATATTTACATTAAATTTACTACCATCACCATAATAATCTCTAACTTTTGATGAGTTACTTCCACCAATAATTATTGCAATATCTGAAATTCCTGCTTCTTTAAGAGATTCTAATCCATACTGTGACATTGGTATATTTGCAATTGGGAGGAGCTGTTTTGGTCTTGCATAAGTTAATGGTCTTAATCTAGTTCCATGACCACCATGAAGAATAATTCCTTTCATTTCATTAATTCCTATATTTTTTCCATGGTGTAGGATCTAGCATTTCTTCTGTAGCTAATTCTTTCCACCATTCTTTATTATCTAAATACCATCTAATTGTTGTTTCTAAGTTTTTATCAAAATTATATTTTGGTTTCCAACCTAACTCTTTTCGAATTTTTGAAGAATCCATACCATATCTTAAATCATGACCTGGTCTGTCTTCAACATAATAAATCAAATCTTTTGATTTGTTCATGTGCTCCAAAATTTTTTCAATTAATTCTATATTGGTTAGTTCATTAGAATCTGAAATATTATATGATTCCCCTGATTTACCATTTAAAAATACTTTCATAATTGCATTACAATGATCATCAACATATAACCAATCACGAATATTTTTACCTGTTCCATAAATTGGAATTTTCATATCTTGCTGAGCTCTCAAAATAGTTTTTGGAATAACTTTTTCTGGAAATTGTCTTGGTCCAAAATTATTTGTACATCGTGTTATTAATACATCAATTCCATATGTTTTGTGATATGACTCTGCAATTAATTCAGCAGATGCTTTTGATGCCGAATAGGGATTGGATGGTTTAAAAATATCTTTTTCCTTTGCAAAACCTGTATCTAAGCTCCCAAATACTTCATCCGTAGATATTTGAAGAAATTTTACTTCTGGTTTTCTTTTTCTAATAACATCTAGAATAGTATACACACCCATTATATTTGAAACTAAAAATGGTTTTGAATCAAATATGCTTCTATCCACATGAGATTCAGCTGCAAAATTTACAACTCCTTCTACCTGTTCCACAATTGTTTCAATAATTTCTTTATCGTTTATGTTCCCTTTAACATATGTATATTTATCAGAATTTTCAATTTCTTCCAAGCTTTTAGCATTTGAACCTATTAATTCGGCATCTAAATTTATGATCTCAATATTTGGATAATTCTGTAAAACATGTAAAATAAAATTACTTCCAATAAATCCCAAACCTCCAGTAACAAGAATTTTCATTTACTCACCTTTTGATCAAACATCTTTTTTTCCAACTTGCCTTTGATTTCTATTTTTGTATTTAATATTATCTTCTACATATCATATTTTTTTGAAAGAAATTTGCTTCAAGATTTTTATAATTAGATCCTTTTAAAAATAATTATGAGTAATGATTTTCGTATTATTGATTTAGAAAAACACGAGACAAAAGATATTGTTGATGGGCATGTAAATGGAAATCTAACAGTTATTTGGAGAGATTGGGATAAAATTCTTTTAGACCCTCCAAAAATGGTTTATTCAACATCCGTTAACCCCGGTGAAATAAAGGGTCCTCATTTACATACTAAACGAGATAGTTATTTTACATGTATTAGGGGCAGTGTGATTTTTGTAATTAAAAATAAATCTGGAGAATATATAGAAATTGAATCTAGTGAAGATAAACCAACATTAATTCACGTACCTCAAAATATTCCTTCTGCTCATCTAAATCCAACAAGTCAAATTTCTACTGTTTTGACTTTAGCAAATATAGCATGGAAACCTAATGATAATGAAATGAAAAATCAGATCTTTGATGATTATGACTGGAAAAAATGGAAAAAATAACAAAAATTTGGATTCTCTTCCTAAACAAATAGTCTTATTTGATTCAACTTGTAAGTTTGAAAATTTTAAAGAACATTTTGAAACATGCGATAAAGTAATAACATTTGATTATTTTTCTCATAAACTACTATCTTCTAAACAAATACCTCATGAAATTTCTGATGATTTGTTAAGTGAGTCTGAATTATCTTCCATTCAAAGTAAATCATATAGACTTTCAGAATGGTTTTCTCAAGATGTAATTCAAGAATTATTGAATTATGAAGATGTCAATTTAGGCGAATTATATTATTCAGAATTACATTATTTTTTAGTTCCTTTTTTAAAAAAATTAATGGAAATTGAAAAAATCACTTCCAAGTATTCAAATTCTATTTTTATTACATTTGGATTGTTATTACAAATTATAAATGATTATTCTGAAAAAACAAAAAAAATTATTTCAGATCAAAATCAATCTGAAGAATTTTTATATGATTCAGTTACATTCCCTTTAAAAATAGGAAATTTATCACACACTTTAAAATTTTCTAGAAAAAATTATAAAAAAATTAAATCATTACCCGAAAAATTTTTCGATAAATTTTTTGGGAATAAAAAAAGATTTTCTCCAGATAAAAAAACTGTATTGTTTATTGAGTTTGATACTGTTCGATATCAAAAAATACTGTCTCAATCAAAAAATTATCCAATAAATCTTATTTCTTATTGTAGACGTAGGCCTTCAATTTGGAATAAATTATCATATAATATTATAAAAAATTCTAATTGTATAATTGAAACAGAATTTTCATTACACGATAATTCAAATAATGTAAATGCTCAAAAAATTTCTCAAAATAAATTGTCTGAATTATGGAAAATGGAAGATTTTTTTGAAGATTTTTTTTCATTAAATAATAAATCATTTTGGAGAATTTTATCCCCTTTCTTTAAACAATTAACTGGGAAGAGATTTCTTGAAGCAATTTATGAAATAAATCTTGCAACAAAACTATTTGACAAGTATAATTTATCATCAATTTCAGTCTGGTCTGAATTGGGCTTCAATGAAAAAATTTTTATCAGAATAGCTAAAAAAAGAAAAATTCCTATCGTATTGTTTCAACATGGTTTAGGTTTTGAAACTAAAGAAGCAATAGAATATACAAAATTTATGGGTGGAATTCCAAAATTAATTGATCATTATATTGTATGGGGAGAATCATTCAAAAATTTTCTGATCAAATCTAATTTCGATCAAAATAAAATTCAAGTTTTAGGCAGTACACTTCATGATGATTTAAAAGATTACCCAAATTCTAAAAATGATGATTATATTCTGTTGGCCACTTCATCACCTGTAAAAAATTTAATTAAAGATTTGTTGGTAAATACACAAATTAATTATGAAAATGCAATTAAAGAAATTTGTAATATCACTACAAAATTAAATAAAAAACTTGTAATTAAATTACATCCATTTTCTGATGAAATGGATATATCTAAAATTGTAAAAAAAATTAATCCAGAAATTCTAGTTTTAAAAAATGCTGAAATATTTCAATTAATCTCTGCTTCCAGAATTTTAATAACCGTTGATTTATCTACAACAATTCTTGAATCTCAAATATTAAGAAAACCTGTTTTTACAGTCGGTGTAAAAAATTATGATTTTGGTACACATGAAATTTTTACACATGATTCACAATTAATGACTAAAATAGAGAATTTTGAGACAAAACTGCTTGCCTTTTTGAATGATCAAAAATTACAAGAGAAGAAAAATCAAGATCAAATCAATTATTCTAATTTTTATTTTTCTAATTTAGGTAGTGCTTCTAAAAATATCTTAAATTTTCTTGTAAAAATATAATTAAATCATCATATTCTTATACCTAAATTCCTTTTTCAAATTATGACTTTTAGAAAATCTCAAAATTTGTTAAAACGTGCCAAAAAAACAATCCCTGCATTATCTCAAACATTTAGTAAAGCTCCTTATAGTTACGTTGAAGGAGTATACCCCACTTATCTTTCTCATGGGAAAGGAAGTCATGTTTTTGATGTAGATAAAAATGAGTACATTGACTATGTTTTAGCTTTAGGCCCAATCACACTTGGATATCAATACAAAAGAGTAGATGACGCAATTAAAAAACAACTTAAACAAGGCATTTCATTTTCAATTGCACATAGTTCTGAAGTAGAATTATCTGAAGAAATAAAATCTATCATTCCTGGAACTGATATGGTTCGTTTTTCAAAAACAGGTTCAGATGCAGGTACTGGAGCTGTAAGGGCTGCTAGAGCATATACTGGTTATGATAATATTGCATATTGCGGTGGAGGTGGAGTTTGGCATGATTGGTTTACAACAATAACAAGTAGAAATGAAGGTATTCCAAAAGTTTTGAAAAAAATGATAAAAAAATTTACCTATAATGATATTGATTCTTTAAAAATTCTTTTTGAAGATTGGAAAGGTGAAGTAGCAACAGTGTATATGGAACCTATGATGACTGAATATCCAAAAAATAATTTTTTACAACAAGTCAAAAAAATTGCTCATAGTTATGGTGCAGTTTTAATTTTTGATGAAGTTATAACTGGATTTAGATTTGCAAATGGTGGCGCACAAGAACTTTTAAAAATTAATGCCGATCTAACTGTTTTTGGAAAAGGTATTGGAAATGGAATGCCTCTTGGTGCTATCACTGGAAAAAGAAAATTCATGAATATGTTTAATGATGTATTTTATTCTACAACCTATGGTGGAGAAGCATTATCATTAGCAGCAGGTATGGCTGTTATAAGAGAATTTAAAGAAAAACCTGTTATCAAATATTGTTGGAGTTTAGGCGAATCTTTTATTTCTAATTTTAATAAAATGGCTCAAGAAATAGGCGTAAATGTAAAAATCGAAGGACTCCCCATAAGATCAAAAATTGTATGTAAAGATGAATTCAATGAACCATCTGTACTTTTGAAGAGTCTTTTCTATCAAGAATGTGTAAGAAGAGGCATTTTATTTGGACCTGGGTATATTTTCTTCTCATATTCTCACTCAAAAAAAGATATTGAAAAAACACTAAAAGTTTGTAAGATAAGTATGTCCATTTTGAAAAATGCTATTAAAAATAAAAATGTAAAGAAACTACTTAGTGGAAATAAAATGAAACAAGTGATGACTTTCTAAGGAGTAATGAATGAAAAATAAATTTCATAATCTTAAAGGATTAATTATTGGCTGTGGTTCTATTGGTACTAGACATCTACATAACTTGAAATCGCTTGGGTTTTCAAACATTGCAATATATGATGAAAATAAGCAAAGAACTAATGAACTATCTAAAAAATATGGTGTAACAAAATTTGATTCATTGGATTCTGCACTTAATGTGTTTAAACCATGTTTTTCAATAATCTGTACATATCCTTCTTCACATGTAAAAATAGCTTCTTCTTGCATTGATTGTAATTCACATGTTTTTATTGAAAAACCCCTCTCTACAAATCTAAATGGAGTCCAAACAATGCTCAAAAAAGCTGACAAAAAGAAATTGAAAGTTGCAGTAGGATATAATTTGAGATATGATTCTGGACTCAATTTACTAAAACAAAATCTAAAGAAATCATCTAATGCTGCACCTTTATCCATTCTAAGTCAATGGGGGCATAATATCAAATGGTGGAAACCCGGAACTAATTTTAAAAATCACTATATACTTCAAAAAGGAAATGGAATAATTTTAGATGATTCCCATGAGTATGACTATGTTAGATGGTTACTTGATGATGAAGTTGAATCTGTATATTGCCAAACAAAAAAATCAAAAACCATAAAAACTCAAACTGAAAGTATTGCATCAATAATTTTAAAATTTAAGAAAGGTACTATTGCAACTTTTGTAATTGATTATATGCGACCATATTATGAACGAAATTGCCATATTATTAATGAAAATGGTGATTTGAAATGGGAATATGTGCCTAAAAATGGTATTAAAAAACAATATGGGATTAAAGCCAATTCTTCAGTAATCACTAGGTTTTCAAATCATAAAAAATCAACTACAAAAAAATTTGATTTGGAATTAAATGATATGTATGTGTTAGAAATAAAAAATTTTATTTATTCTATTATTAATAATAAAAAACCTCTTGTAGATGGTTGGGAAGGAGTTAAAACTCTAAAAATTGGATTAGCTGCAATATCATCCTCAAAAACTGGAAAAGTTGTTAAAATTTAATTTTATAAATTAGATAAATCTTTTTTTAGAGATTTATTATAACCTTCATTACGAGATATTTTTGAATTAATTTTTGAAATATTTGGCTCTTTTGAAATTATTTTTAATACACTTTTCATAGAGAAATTAATCTTAGGTTTCATTTTTTTATAAATTCTTTTAACAAATACTAGATCTTGTTTTTCATCTACTGTCCAACGAAGGTTTGATAAATCTTTTGTATTTTCATAATTAAAAATTTTAAATTCTTTTGGGTGATTTCTTATATATGATGTAACATGTTCTTTATCTGATCGTAATTTTACATTATGGCGAACTTTTTCTAATGTTTTGAAAGAAAAAATTTCTATGTCAAGACCATCAGGAAATGTTGGTGGAAAAATATTTGAAATATAATCATAATTACTTTTGTTAAATTTTTCTAACATTTTTTTAATGATTGTTGAGTCCATCAATGGACAATCTCCTGTTATTCTTACAATAGGATCTGCATCAAATTCTAATGCACATTGATAATATCTATCTAATACATCATAAGTTTTACCTTTAAAACTCAAAATGTCACAATTTTTAGCAATTTTCAGTAAAACTTCATCTTGAGAATTTTTGGTGGTTGCTAAAACTACTTGTTTAATTCCTGGAACTCGTTTTATTCGTTCAATTGAATACCAAATCATTGGTTTGTTTTCAATTTTTGCTAATACTTTTCTTGCAAATCGATTTGAGCCAGTCCTTGCTTGAATGATAATTGTAGGATTATTCTTCATTCTAGTTCTTTCTTGATTTTATAATTAAATTTAATTATTTATGAAATTTCTTTAATGTAATTAATGCTAATTTCGAAAAAAGTGGTGTGATGTCATCCCTAATCCTTTGAATTTTCTCTTCAATTTTGATTTTTCTTTTATTTTTAATTTTATATGAAATAGTTTCAATAGTGCCCCCTGCATCAATTATATTTTCTAAGTAATGTGCTGATAGGATGATTTCCTCTTCATTTTTTGCTAATGCTTGTTTAATTGGTTCTGCACCTGCATATTCTGGAAGTTTACCTCTATGAATTCCAAAAGCTAGAATTGAGGCATTTTCAAGAATTTTTTTGGGAATAAGATATCTCCATGAGACTTCTACAATAAAATCACATTTTGGAACTTCTGTAATAGACTCAGTTTTTTCATTAATAATTGCAAGATCAATGTTATTTTCTTTACATAAATTAAAAATATTTTTGAACTCTTTTCGTTCTGATCTTTTAGGATCTTGAGATTTAGGATTTAAAGAATGAGTATAAATTTTTAAAATTTTGTACTCAGGATTCTCTATTAATGCTTTTAATACATTTAATCCATGAGGCCTTGATAAAAAGCCAACTACTGAATACATAAAATAATTATTTATTTAGGATAATTAAGAATTGATATTAAACAAATTTCTATCCATATCTTGAAATATTATACATAATCTATAATATTATGAACTCGATAATTATATTTAAGAAAGTAACTAAAAAAGATGAGAAATTTCTTTATGATTTGTTGAAACAAAGAAAATCTAATCAAAGTATCTCTCACAAAAAAATGCCTTCACTTAAAGAACACCAAAAATTTATTTCTGGAAAGCCTTATTTTTCTTGGTATATAATTTATCTTTCAAGTAGGAAAATTGGCTCAGCATATTTGTCATATCAAGATGAAATTGCTATTTGGTTTAAAAAAGAATTTGAAAATAAAATTTTTTATGATGCTGCTTTGAAATTAATATTAGAAAAAAATCCTCGTAATAGATATTTAGTTAATTTAAATCCAAATAATAAAAAACTAATTAATTATTACACAAAAAATAATTTTAATTTGATTCAATACACTTATGAACTTAGAACTTAAGTTTGATAGATTATGGTTAAAAAACAAATTAAATTATTTGATCCTCACATAAATCATCTAGAAATTAAATCAACTACAAAGATTTTAAAAAGTAATTTTTGGGCATCAGGTGCAGGAAATAATTTAGTTGCAAAATTTGAATCAAAATTTAATAATTTTGTAGGTTCCAAAAATATGGTTGGCCTGAATAGTGGAACTGCAGCATTACATCTAGCTTTATCATTGTTTGATATCCGAAATAAAGAAGTTATTCTACCATCTCTGTCATTCGTTTCAACCGCTAATGCAGTACTCTATAATGGTGGAAAACCTGTTTTTGTAGATGTAGATGAAAATACTTTATGTTTAAATCCTGAATTAATTGAAGAAAAAATAAATTCCAAAACCAAAATAATTTTACCCGTTCATTTTGCTGGATTTCCATCAAATTTAAAAAAAATTCAAAAAATTGTTAAAAACAATAGATTATATCTTGTTGAAGATGCTGCTCATGCAGCTGGAACAACTTATGAAAATAAACAAATTGGAAGTCATGGTGATGCGGTATGTTTTAGTTTTCATCCTGTAAAAAACCTGGCTATGCCAAACGGTGGTGCAATTTCATTAAATACTAAAAATTCTGATAATCTAGCCAAAAAATTAAAAATTTTGCGTTGGTGTGGTATTTCTGAACGGAAAGGAATTGATTACAATGTTTCTGAACTTGGATGGAACTATTACATGAATGAAATTTCTGCTGGTATTGGTTTGGAACAGTTAAAAAAATTAAATAAAATGAACTCAAAAAGAAAATTAATAGCAAAACGTTATTCACAAGAGTTACAATTAGAAAATAAATTATCTTACACTAAAGATTGTTCATATCATTTCTATTGGATTCGTGTAAAAAATAGAAAAAAATTCATGGCTGAACTCTTAAAAAATAATATAGAAACTGGAGTTCATTACAAACCAATTCATACTATGAAATATTTTAAATCAAAAAATAAATTACCTTTAACTGAAAAAATTGGCTCAGAAATAGTTTCAATTCCCACACATCCAAATTTAACAGATGCTGATGTTTCTTATATTATAAAATGTATAAATAAATTATCATGAAAATATGCAATTATTCATAATCTAAAATTCCATCTCCTGTTCTCACATATTTTGATGAACGCTTTCCTTCTATTTCCTCTAAAAATCTAGGCTCAGCCCCACGTATTCGTTTACCCGGTCGTAAAACTTCATAATTTACACCTTCTTGAAGAATTTCCCCTTCTTCTATGTCTTTGATTGCTTGAATAGCACGTGTTGCATAATTTCGTAATTCTTTCTCTTCATTCAATATTCTTTTAATTCCTTCCCCAAGGGATTTTTCTGCATTTCGAATATTTTTGATCATCAACTCTAACTCTTTTGGATTTAAAGCAAATGCATGATCTGGTCCTGGTAAATTTCTATCTATGGTAAAATGCTTTTCAATTACTGTTGCACCAAGTCCAATTGATATTAGAGGTGCTATTGTAGGATCTGTACTGTGATCTGATAATCCTATTGGTATTTTGTATTTAGATTTTAGTTTAGGAATAACTGCTAAATTCATTGCTTCAATTGAGGCTGGATATTGAGAGGTGCATTGTAAAAATACTAAATTTTCATTTCCATGTTTTTTAACAAAATTATATGCAAAATCAATTTCATCTAATGTACTGGCACCTGTTGATATTAGTAGAGGTTTCCCTGTATTTGTTAAAAATTCAAGTAATCTTAAATGGTTTATTTCAAAAGATGCAACTTTATGAACACTAACAAAAGGATCTACTTCTTTTGCATCTTGAATGGAGAATGGAGTAGACATGAACATTATATTTTCTTCTTTACAATATTTTGCTAATTCCCCAATCATTTCATAAGGCATTGATAGATTATCAAAAATTTCGTTGATATTTTCAGTAATTCCATGTTTTGACAAATAGTCACTTTTTCCAGCATTTTTTACATACACCGTTTCAGATTTGTATGTTTGAAATTTTACTGCATCAGCTCCGGCATTTTTAGCAATTTTAATTAATTTTTTTGCTTGCTCTAAATCGTCTTCGTATGTACCACATTTCCAATTGGATCCTGCTTCTGCAATAACAAAAACATGTTTGGAACTATTTTCAAATTTCATTATAGGTATCTCTTCTAAAATTTAATGTTATTATAAATTATTTAATAATTTTCTAAAATTCATAATCACTGCTATTTGCTAACACTGTTTTTTGAATAGTATCTTTGAGTTCTTTTATTGACATCTTTTCTGCAAATTCTGATGAATAAGGTTTACTAGAATCTAATTTTTTAATTCCTGGATGCATTTTTCTTATGGTTTCTTCATCATACATAGGACTAAAAATCATCATTTTATCATTCAATTCCCAGGTGTATCTGACTTCATCCTCATTAATTAAATATTCATGTAATTTTTCACCTGGTCTAATCGAAATATTTTCTTCTTCTGTATCTCCTAGTAATTCTGTTAATGCTTGTTTCAGATCCATTATTCCGTATGCTCTTAGTCTTGGAACAAAAATTTCTGAACCTTTTGAACTTTCAGTAGAATTTAAAACAAATTCTAATGCTTCATCCATTGTTAGACTATATCTTGTCATCTTTGGATCTGTAATGGTAATTTTCTTTTTAGATTGAATTTGTTTAATAAATTTTGGAACTACTGAACCACTGCTACCCAAAACATTTCCATATCTTAATGCTAAAAATTTTGTTTTATGTTTTGCTTTGTCTGTGTAATTCATTGCGGTAACAAATAATTTTTCTGCTAAAAGTTTAGTTGCTCCGTAAGTGTTTAAAGGTGAAACAGCTTTATCTGTTCCAATACATACTGCAGTTTCTAAATTATTTTTTAAACTTGCATCTATTACATTTTGAGTACCATGAATATTTGTTTTAATTGCTTCAAATGGATTGTATTCTATTACTGGAACATGTTTTAATGCAGCAGCATGAAAAACAATATCTATTCCTTCTAAAGCAGTTTCAAGTCTGGGTAAATCTCGTATATCGCCAATCAAAAATCTTAGTCTGTTATCGTTTAATTCCTCTTCCATTCTGACTTGCTTATTTTCATTTCTGCTAAAAACTCTGATTGTATCCACATCTTTATCTAATAATTTCTTAGTAAGTGCTTGTCCAAGTGAGCCTGTTCCACCTGTAATTAGGATTTTTTTCCCTTCAAACATTAAAAAAATAACAATTTAGTGTACCTATAAGCTTGTCTCTCAAATTTGTCTGAATTCTATTAGATGAAACTGAATTAAATTATAGTATTAATGAATTAGAATGTGGATATTAAATCAAATGGCAAAAGAATGTATGATCTAATCGAAGAATTATATCCTATTTGTAGAAGTATCACTGGAAATGGTGTTAGAGAAACTTTAGAAATAATTAAAAAAATTATCCCTTTAGAAATTCATGAACTTTCTTCAAATACAGAGGTTTTTGATTGGAAAATACCAAAAGAATGGAATATTAAAGATGCATATGTTAAAGATCCTACTGGAAAAAAAATTATTGATTTTCAAAAATCAAATCTCCATGTTTTGAATTATAGTACTCCTATCAACACAAAATTACCTTTATCCAAATTAAAAAATCATCTATTTACTCTCCCAAATTTTCCTGATGAAATTCCATATTTGACTAGTTACTATAAAGAAAATTGGGGTTTCTGTTTATCTCATAACCAATTCTCTCAATTAGATGAAGGATTGTATGAAGTTTTTATTGATTCAACTCTAGAAGATGGTTCATTAACTTATGGGGAACTTTTTTTACCTGGAAAAAATGATGATGAAGTGCTTCTTACGACATACATATGTCATCCTTCAATGTGCAATGATAATCTTTCAGGGACTTCACTATTGGTATATTTGGCAAAAAAAATGCTTGAAAAAGATCTCCAATATTCATATAGATTTTTATTCATTCCAGAAACTATTGGTGCAATTTCTTGGTTAAGTAAAAATGAAAAAAAGTTGTCTAAAATTAAACAAGGATTAGTAGCAACTTGTCTGGGAGACATAGGAAAATCTACATACAAAAAATCTAAATTTGGTAATGCTTTAATTGACAAAATTGTTTTGAACGTACTGGAAAAATCTTCATCTCCATATAATGTAATAGATTTTTTCCCATCTGGAAGCGATGAAAGACAATTTTCTTCACCTGGAATTAATCTAAAAATAGGTTCTCTAATGAGAACACCATATGCTCAATTTGATGAATATCATACATCTGCTGATAATTTGAGCTTTATTGATTCTAGATGTCTTAATGATTCATTTGAAAAATACTATCAAATTATCATGTCTTTAGAAAAACAAAATTCACTAGTTGAAGAATTTGAAGAGCCCAATTTAGGTTCGTTTTCTAATAAAGACAAAGATTTTGAAATTGATTATTCTAAAAAATACATTTCTTTAAATCCTAAATGTGAGCCTCAACTGGGAAAACGTGGTTTGTATCGAATGATTGGTGGCCAAAAAGATTCAGATCTTGATGAAATGAGCATTTTTTGGATTCTTTGTTTTTCTGATGGTGATTATTCTTTAAAGTACATTGCAAATCGTTCAGGCATAGAGTTAGGAATTCTTGAAAAAACTGCTAACTTACTATGTGAAAAAAATCTATTGAAACCAGCATCTTAATCAAATATGTCTACTGGAGGACCTTTCACTGTAATCCATGGATCTTTTTTTAATTGCTCAAATCCAAATTTAAAATATTTTTCACTGTCAATTACCAAAATTTCCCCTCTTCCTATTTGACTAATTTTACAAATATTTTCTTCTCGAATTAGCTTTTCTAGTTTTTTACCATCTGGATAACAATTTTCATTTAGATGTCTAACATAATATTCCCATTCTTGAAATGTTACTTTTTCATTTTGAATAATTCTACCACTAAATTTTTTTATATATCTTGACGGGATATTTGCCATTTCTTCAATATGGTGACGAAAAGTTGCCCACTGTAATTCTAATCCTATCATACAAATTTTCCCTTTACTATCTCTTAATCTATCATATATGCTATTTTTCCCAAAACATGTGTAAGGCAAATTAGATAATAATTCATTAGATTTTGAACCTATCCCTGCAACTGAGAAAATTGGATCTGCTGAACGGAAAACATTTTTTTGTTTTCTAAAATATTCTGTAAATGGTCCAATTGTTGATGGAGAATTTGTTATATTAAAATCACGATTTTCGCAAAATGAATATGTGTATGTAGGAACTAGTAATGTCCCTTCATTACCCAATATTTCTAAAAACGAATCCAAAATTAATTGGCAAATTTGTTCATTATTTTCACAATGTATTGGTTTTCCTAAAAATGCATATGCAACATGTGTAAAAACAATATCTCCTTTTTTTATACCTGCGTCTTTTAGAGCTTTTTTAAATTCTTCTTTAGAATAGTCTCGTTTATCATTCATTTTTTTTAAACTCAATTAATTCAATAATTTCATTCTCTAATCCTCTTAAAAAGATCAATCTCATTTTTTTACCGTTGATAATTGTTTCATATGGTTTACTGTCAGTTTTGAGCCCAAAATCATTAAATTTTTCCAAAAAATCTTCAATATCAGTCACTAAAAATGACACACAAGTAAATCCTTTATCATCTAAATATTTCATTTTTTTTTGAAATTTTTCTTTAATTAAAATAAATCTTATACTCCAATTTTTTATTGGCGATGTAAATTCTAATATTTTATAATCTTCGATGTTTTTTTTGATTAAATTTAATTCTATAAAACCAAATAACCTGCACCAAAATTTTGATGATTTTTGAAGATTATTTGTTTTAATAATAACTGAATTAATTTTATTTTCTTTTTCAGGTAATTCAAAAAAATTGCATACTGTATTTAAATTTAATTTTAATTCATTGCTATTAAAAATATCTTTTAATTTTTTTAATAACAAATTTTCAGAATTCAAACTATTTTGAGCATCTCTATTTTTTGAATTAAATAAAATTGAAAATATCTCTGTTGTGATATCATTATTTTTATCATGATCAATCAATTCTATTGATACAGAATTTTGTAATTTTAGCAATGCAAAATTATGTATTTTTAATTTATTTTTTAAAAATTCTTTTTTCTCATTTTCTATTGGGATTTTTTTTTCAAAAAAATCAATATTATATCCAAACTGTTTAAATTTTTTTGAATCCTCTAAAATATTTTTACTAGAAATACAAATATGATCAATTCCAATAATATTACTCAACTTAAATCCCTTTTAGTTAATTCAAATAATTGCCATAGTGGAAATTCCATTGCAAAATTATATGCTCTTTCATCTATTTTTTTAAAATATTCATCAGGAATAAGTTCTTCCATCCAAGTTATTGAAAAACCTCCTTTGGCAAATGATTGAATCAATTTACTAATTGTAGTGGTAACTCCAAATTTTTTATTATTATATTCAGTCAAAATTGTATATGGATTTCCTTTTTCACCTAGCCATGGAGATAACCAAAAAATATAGTGTGGTTCAACACTGATAAAGATGCCATTTGGTTTTAAAATTCGTTTAATGTCGGAAAATAATTTTTCTAAATTAGGTTTTTTCTTAATATCAGGAGATACAAAATAAAATAATAATGCATCACTCATAAAGACAATATCTGCAGATTCATTGGGAATTTTTTTCAATTCTTCAGAATTCCCAATATCCATTACTAGAAATTCTGTATTAGGCACTGCATTCTTTTTAGCTGTTTTTATGTACTCTGGATTAGGATCAATTCCTACTACTTTAGCAGCATTTTTTGCCATCATATTGGAATAATACCCAACTCCGCAACCAATGTCTACTACATGATACTTTGATTTTATTTTCTTTGAAAAGTATTTTTCTAGAAATTTTGATTGAATGGCATCATAAAGATTTTTTTTGGTAGAGGTAAAATTTTGATTAAATTTTTGTTCTGTCCACCACTTTTCAGGCGATTTTCTCAAATTTAACATCAAATGTTGTCCTAATTGATCATGAAAATTCCCAATATTCTCTGAATCCAAAATTGATTCCATTCTTTGAAATTTCTTTCTATAATCATTATATTCATTAATTATCAAGAATTTTTCTTCTAATATTTTTACAAGATCTTTTAATTCTAATTCTTTTTTATTTTTCCATTCCTTTTCATTTCTTACAAATCGGGAAGGATCTGCCAGTAATCCATCTTCATTAGAAAATTTAGAAATATCCCAAATTGAAAATTTATCTTTAAATTTTTCTATCTCCGCATTTGACAAATTTAAAGTTCTGTTATTAAAAATCTCAAAAAATTTCCCCTCTACTCCTATAGTAGTTTTTGTGAAAATATTCATGATGATCCATTTATTTTTAATGGGTAATACAATTACATCTTGAGGAATTTTAAATTCATTCAATTTTTCTTTTCATTACTAAGTTTGTTTACAAGCTTTATCAATCCACCTATAGTTCTAAATTCATCTGCTTGAAGATTTTCAGTTGAAAACTTAATTTTAAATTTATCTTCAAATAATACTATCATCTCAACTAATTCCATAGAATCAATCAATCCCATTTCAAGGTAATTATAATTTGTCATATCATATTCTGATTTTTGTTCAAAGCCCTCTTTGGATTTAAAAAATTCTAGTATTTCTTTTTCATTGTCCATACTATCTCTAAAAACATCAGATCTTTATAGTTTCACCGTCAATGATTATGGTATCTTCGTAAGTGACAAAATCTAGATGGAAGTTTATTTCATTTAATCCTCCTAAAGCTAAATTAGTTCCAAATCCAAAATGAATTGTACCATATACTCCTTCATCTATGAGCATATTTCCTGATAGTTTTGCCTTTGAGTTGAATCCAATTCCCAATTCTGCAAGAATTTTTGATTTTTCAGAGTGTTTTGAAAACATTAATCCCAATTCAGATTCTATTTGTGGATCTCCAGAAATTGAAGTGATTACCCCGTTTTCAATTTTGAGGATTATGGGTTTTTTTAATAAACCAATTTTGGGATGTAGAATTGATCCATTAATTACAATTTTTCCGTTTGAATTATTTTCATTTGGAGCTATGTTTACTTCAATGTCTGGAGGGGATCCTAGAAGAATTTCATTATTTACAAATCCTGGAGCAGAATTCCCTTTTCTGTTTTCAATATCTAATTCGATGTTTGTTCCTTTCTCTGAAATAATTTTTATTTTTTTACCATTGGAGAGTTTATTTGCCAATCTAATTACTGAACTTGATTTTTCTAAAAAATTTTCTTGTAAAGCTGGATGACATAAAATTTCTTTTGAATAATCTGGTAAACTAAGATACCTTATTCCAATTGATTCAGCATTAATTCTAGCTTTGGAATGAGCAATAGAAAAACTTGTTAATCCAATAATTAGATTTGCTCTTTTCATAGATTCTGCTATATTTTCTGGAGGTTCTTCCCCATGCATTTTTAATTCATCTATTACAAGATGTTCAACATCAAATTTTTTTTCTTTAGCATTTTTGAAAAATAATTCTCCTAAATTTTTTGTATTTTTATCACTAATTAGGCATAATTTTTCATTTTGTTTTAAATTTCCTAGTTCATAAATTATTATTTCTATCCCTTTTTTTATATCATTAAAATTATCATTCATATTTTCTTCTTAAGTTTCTGTTAATAATTTCTTTATTACTTTAAGTCCATTTTTTATACGATCTACAGACTCTGAGCCTACTGAAATTCTAATAAATTTATCACAACTTTTACCATAACCAATACCTGGCACTGTACTAATGTGATGTTGAGTTAATAATCTTGAACAAAATTCTTCTGAATTTAATTTAGAATTTTTGATTGATGTAAAAAAGTAAAATGTTGTATCACCGGGTAAATTTTCTAATGATATTGATTTCATATATTCTCCAATCTCTTGTCTTTTCTTCACAAGATCCTTGATTTGTGGTTTTGTAATGTTTATGATTTTATCAAAATGTTGTGCCACATAATATTGTAGTATTGTTGGTGCACATGTAATCAAGTGTTGATTTAATTTTAAAATTTGATTTATTAAATCTGGATTTGAAATTAAATACCCCAATCTCCATCCTGAAATTCCAAAGTTTTTTGAAATTGAATTTACAACTATACTATGTTCCTTTTTTATGTCTAAATGCGCAAATGAAATGAATTCATCTTGATTTAATACAAAATCACTATACGCTTCATCAGAAAGTATGTAAATTTGATATTTTTTTGCCAATTCATGTAGATATGTTAGTTCTTCCAAACTGTATACTTTCCCAGAAGGATTATTTGGATTATTGATAATAATCATTTTGGTTTTTTTAGAAATGAATTGTTCAAATTCAAAAACTGATGTATTATAAGGAATCTGAATTGGTATCCCCTGGCATAATTTAATTTGTTCCGGATAACTTACCCATGCAGGTTCATGTATGATTACTTCTTCTCCAGGGTTAATTAATGTCATAAGACACATATGAATTGCTATTTTTGAACCTGCAGTAAGCAAAATTTCTTTTTCATAATCAAATGAAACATCATATGTATCTAGAAAATATTCAGCTAATTTTTGTCTTAATTCTGGAATTCCTTTTGAATGTGAATAATGATAAATTTTTTCAATAGGTAATTCATTAAATGAAAATAATGGAATTTCAAAAAATGCTTCTCCTAAAGATAATACAATTACATCTTCACCTTTTCTTTGTTTTTCATAAACTAGTGTATTATATTTAATTGAAAGTGCTTCTATGCTATTAGAAACAATTTTTGATGGAATTATTTCATATCCTTTTTCTTGTAAATTGATCACTGATCTAATTTTTGTTTCCTGTTCTAAGTTTTGATTTAATAACCATGCACGAATCTTATTTTTTTGAATTTTTCCATATGTTGAATGTGGAAATTCTAATAGATTAACAATTTTAGAAGGTCGTTTTATTTTAGATAATTCTCTTCCACAAATTGCTATTAGTTGTTTTTGAATCTCTTTAAATGCTCCTTCATTTTTAATTCTTATAACCGCAATAATTTCTTCACCCTGAATTTTATGAGGAATTCCAATTACTGCACATTCTAATATTTCTGAATGTTTGTAAAGTATATTTTCAATTGATGCTGGACTAATATTGATCCCTCCACGAATAATAAGATCTTTTTTTCTACCAGTAATCTGCAACATTGATTTTTTCAAAATTCCTATATCCCCCGTTTCAAACCATTGTCCTGTCGAGTCTTTATCATCATTTTTTATAGAATCATAATTGCCTTTCATCAAAAATGGTGTTTTTACTAAAATTTCCCCTTCAATCCCATCACTAACGGAATTACCGTGTTTATCTATAATTTTAAGGCTAATTTGCTCTAAAATCTCTCCAACGCTTTCAATTTCATTCTTAGAATCACTATTTGTTGAAATAAACAATGTTTCAGACAAACCATAATTTTCAAATATTTTTACACCATATTTTGCCTCAAATTTCTTATGTAATTCACTTGGTAGAGGTGCTGTCCCAACTAGAATTTTTTGAATATTTTTTCTACAATATTCTTTACCGATATCGGATCTATCTATTTCCATTAAAATGGACATGATACTTGGCACTAACCATAAGATATTGACATTATACTTTTCAATTGGTTCCCAGAAATTTATTGCTGATTTGGGATCAAATGTATTTGTTAATACAACACTTGATTCCAAAACATAAGGCAGAATTAGTAGATTATAATATCCTCCCAAATATGTTGGGGATAAAATATTGCAAAACCTTTGTTCTTTTCCAATATTTAGTTTTTTTCCAAATATTTTTGCATTTTCAACTAAATCTGAAATTCTATGTACAACAGCTTTTGGTTGTGATGTAGTACCTGATGTATATATTACAACCATTTCATCTTCTGATGACACATTAGTAAAAGGAACAAAATCTGTTTTTTTTAATTTTTCAAGATTTAATTCTACTATGTTTTCTAAATTAAGTTGTTCAGAATTATTATAAAAAACAATCTTGTTATCTTCAAAATTGTTAAAATCAAATTTTTCTTCAAATGATTTTGATGTAATAATACCTTTAGATTTACTTGAAAGTATGATGTGATTTATTTCTTCTTTAGTTAAAATAGGATTAATCGGAACAACTGATATGCCTGAATACAGCATTCCAAAATATAGATAAGATAGTATTAATGATTCATCAAGCATTACTGAAATCCTGTCACCTTTGGAAAAACCTAATTCTAGAAGAAAATTTGCTATTTTTGAACCAATTTGTTCTATTTTCTCAAAAGTAATTTCTAAATTTGTTTGCTCATCAATTAAAAAAGTTCTATTAGAATTATTTTTTCTGATACTTTGTAGCCATTTAATTGAATCCATTTTTTCCATTTTCCTTCTAAATAGGTAATATTTCTTTATTCAGATTTTGATTTATTATGAATTTATCAAATGGTATGTCATAATTTGAGATTCTTTTCATATTCTCTAGGTAAATCCTCTACTGAAATGACTGTTTGTTGACGTATCTTTGCGTCTGTTGGGGGTTTAGTAGTAAAACCTAGCAATTCTTTTTGTTGATTGTTTAACTTTGAAAAAATTTCCTCACCACATCGTGTAAAATCAAACGTTGGTTTAATCCACCATCTTGCATAATATGCAATTATCCCCCATCTTCTGCTTTGATCCAAGTTTGGTCCAACATCATGCCATGTTTGACCTAAGGTGTATATCACAGATCCACGGGGCGCTTTTGCTACAATGCCTCCTTTTACACCAATTTTATCTCTAACATGTCTTGGATCTAAATCTGATTTATGACTAAAAGGCCATACTATGGTTCCACCATTTTTTTCAGTAAAATCATCCAAACATAGAAGGACTGCAACTTGAATTGTATTTTGAAAATTTGTTATGGGTATTCTTGAATCAATATGGATTCTATTACCACCTTTTTTACCTGATTTGCTTGCATTAAAATTACTAAGAGTAAATTTATCCTGGAAAATCTCATTTAATGTTTTCATAATTGAGTCAATATCGATTTTATCCATAAACAATTCAGGATTTTCAAGATGAATATTGAATAATACTGTTTGAGAATCATTTGAATACAAAGTTCCATTTTGTTCTTGTTCTTTTTCTAATCTATCAAGAGCATTTGTCATTTTTTCACATTCTTCTTTTGATAACACATTTTCTTCTATTGCATATCCAAATTTTTCAAGATGTTCTATCGTATTCATGATATTTTTCTTATTATCTTACATTTACAACTTTCTATAAGTTGTGCTTAAAAATCAAGAAATAAATTCAAAGGTTAAATCCATCTCATTAAAAATATTTTACAATGATAAATACAAAAATCCTCTTTGTAATTATAACTTCATTTTTTATATCATTTAGTATTTTTTATGGAATCATGATTTGGTCTACATCACATCATGATTCTACAAGCCAATGGGTTGACTATTTAAAACAAAATCCTTCAATGATGGAATCTAAAAAAATTATCATTCTTGGTTCTAGTAATATAGCATCACTAAATCCTGTGTTCATTGAAAATGAACTTGAAAAAAATGGGGAAAAATTCTCTGTATATAATTTAGCCATTGGAAGTGATTTCCCTTCAAGGAGAATTAATACGATTGATCAAATTATTTCGTTAAATCCTGATTTTATTGCATATGGTATTGAACCTAGAATGTTTGATAATTCTCAAATTTCCACATCTTCAAAAATTCCTGAAATTCCATTTGTTGAAGCAAAGAATTTTTTTCCAAATATTGATAAAATATTTTCAAAAAATTTACATTTTTTAATTGTACATGATTTTTTCTCAAATATTCCAAAATCCCCCAAACTTGTAACTTTATTGACAGCTAAACAAATAATTTATTCTGATAATCAACTAAATACCAACATTACAAAGTCTAGACCATTTTATAACATTGAAAATGAGAAGATCAAAGTAAAACTCCAAAATGAACAAGAAATTTTATGGAAAAATGAAAATCATGTTTTTAATGGAATTGGAAAGATTGATGAAAATTTTGAATACCAATCTCTTTTGGAAATTGAAGAAAAAATTCAAAAGCATGGAATTAAAACATTGGTTTTTGCCACACCTAAGAATGATGTATATATAAATTGGATTCCAAATGAAGAACTTAAAAATTTTGAATTAATTTTTGATGATTTAGAAAATAGAGGTTTTTCTATTCATTCTGATTATCAAAAGTATCACAATTTAGAAATTTTTTATGATCCTACTCATATTGTTGAAAGCAAAGAAGGTATTGTATATTCAAATGATTTTGCAAAAATTATTCTAGATACACTTGATTCACAAAATTAATGATTTCCCTTAAATAAATCATCATTAAATATTTTTATTCATATTCTAAAGATTTAATCGATAAAGGCTTAATTTTAAATCCATTTGAAGACATATTATGAAAAAAATAACTTTAACAATTTTTTTATCTTTTGTCATTGCATTGACTATCTTTATTTATCTTCAAAATATTTTTGATGATACACAGTTTGTTAGAGAAAAAGAATTTTTTTCAAGGAATTTTGATGAAACAAATTCTAAGATTTTATTATTAGGTTCAAGTCATGTTGGGATGTTAAATGCAAAAAATATTGAATCCACAATTAATGAAAACCATTCTAAATACATTGTTTTTAATTTGGCTCGTGCAGGAGATACACCTGAGAAAAGAATTCAACAGGCAACTGAACTTTTAAAATTAAATCCATCTGTTGTGGTTTATGGAATAGGGTATAGAGATTTTTCTACTGATATTGTTCTAAATAATGAAAATATTTTCCCTGAACCAGACAAAACATTTGTTGACATACTTGAAAAATTTGATTTTTTACCTGATAATCCAAAATTTACTACATTAAATGCAATACGTAGTGCTTTTGGAATTGGAATAATTAATTCCTCTTCAAATTTACCTGACACTCCATTTTTTCCTTATGATTCATCATATGATACTGTAACTCCTATTAATGAATTAGAAAAACAGTTCATATCTGAAAAAAATCAAATTAAGATCCAAAATCTGAATTTAAATCATAATGTACATTCTCTAAAAAAATTATTAGATCAATTTGAAGATAAAAATATAAAAATAATTATCTTTGTAACTCCACACAGTTTGCATTATCTTAATAATTTGTCTGATTCTGATAAACAAGAATTTGAAAATATAGTTAATGAATTAAAATTGAATCATAATATTTCATTAAATAATTTGTTGCTTAATTATTCTAAATCTGAGATTTGGGTAAGTACAAATCATATCACTCATGGAGATATAGGTAGGATTTATGATGAAGATATATCTAAAATGATTTTAAAAGAGATTGAACAATAATGCTTTTTAATACTATTCAATTTTTAATATTTTTTATTTCAGTTTTTTCGATTATCACTGTAGTAAAATATCGTAAATTCCAACATCTATTTTTACTTGCAGCAAGTTTATTCTTTTTCTATTATTCTAGTAATTATCTCATTGTTTTACTGATATATTCTACTGTACTTGATTTCTATTTAGGACAAGCAATTTGGAACACAGAAAACATATCGCGTAAAAAAATTCTTTTGATTATTAGTCTTGCTGGTAATCTTGGATTGTTAGGATTTTTCAAATATGCTGATTTTGCTATATTACAATTTAATTTCTTAGGCAATCAATTGAATTTAGGAACTGATATTCCATTTTTGAATCTTGCATTACCGATTGGAATTTCATTTTACACATTTCAAACAATCAGTTATACAGTTGATATCTACAGAGGAAAATTAGAACCATGTAAAACGTTACGAGAGTTTGCATTATTTGTTTCATTTTTCCCTCAACTTGTAGCAGGACCTATTGTTAGAGCAAGTGTATTTTTACCTCAACTGAGAGAAAAAATTGCCAATTCTGCTGGAAATAGATTAAAACTCATCACCATTGAAAATTCCAATCTTAAACTTGGTGTTACTTTAATGGCATTTGGTTTTTTAAAAAAAATGTTTTTTGCTGATAATATTGCTCCCTTAGTTGATAATATTTTCAATAATCCTGTTGGGATGGAATCATTGACTATAATTTTAGGTGCCGTTGCTTTTGGAATTCAGATTTATGGTGATTTTTCTGGTTATTCTGATATTGCAATTGGTGCAGCACTTATTCTTGGATTCAAACTACCTCTAAATTTTAACAAACCATATTTTGCTACCTCTCCATCCGATTTCTGGAGAAGATGGCACATTTCTTTGTCCTCGTGGTTACGAGATTATCTCTATATACCATTAGGTGGGAATAAAAAATCCAAAGGTCACACATATTTCAATTTAATGACAGTGATGTTCCTTGGTGGTTTATGGCATGGTGCATCTTGGAATTTTGTAATATGGGGAATTTTACATGGTGCGTACCTTGCAATTCATAAATTAATTTTAGATCGTTTCCCAATATTCAAAAATAATTCATTTCTTAATTCTAAGATTGGTAAAATAATATCTATTTCAATAACACAATATTTTGTATTCCTTGCATGGATTCCATTTAGAGTGCATGATTTTGATCAAATGATTTATTCTATGCATAAATTCATCTTTTTGGATATACAATTTTCACAATTTTTAGATATAGTTTCAGCAAATCGTTTTTCAGTAATTTTAATTATATTATTTTTATTACTACATTTCATTTCATACAGAAAAACAGATATTATTAATAAAATTTCTAAATTAGAATTGAAATATTGGATGATAATTTTAACCACGATCATACTTGCAATATTGTTCTTTTTTGATGGAAACCCTGAAGATTTCATCTACTTTAAATTTTAAGATTTATCAATTACCACAAATGCAATAGCATATTCTTTTGTATGTGACATTGATATTAATCCTGAAAATGGTTTAGGTAATTTGAGAGAAGGTATTCCATTATTTGATTTTATCTCAATTTCTTCTAATGTCAATTCATTATTTTCTATTGCTTTAATTGTAGCTTCTTTTGCACAAAATCTTGCAGTAAAATGTGGATAAGGATCAATTTTTTCTAAGCAATATGTAATTTCATTTTTAGTAAAAATTTTTTCATAAAATTTTTCATTTTTAGTAAATTCTTTTTCTCTAAATTTTGATACTTTTTCAATATCTGTTCCAATAGATAAAAAAACCACATTTTCATTTGGAAAAATACCAATAAAGATTTTTCTTCATATTCTTATACTCTTGATGATTTAATTTATAGAAGGAATTGTTAAAAATATGAAATCTTTGAAAATTTTAGTTCCATACCCTTCATCATTTGATGAAGTATCTAATACAAGTATCCTATTTAGAAAATTACTTCCAGTTTTACAGGAAAGAGCTACTGTAACTATTATGTGGTTAAATTATCAACCTAGTAAATTATTTGATTTACCTAAAGCTGATTCATTTATCACATTAGATATTCATAATTATAAAAATGCTGTTGAACTTGTAAAAAAAGAAAAACCTGATCTTATTTTTGCTCCACCTCATGAGGGATTTATTGATATGTCATTTTCATTTTCTGGTAAAATTTTGAATATTCCAGTTTTTACTTTAGCCTATTACCAACTATCATCTGGAACACTAGATAAAATTCCAACAAGTTCTCTTCTTAAATCATATTTAAAAAGAATGTCTAATGATACTGTTCCTTCTGAAACTCATCAATACAAGAAAAGTAAATTTAGACGTGGCAACTTCATTTTATTCAAATTTTTATTTTTTTTAAAAACATTGTTTGCATGTAAATTTAATTTTCTCAAAATGCTTTCCATTTTATCAATGGTTTTCAAATTTTATATTTCTCCTCCTACCAAAATCGATTCTAGATTGGCTGTAGATATGCATTTTACACAAAATGAATCAATAAAAAATGAATTTATAAAATCAAATATTCCAATATCCAAAATTAAAGTTACAGGTCATCCTATGTTTGATGATTTACTGTTAGAAGAAAATAAATTAAAAGATAATAAAAAATCTAAAACATCTTCAAATAAAGTTAGAATTTTACTTGCTCCATTATCATTTTATGAATATGGAGATTGGACTAAAGATCAACGTGATTATGTACTAAAAGAAATTGTTAAAGAAATAATCAAGGAAAAAGACTCTTTTTCATTAACTGTTAAAATTCATCCTACTGCTGCATTGTTAGATGATTATGAAAAAATAATTCATTCAATAGATCCTAACATCAAAGTTTTTCAAAACGGGAACATTGAAGATTTTCTATATGACACTGATGTATTCATTTCATATTATTCATGGTCTACCGCATCAATGTATGCTCTTTTCCATGGAGTTCCAATTGTGATTTGTAATTTTTTTGGTAAGCTTGATGATGAAATGATTAATCGTAAATTATCTTTGGAATGTAAAGACCCATCAAAACTTAACAAAATCATTCATCAAATTTCTTCTAATAATCCAGCTACAAAAGAAAAAGTTGATGATTATGTTACTCGTTTTTTCTATAAATCTGATGGTAAATCTGCTAAACGAATAGCTGATTCTTTATTTCAATTAATAGAAAAAAATCACAACTAATTTTTTAATGAATTTTATCAATTTTACTCATTATCATGAGGAATGTCATTTGAACTGTTGCTGAAATTACTAAAGTCACTGCTACACCATTAATACTCCACATATTTCCTAGAATCAAAATTCCAATTATTGAAGTAGCAAGATATACTAATGATCCAATTAACACTGTTAGACTCTTCTCATTTCCAAGTAATTTTGAAGTGTACATTGAACCTATTGTGCTTGGGATAACTGAAAGTGCCATTATTTGAATAATTTCAGTTGATTCTGAATATTTTGGGAAAACAATTGGCATTATTATTGGTGCTAATATTATTGCAATTATTACAAGAATTACTGTTATAATGATAGTTGCTTTTTTTAATTTTTCAGTTGCTGCGCCACTTGCATCTTGTGGTAAAATATATCTATAAACATTAGCAGGAATAATTGCTATTACTGTAAGAACTTGTAATCCTATTGCATAATTTCCTAAAAGTGCAAAGCCTAACATTGGTGCAGTGATTAATCTATCTACGGATGTACTAAAAACTCCCACTAAATTTAAAACATAATTATTTGTCAATACCATTTTTCTAGATTTTAAAATTGAGAAATCTATTTTACTTCGTTTAAAACCTTTAACTATTCTTATGATGTATGGGAAATAAGATAATCCAATACCAAGTACTACTCCCTCGAATCCAAATATATAATAAAATCCTAATGACAAACTAACCATTAGTAAATTTTGTGTAATTACAAATTTAGAATATTGAACATATAATTTTCTGCCCAATAACTCTGACATTCCTAAAACAAACAATATGTGACCAATCACAAAAACACTAATTGAAATTGTGTCAAACATGAAAAATAAAATTATTGCAGCTACTGCTCCTCCACTTAATGAGATTATGTAAAGTGGAGGTTCGATTTTAATTCCTTTTGCAACATATACAGTTAATGATGTTGCAGCACCGAATGAAACAACTGTAGAACCAATTCCTCCTATTGCTATGAGATAATTAATTTCTCCATAATTTTCTGCCGATAAAATTGATGCCATATAAAACCAAAATAATGATGAAATTGATTTTATTGTTATATCTGAAATTCCTACAATGGTTAGATTTTTGAGATTTTTTATTTTTTGATTAATTTCTTTAATGAATCCCATATTGATTCTCTTTCAACTTGATGTTCAAAATAGCATTAATAAAGATAAAACAACAATTTTCTATGATTATTAATGACTCAAAATATTCTTTTTTTAGTAATTGATTCACTCAGATACGATAAGTGTTTTGGAGAGAAAAAATCATCAATTACACCTAATATCGACTCTTTAATCCAAACAGGTACAATATTTACTAATGCTATTTGCCATGTAGGTTCTACAGGTTCATCACTTGCAAGTATGTTTACTGCATTATTCCCATCCAAAACAGGAATGAGTTCAGAATCTTATCAAAAATTAAATCCAAATGTTAAAAGCTTTATTCATTTCTTACAGGAAAATAATTACAACACACATGCAGCTAGTCCTCCTACTATAGATGCTTTAGGACTAGTAGACGATTTTGAAAATAAAAATTCTAATTATGATAACTATGAAAGCATTTTTTCTGGATTGGGAGATCGAATAATTGAAAGTTTTAAATTAAAAAAAATGAAAGATCCCTGGTTTTTTTATTATCATATTAATGATTTACATAAACCAATTATTGTACCAAAAGATGTTGACAAATCTAAGTTTGGAGATAATAATTATGAAAAAATGATTTCTGCCTTAGATATTTGGATTGGGAAAATTCTTAAAACAATTGATTTAGAAAACACAATTGTTGTTTTAACATCTGATCATGGTGATTATTTATCAACATTGTCTAAAGAAAAAAATCTTAATTTTGAATCAAATTCTACAGAACAATTACTTTGGAAATTGGGAAATAGAATTCCAGTATTTATGAGACCATTAAAAATAAAAATTGCTAATTTTATCAGAAATCAGAGAAGTTCTAAAAAAGAATCTAAATTAAAAGATCTTTCTTTGTCCACATATGAAAAGCGTATGATATTGAATTCACGAATGGGCCCTGGTCACCATATGTATGATGATATAGTTCATGTACCTTTAATAATTGCAAATAAAAAAACTAAATCTAAACCTATTTCGCAACAAGTTAGACATGTTGATATATTTCCTACTTTATTCGAAATTCTTGATTTAAAAATTCATCATAAAGTTGATGGAACAAGTCTACTACCTTTAATCAATAATGAAAATTTTGATGAATTACCTGCTTACATTGAGAGTCCACCAACTATAGAAAAATCTCAACCTAAAATGATTGGAATTAGAACTTCAAAATACAAATACATTAGAAGTCTTTCAGAACCTGCTTCTGACATTGAATTATATGATTTAAAGAATGATCCTCTTGAAGAATTCAATATTGCTAATTCATCATCTGAAATTGTATCTAAATATGATAAAATTCTTGTAGATTTAAGAAAAAATAGTATTTCTGAAACAAATTCAAATAAAAATTCCCAGAAAGAAAATGATGAAATTGAAAACGAATTGAGAAAAATGGGGTATCTTTAGTTTCATTAGTAATTCATCCAAAATAATAATTACTAGTACTATGGTATTTTCTATATGTTGGATCAACAAATAGATGAAGAAGAAAGACTTCAACGAATTAAATCTGGCAAAAATTTTTTAGGAATTTTAAATGATATTAAAAGAAGACCTGAAGATGCCGCAAATGAATTACAACTTCCTTTAGAAGAAATTACTGCAATAATTGAAGGAAAAAAACCACTTAATCATGATATAGTAAGTAAAGCCATTCAAATCTGGCCTGTTAATGCTAGAGATTTTTACACTATTTTAGATGATTGCCCTGCTGGAGTAAAAATTATGAGTTCATCAGAATCAAAGAAAACTAGTAGAATTATGGATAGAGCTGGTAAACCATATTATGAATATAGAGATACTGCCATGAGTACTGTAGCTCCATTTCGACCAGAATGGATTCTTGAATTATGTACTGTAGATGATAATGATCCATCAAATCCAAATGTTCAATGGAATAATGGACATTTTATGCATCAATTTACATATTTTATTGGAGAAGTTAATTTTTACTATAAGGATTCTCAAGGAAATAAACAAGTTGCAGTAATGAACACTGGAGATTCCATGTATATCACACCGTTTACTCCTCATACTTTTACAACTAGAAGTGGTGCTAAAGAAAATGGTTTAATTTTAGCTCTAACGTATGGTGGAAAACTTACCGGTGATATACAGCAAGAATTATCTGCTTTATCTGTAGAACTAGGTTCAAAATTTGCATTGGATTTTTCTTCTAAAGAAATCGCTAGTTCATCACTAATCAAATACCATCGTGAAATTTCAAATCTTTCTATTGAAGAATTGTCAAAAAGAACTTTAATTCCAATTGACAATTTAACGAATTTTGAAATGTCATCAGAAATTCCATCATATTTACAAATTGAAAAAATTGCTGATGCTATGACCATTAATGTTAGAGATTTACTCCCAAATGACAAAATTGAGGAAAAAGTCATTGTAAATCATCATGAAAAGAGCAAAAGATGGTTCTTTCCAGAACAGACTAAAACCTATGAAATATTTGAATTAGCCTCAACTACTGCTTTACCATTTTCAAAATCTTTTGAAATTCACACACTTAATTCAGACAGCAACGAATTAGATTTAGAATCAGGATTACATCAATATGTGTACAATGTTGGAGATTCTCAAATTACATTAAATTGGAAATTCAATAACAAATTGTCATCTGAAAAGATTAATCCTGGAGATTCTTTATATCTAAAACCATTTATCAAACATAATTTTAGAGGTAATGGCAAACTCTTGATTCTAAGAATAGGTGGAAAAATTGCTGGAGATTCTCAAAGAGAATTATCAATTGTTGGAAAGAAGAATGCTGAAAGAGCTATTTCTGAAACAATGCTTTGGTTTGATCCTAAAGGTAATAATTAGTAATTAATATTCCAATTTTTAAGATGAATAAAAAAAATGTTATTATAATAATGATAGATGGGGGTAGAATTGATAGAGCTAATAATTCAGTGACTTTTAATAAATTAAAATCAAAATCTGTATTTTTTTCTAATTCAATTACTTATGGCCCTCATACAATTGCTGCAATGCATGCTGTTTTTAGTGGTAGTTTTGGTTCTAGAACTGGCACTAATAGTTATTGGTCCACATTTAAATTTAAAAATAATAATTTTAAAACTCTCACCGAATATCTTAAAGAAAATCAATATTTTACTCATGCAGATGTTATCAACCAATTAGTTATTCCAAAACAAGGTTTTGATAATTTTACAGTTCATGATGAATTAAATGATAATTTAATGGAACGTCATAAAGATCTATTAAATCAAATGAATCAGAAAAATGAAAATTTTTTCTTATATCTACATTATAGTAAAATCCATACTGGAATAATGAATGATGTATTAAAAGTGTATGATAATTTTAGTAAAGACTTTTTTTCTAATAAGGAAAAAAATGAATTACGATATGATAATTTATTTCATGATGCGGAAATTTATCTTGATCAAATTTTAGAACAAATAAATCAATTAGAACTAGATAAAAATTCTATAATTCTTGTAATGTCTGATCATGGGATAAGTACTGGTGAAAAAATAGGAGAGAGAGCATATGGTGCATTTTGTTATGATTATACGCTCAAAACATTCACTTATTTTCAAATTCCAGATTATCAACCAAATGAAATAGAACAACAAATTAGAACCGTAGATTTTATGCCTACAATTCTAGATTTATTAGATATTCCACTTGATACATCATTTTCAAATTTAGATGGTGTATCATTAATACCTAAAATCCATGGATATTCTGAAAAAGAACTCTATGCATTTTCTGAAACAGGCAATCCCTTACTTGAAAAAGCACCTCCAAAAGAACCAAATGTAAAATCTATTCGAACTTCCAAATGGAAGTTAATTTTTAATGAACATAATAATTCTAAGGAATTGTATAATCTTGAAACAGATCCTTCTGAAAATACAAACTTAATTGGAACAAATGAAATCATGGAGGATATTTTATGGAAAGAACTTCAAAATTTTATTAAAACTATTGAGTAGGATTAAAGATTTTTTCAGCATTTTGTAAATCTTGCATAGTATCAATTTCACACCATGTGCCAGAAATCATAATGGGTTGAACTTCAACTTTATTATCAATTAATTCTTGAATCATATCAGTTAGGTATCCTTTTAAAATTGAAGGAGCTTGGTGAAATTTACCATTATGAGTTTTAATCAAACCTTCATATCTATTGATGAATTCTATAGAACCTTTTGTTGAAAATTTGATAATGCCCAAAAATTCCCCTACATCATATTTTAATTCTTGAATATTCTTTTTAATTTTAATTATTTTATGATTATCTAATTGAACATTTTCTGCTTCTGACAATGGATGCTCAGTTCTACCAAAATATTTTTTCTTCCAATTCATATCTATAGCTATTGAAATATCTTCCTTTGAATCCAAAATTTGTTTTAAAATATTTAAATCAAAAATTATATCTGAATACAAAACTAAAACATCATTTTTTAGAACATTTTTAGCTTCCATTAAACTACCTAAAATATCATGGTTAGCATAATTGTCATCTTTGATATATTTTACATTGTTTAAGTCAAATTTTTCACTATTAGGCCCTGTTATTACATAGATATTTGAAATTCCAGCCTGATTTAGAACATCAATCTGATAAGAAATTATTGATTTACCATTTACTTTGATCAATGATTTAGGCATATTTTCAACTTCTTTTCCAATTCTTTTGCCTGAACCTGCTGCTATGATTATCGCATTCATGTCTAATCCAATGATTTCATAAATCTATTTTTAATATTTGGTGGGCTGATATCTACCCTGATACTTTTCCCACCCCCTTTGTCTATATTTACCAAAACAAAAATTGGTCCTTTCTCTTTTTTTATTTTTGTAAGTATTTTTTTAATTTGATTTTTTGTTGAAATTTTGAAAATTTTATAATTAGTAGCTTGTGCAATTTTTTCTAAATTAACAATACTTGAATTTGTAGGTTGGCCTCCTGTAGATTCATGAGCATTATTGTCAAAAATAAAATGAATTAAATTTTTAGGTTTTATTGATCCAATTGTAATCAATGAACCTAAATTCATCAAAATATTCCCATCACCATCAAAAACATGAATTCTTTTTTTTGGGTTTGATAGAGCCACCCCTAAACCAATTGATGAAGCTAAACCCATGGAGCCTATCATGTAAAAATTGCTTTTTCTTTCATTTGTTTCATAGAGATCTCTGCTCATAAACCCATTTGCTGAAATAATTGGTTGCTCACCAATTTCTTTTGCAATTAAATCAACAGCTTCTTTTCTAATCAAGAAATTCCCTCTTTATCACTAATCCAATCAACTTTCCTTTTTTTAAATTAGAAACTGCCCAATTACATGATTCCATTAAATTTTTTTCATTCACAATTTTAGTTTTTAATCCCATGGTTTTGAATAATTTTGGTTGGATTTCACCTATTTTTTCATGTTCTGGAGCATCATTTTTTAAATAACCTCGCCATCCAATCAATAAAATTAATGGAATTTCATACAATTGTGCAAGAGATGTGATTGTACTAATTGAATTTGCAAATCCTGCATTTTGCATAAAAACTAGAGATTTTTTTCCACTTAAACTCATTCCAGTTGCTATTCCTATTGCTTCCTCCTCCCGTGTGGTAATCAAAATTTTCTTTTTCTTTAATCCTTCATCTATAAAATATTTCATTGTAGAGTCTGGAACTCCGACAAAATTTTCTATATTTTTTTTAATTAATAAATTAAATAATTTTCTTTGATGTTTTTCATTCAATTGATATAACCCATTTTCTTTAAATCATTTTCAATAGTTTTTTCTTGTTCATTAATTTTATACATTTCTTGTAGTTTGAAAATATCGTTCATACTTGACATATCAATTTTTAATTCATCAAGACTTTCTTTTTGAATTAATTCATTTAATAATTTTGAAATAATATTGTGAGCTGCTCGTAATGATTGATTTGCATAAATCACCATTTTAATTTTATGTGATACTAAATCATTTAATTTTACAGAAGGATAAGAAGTTGGTACTACTACTAATGGAATATTTCCATCCCAAATTTCAGAAAACTCAAAAATTTCATCTGGTGTATTTTTTTTAGAATGAATTAAAATTGCATCAGCTCCTGCATTTTCATATGCTTTTGCTCTTCTAATTGCTTCTTCAATCCCTTTACCTGCAATCAATGCTTCTGTTCTAGCAATAATCATAAAATTTTTATCTTTTTTTGAATCTTTACCTGCAATAATTTTTCCAACAAAATCTTTTTCTGGTAACAATTCTTGTTTAGAATTTTCCAAAAGACTATTTTGTTTGGGGAATATTTTATCTTCAATACTTATTCCTGCTATTCCAGCTTTTTCATATTTTTTTACTGCATGACTAACATTCGCTGGTCCTCCAAATCCTGTATCACAATCTGCAATTACTGGTATATCACATGCATCAACCATATTTTCAGAAACTCTGAGAAAATCAGTCATTGTAAGTATACTCGCGTCAGGTAATGCATGGGTAGCAGAAATTGCAAAACTACCTGCCCAAATTGCATCAAAACCTGAAGTCTCTACTAATTTAGCAGATAATGCATCATAGGCACCGCCAACTTTTACTATGGGCTTTGTTTCTATCAATTTTTTTAATACTTCACAATTTGACATTTTTTAATACCACGTGTTTTACTATTGTACTTATAAAGAATATTGGAATACAAACTAATCGCTTGTACACAATTAGACAGCCTAAAAAAATTCTTTTTGGATTAAATTCATGTCAAAGTTTTGATTTTCCTGATAATTCCCTTCTGATCACATCTTCAGGGACAAAATCTAGAGGATGGATAGATTATTTGAAACTCAAAAATTATGAAATATTTGATTTTGTTGAACCAAATCCCTCAATGGACACTGTTGAAAGAATTCTATCTGAGCATAATTATGATTATGATTCTGTAATTGGATTGGGAGGAGGAAGTTCTTTAGATGTTGCTAAATATGTAGGTTATAAATTAAAAAAGAAAAAAATCCTAATACCTACTACATTTGGAAGTGGAAGTGAAGTTACAAGAATATCTGTATTGAAAGTTAATGGTGCAAAGAGAAGTTTTCATAATGATGAATTACTCTCAGATATTTCAATAATTGATCCTTTTTTTATTAAGAATGCCCCATTTACAATAATAAAAAATTCCGCTATTGATGCATGTGCACAATGCACTGAAGCCTATGATAGCAAACTTGCCAACCCTTACACAAAATTTCTTTGTAAGAAAGCTTTTGATATTCTTGAAAAAGCATTATTAGAAAATAAACTAGAAGATTTGGCATATGGTGCAATGATATCTGGATTGGGTTTTGGTAATTCTTCTACAACATTAGGACATGCTTTATCTTACGTTTTTTCAAATGAGGGAATTTCTCATGGACACGCTTTAGCTTTTACGACTATGGTTTCTCATAATTTTAATAATTCTGAATTCTATGATCGTTTCAAAAATTTAGTGCAAAAACTAGATTTTTCTCCAATTATACTCAAACAGAATTTAGATGATGCAGCACAATTAATTCAATTGGATAGAAAACATCTTGACTACAATCCAAAAAATGTCTCAAATGAAGATATTGTAAAATTATTGAAGAAAATTAATGAAAATAAAATTTTCTAAAATTAATTATTTTTTTAATTAAACTCTAATACTAATATTATTCTATAATTTATGATGTCTATGAAAGCATTAGTAATTGGATATGGTTCAATTGGAAAAAGACATATTGAAAATTTAACAAATCATTCAAAAATTCAATGTATAGTATTAAGCCAAAGAAAAAATGATTCATTTTTAAAAAATAATAATTGTATTTTAGTGAATTCATTAAAAGATGGAATTAGTCAAAAACCTAATTTTGCAGTGATTTCCAATGAAACCCATCTACATTTGAAAACTGCAATGAAATTAGCTGAATCAAAAATTCCGTTTTTCATTGAAAAACCAATATCAAATAATTTAAAAAATATTGAAAATTTGATTCACATTATAAAAAAAAATAAAATTATCACTTTAGTTGGATGTAATTTAAGATTTCATCCTTGTTTAATTGAAGCAAAAAAAATAATTTTAAAACCCAAATTTGGAAAAATTATTTCTGTTCAAACTCAAAATAGTTCATATTTGCCCGATTGGCATCCAAATGAAGATTATTCAAAGAGTTATTCTGCACAAAAAAATTCAGGAGGTATAGTTTTTACATGCATTCATGAAATAGATTATTTGTTTTGGCTTTTTGGTAAAGTTTCATTTATTTCTTCATATATTGGAAAATTTAGTAATCTAAAAATTGAGACTGATGATTTAGCTGAAATAATTTTAAAATTCAAAAATCAAATCATCTGTAATCTTCACTTAGATTTTAATCAGAAATCCCCAATTCGCTTTTGTAGAATTATTGGAACTAAAGGAATTTTACATTTAAATTTTCTAAATTCTGAACTTAGTTTTTTTGATTATAAAACTAATAAATGGAAAATTCTCCTTAATTTAAAAAAATATAATTCTAATTCAATGTATGTTGATGAGTTGAATCATTTTGTTGATTGTATTATAAAAAACAAGAAATCTACTAATCCTGTTACCGAAAATTATGAAATCTTAAAAGTAGCTGATGCTATTCAAAAATCATCAAAGAACAAAAAAATGGTATTGATGAAATGAATTCAGAACAATATAAAATCTTTAATTTAAAAAATAAAAATATAGTTGTCACTGGTACAGGTGGGCTCTTAGGAAAAGAATATGCAATAATGCTAAGTAAAGTAGGCGCAAATGTAATATTATTAGATATTGACGAAAAAAATAATCAAAAATTAGAGCAATTTCTTAAAAAAAATTTCTCAACAAACTGCAATGCATTTACAGTTGATATTACAAATGAAAAACAATTACTCGAAATTTCAAAAATCATTTTTAAAAAATATCAAAAAATTCATGGATTAGTAAATAATGCTGCTTATACAACTAAAGGAGCTAAAGATGAATCTGCAAAATCATATGTTGAATTTGAAAAATTCCCATCTAAAATTTGGGAGAAATCTATCGCGGTAAATTTAACAGGTGTTTTTAATTGTTGTAAAATTTTTGGTAAAGGTATGGCTAAACATAGAAATGGTGTAATTGTTAACGTTTCATCAATTTATGGTTTAGTTGGTGCTGATCAAAGAATTTATGGAAAGAGTAAATTGAATTCACCGGTTTCTGGTGCAGCAACAAAGGGAGCAATTTTAAATCTTACAAGATACCTTGCATCATATTGGCATGACAAAAACATCCGTGTAAACACATTAACCTTGGGTGGAGTTGAAGATCATTCTTACCAACCTTCTCAATTTGTAAAAAAATATTCTCAAAAAACAATGTTAGGTAGAATGGCAAAAAAACATGAATTTAATGGAGCATTATTATTTTTACTATCTAATGCATCATCTTACATGACTGGCTCCAATCTTATAATTGATGGTGGTTGGACTGCTTGGTAATTTTTTAAAATTTATTATTATTTTTTAAAATCTGCTCTGCAATCTGAAATTCAAATTCAGTATCTATCATAAACCCTGATTCTGCAGAAATTTCTAATGGTAAAGTTTTAGGCATGTATAATTTTTTATATTTTTTTAAACTTTTGACATTAATAACATGTAATCCATTTAACTGATATACTATTGGAGCATTTTGTCTACTCATAATTTGTTTTTTTAATTTTTTACTAAATTCTAAGTATCCTTTTGAGTTTTTTTCCATCATGTTAAAGTAAGGGTTATGATGTTGTTTGTAAACTCCACATACTAAATCTGCATTTTTCTTTTTTAATAACATAATTGCATTTTTTATATCCACATTTTTGATAAATGGAACTGTACAGTCTCTGTTAACGAGAATATCAAATTCATAGTGTAATTCATTTAATTTCTTAATTGTATGAAACATTACTTCTAACATACTAGAATTGTCTTTTGCAAGAGATTTTGGACGCATAAAAGGCACTTCTGCTCCGTATTTTAAAGCAATTTTTGCAATTTCTTTATCCTCAGTTGACACAATGACGTGGCTGAAAAGATTGGATTTTAAAACTGATTCAATAGTATGTGCAATTAATGGTTTTTTACCAAATTTTCTAATATTCTTTTTTTGAACTCCTTTTGAGCCTGCTCTAGCACCAATAAGGCAAATTGGTTTCACACTTTTGATAGAAACTAACCATTAATCAATGTGTTTTTAATTTATTTATGCCTGTTTTTCATGATTTCACAAAATCAAAATATTATTAACAATAACTATTGATGATGTTTTATGAGATATTGTACTAAATGCTTGATGCCTGACACTCGTCCAGGAATTAAGTTTAATGAAAATGGAATATGTTACCCATGTATCAATTATTCAAATCAAAAAAATATCAATTGGGATCAGCGTTGGAATGAACTTGATGAATTATGTGAAAAATATAGAGGTAAAAATGGTGATGGCTATGATTGTGCTATAGCAGTATCTGGAGGAAAGGATTCTCATTTTCAAGTGTATATCATCAAAGAAAAATTAAAAATGAATCCTGTATTATTTACTACTGGAAATATTGATTGGACTGAAATTGGAAGAAAAAATTTAGAAAATCTCTCTGAAACTTTTGGTTGTGATATTATTATGTTCAACCCAAACAGAAAAGTTGCAAAAATTATGTTCAAAAAATCCCTTGAAGAATTAGGTTCACCTTCATGGTATGTTGATTCTCTTGTTTACTCTTTTCCAGTAAAAATGTCAATGAAATTAAATTTGAAATTATTATTTTATGGAGAAGATGTGAATTACACTTATGGAGGTGAACATTCTGAAGAAACACCTTCAGCATTACTTCAATCTAAAAATGATGTAGTAAAACCCGTTTGGGAAAAATGGTTTGATAATGGTGAGATTTCTAAACAAGATTTAGATGCTGCTAAACAACCTACAATTGATGAAGTAAAAAATACAGGATTAGAATCATTTTATTTAAGTTATTTTGTACCTTGGAACTCTGTTCATAATTATAAAGTTGCAAAAAGATATGGTTTTAAAAATTTAGTTCATGAATATCAAAGAGAAGGGAATTTAGAAAATTATGATCAGGTTGATTCTTTAAGCTATTTGTTGAATCCATACATAAAATATCTAAAATTTGCTCATGCAACTGCTACTGATATGGCATCTAGATGGATAAGATATGGATTAAAAACAAGAGATGAAATGATAGAATATGTTGAAGAATATGATGGTGTATTAGATCAAGGGATTGTAGATAATTTTTGTGAATTTACTAATATGACCCATCATGAATTTTGGTGTATTCTTGATAAGTGGTACAATAAGAAATTTTTTAAGCAAGATAACGATGGAGTATGGCATCCAAAATTTAAAGTAGGTACAGGACTAATTGAATAACAATAATAATCCATGAAAAAAAAAATTTTAGTAACTACTGGAACTAGAGCTGATTATGGAATTTTACGTCCACTATTAACAGAAATTAATAAAAATAAAAAATTTGATTTATTTTTAATTGTTTGTGGAATGCACCTTTCTAAAAAACATGGAATGACAATTAATGAAATTAAAAAGGATGGATTCAAAATATATTCAAAAATAGAAATTATGCCCAGAGGCAATGATGGTTTTTTTATGGCTGAATCTTTAGGACGAGGAATAGTAGAATTTTCAAAAGTAATTAAAAAATTAAAACCTGATATGAATATTATTTTAGGTGATAGGGGAGAAGCATTGGCATCTGCTGTAGCTGCATTTCATATGAATATTCCAAATGTGCATATTTCTGGAGGAGATAAAACTCAAGGTGGAATTGATGAATATATAAGACACGCAATTACTAAAATTTCAAATATTCATTTTGCAACAACAAAAAAAAGCATGGAAAGAATAATCAATATGGGAGAAAATCCAAAATATGTTTTTAATACAGGTTCATTAGCAATAGATGAAATTAGTAATCATAAAATTACAAAAAAAAATGAATTAGAAAAAAAATATAAAATTAATTTTACCGGAAAAGAAATAATATTATTACAACATCCAATTACAACAGAATCTGAATTAAGTAAAAAACAAATTTTAGAAACTCTTGGGGCCTTATCTAAAATAAAAGAAACAGTAATAGCAATATTACCAAATTCAGACGCCGGAAACAAAGAAATTTGTGAAAATTTAATATTAACTTCAAAAAATTATCAAAATTTTATGTTGTATCCTAATTTACCTAGAGAAGATTTTTTTGGAATGTTAAAAAATTGTGGAGTGTTACTAGGAAATTCAAGTAGTGGGATTGTAGAAGCTTCATATTTCAATTTACCTGTAATTAACATTGGTATAAGACAAAAAGGAAGGGATAAAGAATCAACTGTATTTGATGTTGATTTTTCTAGTAGTGCTATACATAAATTAATCATAAAATGTATTAACTTACAAAAAAAGAAAAGTAGTCAAAAATTTATTTATGGAAAAGGAAATACAGCAAAAAAAATTATCAAAATTTTAGAAAATATTAAAATCACTAAAAATTTAATTCAAAAACAAATTACAATTTAATTTATTGTTTAAATAATGTAATAAAATAAATTGTTAATATTAGGATAAACTTTTCATTAATTATGAATAAAAAATTTCAAATAGGCAAAAAAATTATTTCTGAAAATAAGCCTATTTTCATTATTGCTGAAGTTGGAGTAAATCATAACGGAGATGTAAAAATAGCTAAAAAACTCATTAAATTAGCTAAAAAATCAGGAGTAAATGCAATCAAATTTCAAACTTTTTTTCCTGAAGAAGGTATTTCTAAACATGCTCCTTTGGCAGAGTATCAATCAAAATCTACATCAGTTAAAACTCAATTAGAAATGGTAAACAAATTACAATTAACACAAAAAAATTTTCTTGATTTAAAAAATTATGCAGAAAAATTAAATTTAATTTTCCTTTCTACTCCTTTTGATGTTAAAAGTGTAAAATTATTAAACGATCTTAAAACATTAGCATACAAAATTAGTTCTGGTGATATAACAAATAAACTACTTTTAGAAAAAGTTGCAGAATGTAAAAAACCTATGATCATATCTACTGGAATGTCTAATATGAGAGAAATACAAGAAGCTATTAAATGGATTACAAATAAAGGATGTAAGTCATTTTCCATTATGCAATGCACTTCTAATTATCCTACAAAAATAGAAGACTGTAATTTATTGGCGATCAAAAATATGAAAGAAAAGTTTGATGTACAAGTGGGTTTTTCAGATCATACAAAAAATTCAATTGCATCTATTCTTGCAATGGGGTTAGGAATTTCATTTATTGAAAAACATATCACTTTAGATCATAACATGGAAGGCCCAGATCACAAAATGTCACTGGATCCAAAAGAACTAAAAAATTTTGTGAATGATATTAGAGATGCAGAAACTGCATTAGGTAGTGGAAATAAAGAATGTTTACCTTGTGAAATAGAAGTTAAAAAACTTGTAAGAAAAAGTATTGTAGTATTAAGGGATGTTAAAAAGGATGAAATATTATCTAATAATGATTTAGGGTTGAAACGCCCTGGTATTGGAATGGAACCAAAAAATTTGCATAAATTAATTGGACGTAAGGTAAGACGAGATATATCTGCTGATGAGTTAATTGACAAAAAGGATCTTTACTAATTTAATAACGACATTTACCTGAATTTTATTGAGAACAATATGTATAATATTTTATTTACTTCATCTGGTAGAAGAGTAGAATTATTACAAATTTTTAATCGATACATTTCAAAATATAATGGAAATATTTATGCTACAGATATTGATGAAACTGCACCTACAATAAAGATAGCAAAAAATTCATTCATCTCTAAAAATATTAAGAATAAGGAATATGTTCCATCATTAATTGATTTTGCAAAAAAAAATAATATTGAAATATTAATTCCATTGATAGATCCTGAATTACCTATTATTTCTAAAAATTCTTCAAAATTTTTAGAAAATAATATTTGTCCTATGATATCAAATAAAAAATCTATAGATATTTCAAATGATAAATTAAAAACATTTAATTTTTTTAAAAAACATGAAATTCCTACTCCAAATACATGGAAAAAATTAGAGGGATTTTCTTCAAATCAATTCCCATTGATAATTAAACCTCAAAATGGAAGTAGTGGAAATAATGTCATGAAATGTAATAATATGTCTGAATTAAATTTTTACTTAAAACATATTCCTAAATCTATAATCCAAGAATACATTCCTGGAATAGAAGTTACTATAGATGTTTTTGGAGATGGTGAGGGTAATGTCTCTGCAATTATACCTAGAAAACGAATAAAAATTCGTGGTGGAGAAGTTGAACGAGCAATTACCATTGATGATAGTTTGTTTCGAGAAAAAGTTTTTAAAATTGCAAAAAATTTCAAACCTTTCGGAGCAATAAATATTCAATGCATTGTTTCAAAAAATGAACCATATTTTATTGAAATAAATTCTAGGTTTGGAGGTGGATATCCTTTGTCTGATAAGGCTGGTGGTAATTTCCCTAAATTATTAATTAATTTATCAAAAGGAAATAAATTGCCTAATCAAATAGGTAAATACAAAAAAGAATTAATCATGAGTAGATATGATAAAGCAATTTATCAAGATATAACTAAATTAAAAAATAAAAATTCAATTAAAATATCATAGATATGCTTGAATTAGTAATTTTTGATTTAGATGATGTTCTTTATTCTGAAAGAGAATACATGATTAGTGGATTCAGACAAGTATCAAAAAAACTCTCTAAAATTAAGAAGGACCAAGATGAACTTGTTGATACCATGATTAAAATTTATGAAAAAGATCCTTCTCATGTATTTGATAATTTGTTTTCACTAGTGACCCCGAATGTTTCTAATTTGAAACTTTTTGTTCAAGAATTATTGGATATTTACAGAAATCATGAACCTGTAATTTCATTATATCAAGATGTAATGCCAATTCTAACAAATTTAAAAAACAATTGTGTTAAAACTGCAATTATTACGGATGGGCATGAAATAAGTCAAAGATTAAAAATTAGTTCATTAGAATTATGTGGAAAAATTGATCATATTATTATCACTGATTCTTTAGGTCCAAATAGAAAATATTGGAAACCAAATCCATATTCATTTAAGATGATTTTAAAAAAATTTAACATAAAATCTAATAATTCATGTTATGTGGGAGATAATGTTAAAAAAGATTTTGAAGGGCCAAATATGCTTGGAATTAGAACAATTCAAATCAAACGTCCAAATGCAATCTATTCTAAAGAAATACCAAAAAATTTGCTGAATCGTCCAGAATTTATTATTAAATCATTAAATGAATTAAATTCTCTCAAACTATAATTCTATTTTATGCACTAAATCACATTAAAATTTTTACAAATATTTTGAGATATGTTTATTCTAAAATTGCATATGAAATTACATCTCCAAACCCAATTCTTTGAATTTTGAGATTGTTAATTCCTATAGTTTCAAAAACAGCTAGAGTTTCTCCAGGCCAAGACTCATTATTTATTTCATCAAATACAATTATACTTCCTTTTGGCATTCTTGGAACAAAAGTTTCAATTGCCACTTTAGTAGGTTCAAATAGATCAAAATCTAAATTTAATAAGCTTATTACAAGATGAGGGTTATCTTTAACAAACTTTGGAATTGTTTTAACTGCATCTCCTTTCACTAATTTAATTTTAGGAATATGATCTATGAATCTATTTGAATCGTATAGTTTTACACAATTTAAAAGATCATCATATGCATGAGATGCATAACCACCTTTTTTAGCAAATTTTGAAATAGATTTTTTGTCTTTATTTGAAATTCCTGGAAATCCTGTGAATGTGTCAAAACCTATGATTTGCCTTTGATAGTTTACTGGTTCTAAAATTGAACTAAAATGAGCCCAAGTCATTAATCCTCCTCCTAATTTTACTCCACATTCAATAACTGAACCATGGACTTCATGAACTTTTTTGAAAATCTCATATCTTGCCAACAAATTAGTCATATCTTGTCTTGGAGCATATTTAGGAAAATTTTGTAGTTTTTCTGGGAGTGAACCTTTACTTTCAGTAAAATAATTTTGTAAATTATCTAAAAAATCATAGTCTTTTTTTGTATTGGTACTAGGATCTCTACTATGAATTTTTTTCATATACATCATAATTTTATTGGTTTTATTTAGTTTTTCAATTATTTATCCAAATGATGATTTAGAGTCTTTTTTTGATGAAATCTATTGATTCTACAGGAGAAGGATCTATTTTTGAAATTACTGCATAATAAATTGTGGTGTAATCAAGTAAGTAAATCAGATTAATAATTTTGGTAAGAATATTTCCATTTTCTGAAATTATTTCATTAAATTCTATTTCCTTTTTATCAAAATATTCTTTAAGAATTTTCCATCTTTCTTTTGTTTTTAAATAGTCATCTTTTCCAATTAATAGAATTGGTTGAACAATTGATTTTTTTTCCCATGCCACAATCCCATTGTGTGAAGATTCTACGACATCTTCTGTAATTGCATGAATTTTGGCATTTTCTTGTAAACAATTTTTAAATCTTGTTGCAACTGATTGAAGACCGAATGGATAATAAATTAATGAAATACCTGAAATCCATTCTGCTAAATCTAATGATTTATTTCCTTTTGATAAATTATCAGAATGAATATTATTTCTTAATGTAAACATTTTTTCAATTGATTCTAAAATATCTTCGTTTTTTATTGGAATAATAGGTTTTAAAATTTTAAGAATACTATAGAGAAAATTTACCAATGAAGCTCTAGGCGAATGAATTTTTTCAATTTTTCTGAATTCAATTCTATGTTTGATACAATATTTTTCCATTTCTCCACCTGAAGAAAATCCAATAATTTTACATTCTGTTCTTCTTGCTAATTCTAACACTGTCAAAATCTCTTTGGTATTTCCGGAAACACTACTTGCCACAACCAATGTTTTTGAATTCACAGTTTTTGGAAGAGTATACCCTCTCACAATTGTAACATGAATATTAGTTTTAGAAAGAATTGCAGAGAATACATCTCCAATAGTTCCTGAACCTCCCATGCCAGCAAAAACAATATGTTCTATATTTGAAAAATCAATTTGTTTATAAGGAAAATTAAAGGCATCACTTGCTATTTCTGGCCATTTGTCATAAATTGAATACATTTTTTCTTTATCAAATTCTTCTAAATCTTTTTTCTTCAACTCTATTCACTTGAAATAATTGATCTATAAGTTATTTTAGTAATTAAGGAATTTTTTTATTCCTTTTTTTAAGTCAATTTTAGGATTATACCCCAATTCATTTTTTACTTTATTTATTGCTGCTGCACTATGCAGAATTTCTCCTTCCCTTTTTTCTTGAAAACTTATTTCTATTTTTTTACCTGAAATTTCTATTAATAAATTTGCCAAGTCAATAATTTTAATTGGTTTTCCATTTGCAATATTATAAATATTAAATTTTTTCTTAAAATCTAATAATATTATTTCATTGATTATTTCAATTACATCATTTATTTCTACAAAATCCCTGGTTTGATTTCCATTTCCGTAAACTATCAATGGATTATTTTTTTCAATAGAGTCAGCAAATTTTGTTATTACACCAGCATATTCATCTGTCTGACCTTTACCATAAACATTGAATAATCTTAGAACTATGCCTGATATTTTAGATATTTCACAAAACTCTTTGATAATTTTTTCCATCTCTAATTTACTTTCACCATATGGTGAAATTGGATTTGTATCATTTATTTCTGAAAGTATTTTCTCTGATTCTAAATTATTCCCATAAACAGCAGCTGAAGATAATGCAACAAATTTTTTTACATTTTGTTTAGCACATGCTTTTAGAACATTTTTTGTACCCTCTACATTTATCTCAAATGTTTCTTTTGGATTTTTAATTGAATCTGTAACACTAATTTTAGCTGCTAAATGAATTACTATATCATAATTTTGTAAACATTCAGAAATTCTATCCATATTTCTAATATCTCCTTCTATTATCTGTATATTCTCTAATTCTTGCTTTAATTTTTCCTTTGATGAATTTGAAAAATTATCAAAAATTGTAATTTCATGTCCTTGATCTAGTAATTTTTTTACTAGATATTTCCCAATAAATCCTGCTCCTCCAGTTACAAAAACTTTCATTTCTTATCTTCTTTGATTTGACCCATTTTAAATTGGTATTATTGAATAAATGAAAATTAGTTTAAATTTATTTTAAATATAGCTATTTTTTCAATACTTTACATGTCTTCAGTGTCTGATAATTCCCCATTATTACGAACAGTTGAATGGAAAAATAATAAAGTAATAATGATTGATCAAACCAAATTACCTAATGAACTTGTATTGGTAGAATTTGATGATTTTAATCAAGTAGCAGATGCAATTAGTACACTGGTTGTTAGAGGTGCACCAGCTATTGGAGTTTCAGGTGCTTTTGGATTAGGACTAGCTGCATTACAAAGTAAGGCATTAACTGTAAAAGAAATATTATTCGATTTAGAAAATGCAAGAAAAATTCTTTTTGCAACTAGGCCAACTGCTGTAAATTTAGGTTGGGGATTAGAAAAAATTATGAGTATTGCAAAGACTGGAACTTCTGTAAAGCAAATAAAAGAATTAGTAATTTCTACTGCCAAAAAAATGGCTGATGAAGATATTGACATAAACAAAGCTATGGGAAAGAATGGTTCTACCCTCTTTGATGATAATGACACTATTATGACACACTGTAATGCAGGTGCATTAGCTACTGTGGCATATGGAACTGCATTAGGAGTTATTAGAGCAACTAGAGAAAGTGGAAAAAATGTTAAAGTTATTGCTACTGAAACAAGGCCAATTCAGCAGGGTTCAAGATTAACTGCATTTGAGTTAAAACATGATGGATTTGATGTTAGTCTAGTTCCAGATACTGCTGTAGGTTATTCAATGGCTAATGGTTTAGTAAACAAAGTTGTAGTTGGAGCAGATAGAATTGTAAAAACTGGTCATGTCTTTAACAAAATTGGAACATATCAAGTAGCAACGATGGCCAAACAACATGGAATTCCATTTTATGTAGCAGCCC
>Ga0209992_10000401_pt1 | contig 59029 bp, 43 predicted proteins | sample 2SBtaG_2_FD_182564 | JGI IMG/M metagenome (GOLD analysis project Ga0209992, IMG submission 182564) | Deep subsurface microbial communities from Kolumbo volcano to uncover new lineages of life (NeLLi) - 2SBTROV12_ACTIVE470 metaG (SPAdes)... | ecosystem: Environmental > Aquatic > Marine >... | reverse complement strand
GCCGTCACGCGACGTGCGGCTGCAACGACCGGCCAGGCTTGTCGCGGACCGTTGAGCGGGCCGTCTTGGGCACCCACAGCGACGTTGATCTACCCAGACTTGGGGAGCCATGATGGATGCGGGCTAGCGCTGGTCCTGGTCGAACATCGCCAGCTCCGCCCGCGCCCCCCGGAGGTCCGCCATGCCCTTGGCGACCACGCCGAAGCCCGCGAGGAAGGCGCCGTAGAAGACCACCGAGCCCCCGTTCTCCCAGGTGAACGCGATGATGGCCAGCGGGCCGAGGATCATCGCGAGGCCGCCGCCGATCACCAGGCGCGCGTTGGTGAGCTGCTTCTCGAGCAGCTGCCGTTCGTAGACGTCGGTGTCGTTCATCGGTGTTCGCCTCCCGCCGGCTACATCCAGGCGCCGTTGTTCATGTCGAGGGTCTGGCCGGTCACTCCGCGCGCGTCGTCGCTCAGGAGCCACGCGACCATGCCCGCGAGGTCCTCCGGCTGGCTCATCCGACCGAGCGGCACCTGGCTCATGGCCTGGGCGTGCGCCTCGTCGTAGGTCATTCCCCAGTCCTCGGCGAGTCCGGCGAGCCCTTCGGTGGCCATCCTGGTCTCCACCCAGCCCGGCGCCACGGCGTTGACCTGCACGCCGTCTCCCGCGAGCTCCTGGGCGAGCGCGCGGACCAGGCCGAACAGCCCGGTCTTCGACGCGCAGTAGCCCGTGTAGCCAGGCACCCCGATGCGACCGAGGATGGACGCGATGACCACGATGTGGCCCGCCTCACCCAGGTGGCGCTGGGCTGCCCGCGCGCACCAGTAGGTGCCCACGAGGTTGGTGTTCACGATGTCGAGGAAGCGATCGTCGGCACCCGGCGTGTTGGCGCCGCCGATCCCGGCGTTCGCGACCAGCGCGCGGACCGGCCCCTGGGCTGCGACGGCCTCGGCGAACGCCAGGTCGACCGAGGCCTGCACCCGGACGTCGCACGACGTGAAGAAGCTCGGACCATCGAGGGCCTCCGCGGTCTCGCGGAGTGGCTCGACCCTTCGACCGAGCAGCGTGAGGTGGGCGCCTTCGGAGGAGAGGCGCTCGGCGATGGCGCGACCGATGCCGGTACCGGCGCCGGTCACGACCACGTGGTGATCTGCAAAGCGGTTCATGGTGACGGCCTATCCGACAGCGCGCCGAGGGGCTGAACGGAGCTGGAGCCGCCATGGCGGCAGTTGGTCCAGGCGCGACACCGCCGAGCCGATTAAGGCAGGGCCTTCCCTTGGAGCGGTCATGCAAGCTGTGCTGTCGCTGTACCGGACGACCATCGGGCGCAAGGTCGCCATGGCGGTCACCGGTGCCCTCTACCTGGGCTTCGTGCTGGCGCACATGCTCGGGCACCTCATCGCCTTCGCGGGCTCGGAGGCCTACAACGCCTACGCGGCCGCGCTGCAGGCGAACGCGGGATTGGTCTGGACGGTGCGGGTCGTGCTGCTCGCGGCCATCGTCATCCACGTCGCCTCGGCGATCAGCCTGGTGAAGGCCAACGCGGCGGCTCGTCCGGTGGCGTATGCAGGCGGTCGGAAGGACGTGCGGACCACCGCTGCAGCCAAGACCATGCGCTTCGGCGGCATCTTCCTGCTGTTCTTCCTCGTCTACCACATCCTCCACTTCACCGTGGGTGTCGCGCACACCGACTTCGTGAAGGGGGACGTGTTCGGGAACATGGTCACGGCCTTCCAGAACCCGCTCGTGACGGGGGTCTACCTCCTCGCCATGGCGGCGCTGTACCTGCACCTCTCCCACGGGACGTGGTCCTTCCTCCAGACCCTCGGGTTCGGCGGTCCGGACGAAGACGACCCCCGCAAGAAGGTCGCGATGGCCTTCAGCGTGGTCGTCACGCTCGGATTCGTCTCCGTGCCCGTGGCCATCCTCACCGGCATCATCAGCTAGGAGTCGCACGTGAACCTCGACAGCAGGTGCCCGGACGGGCCGATCGAGACAGCCTGGGATCGGCATCGCATGGCGATGAAGCTGGTCAACCCCGCCAACAAGCGGAAGTACCGCGTGATCGTGGTCGGTTCCGGCCTCGCGGGCGCGAGCGCGAGCGCCACGATGGCCGGCCTCGGCTACGACATCGACTGCTTCTGCTACCAGGACAGTCCCCGGCGCGCGCACTCCATCGCCGCGCAGGGTGGCATCAACGCCGCCAAGAACTACCAGAACGACGGCGACAGCATCTACCGGCTGTTCTACGACACGGTGAAGGGCGGCGACTTCCGCTCCCGTGAGCAGAACGTGTACCGGCTGGCGCAGATCTCGGTCGAGATCATCGACCAGGCGGTCGCCCAGGGCGTGCCCTTCGCTCGCGAGTACGGTGGCTACCTCGCCAACCGCTCGTTTGGCGGCGCGCAGGTCTCCCGCACCTTCTACGCCAAGGGCCAGACCGGCCAGCAGCTCCTGCTCGGCGCCTACCAGGCGCTCGCGCAGCAGATCGCGGCGGGCAAGGTCACGATGCACACCCGCACCGAGATGCTCGACCTGGTCGTCATCGACGGTCGCGCGCGCGGCATCGTCACCCGCGACATGGTCACCGGGAAGATCCGCCGCCACGTGGGCGACGCGGTGGTGCTCGCCACGGGTGGCTACGGCAACGTGTTCTTCCACTCCACCAACGCCAAGGGCTGCAACGTCACGGCCAGCTACCGGGCCCACAAGAAGGGCGCTGGCTTCGCCAACCCCTGCTACACGCAGATCCACCCCACCTGCATCCCCGTGAGCGGCGAGTACCAGTCCAAGCTCACGCTGATGTCGGAGTCGCTCCGCAACGACGGTCGCGTATGGGTCCCGAAGCAGAAGGGCGACACCCGCAGCCCGGCGCAGATCCCGGAGGGCGAGCGCGACTACTACCTGGAGCGTCGCTACCCGGCCTTCGGCAACCTGGTGCCGCGCGACGTCGCGAGCCGGGCGGCGAAGAAGGCCTGCGATGCGGGCTACAGCGTGGGGAGCCACGGCCCGGCCGTCTACCTGGACTTCGCCGATGCCGTGAAGCGCCTCGGCGAGGACGGCGTGGCCGACCGCTACGGCAACCTCTTCGAGATGTACGAGCGGATCAGCGGCGACAACCCCTACGAGACGCCGATGAAGATCTACCCCGCCGTGCACTACGCGATGGGCGGCCTCTGGGTCGACTACGAGCTCCAGAGCACCATTCCCGGGCTCTTCGTGGCTGGGGAGGCGAACTTCTCCGACCATGGCGCCAACCGGCTGGGGGCCTCGGCCCTCATGCAGGGCCTGGCCGACGGCTACTTCGTCGTGCCGTACACCATCGGCAACTTCCTCGCGCGGGTCCAGCCCGGGGGGGTGGACACCGACCACGCCGCCTTCACGGACTCCGAAGCGCAGGTCACCCGCACCGTCGACAAGCTCCTGGGCATCCAGGGCAAGCGCTCCGTGGACTCCTTCCACATGGAGCTCGGCGCCGTGATGTGGGAGCACTGCGGCATGGCGCGCGACAAGGCAGGCCTCGAAGCCGCCATCGAGAAGATCCCCGCCATCCGAGAGGAGTTCTGGGAGAACGTGCGCATCCCCGGCACGGGCGCCGAGCTGAACCAGAGCCTCGAGAAGGCCGGCCGTGTGGCCGACTTCCTGGAGTTCGCCGAGACCCTCGCCATGGACGCGCTCCATCGGGAGGAGTCCTGCGGCGGCCACTTCCGGTCCGAGCACCAGACCGAAGAAGGCGAAGCCCGTCGCGACGACGACAACTTCAGCCATGCCGCCGTGTGGGAGTACAAGGGGGCCGGCAACGCGCCCGCGCGTCACGTCGAGCCTCTCGACTTCCGCTACGTCCCACCGACCCAGCGCAGCTACAAGTAGGGCCCACCATGAAGATCACGCTTCACGTCTGGCGGCAGAGCGGCCCCTCCGACGAGGGTCGGCTCGAGACCTACGTCTCCGACCGCATCAACAGCCACATGTCCTTCCTCGAGATGCTCGACGTCTTCAACGAGCAGCTCCTGGACGACGGCGAGGCGCCGGTGGCCTTCGACCACGACTGCCGCGAGGGCATCTGTGGCACCTGCGGGGCCGTGGTGAACGGCGTGGCCCACGGGCCGCAGTCGCGCACCACCCTCTGCCAGCTCCACATGCGCGACTTCGCCGACGGCGCCGAGATCACGGTCGAGCCCTTCCGGGCGAAGGCCTTCCCGGTCATCCGTGACCTGGTGGTCGACCGCTCGTCGTTCGACCGGATCATCGAGTCGGGCGGGTTCATCTCTGCCCGGGTGGGCTCGGCGCCCGACGGCAACACCCACCCTGTCGGGAAGCCGGTGTCGGACAAGGCGATGGACGCAGCCACCTGCATCGGTTGTGGTGCGTGCGTGGCGGCGTGCCCCAACGCCTCCGCCATGCTGTTCACGTCGGCCAAGGTCACGCACCTCGGGCTGATGCCCCAGGGACAGCCGGAGCGCTGGAGCCGCGTGAAGAACATGGTCGACACGATGGACGGTGAAGGCTTCGGGGGCTGCACGAACCACGGCGAGTGCGCCAGCGTGTGCCCCAAGGGCATCAGCCTCGACAACATCGCGCGCATGAACCGCGACCTGCTGATGGCGAGCGTCCACAGCGACTGACCGGCGGGCCGGCGGGCCACGGAGCTGGAACGGCGGCGCCCCCTGTGGGCGCCGCTCTTGCGTGATGGGCAAGACACTGCCCGGCGGAAGCTCTCGGAGTTCTTGGACTTGAGAAATGACTTTCCCAAGTTGATCGAGGGATCCGGATCTACAAATCACAAGTGATTCCACAGCCTTGGGATCCCCCTGTGCAGAACCCTTGCATCCCTGTGGACAGACGCCGGAAATCGGGTTCCGAGCTGGACTCTCTAAGCACTTGAAATTCGGTCGTCACACGTTTGGCACGGAAGCTGCACTGTGTACCTGCAGCTGCCGGGGTCACCCGGTGACTACCGAAAGCGAAGCTCTTCGGAACTCGCTCTTTGACGTAGACAAACCCCAAGAAGGCCGGTGCCGGCCAGAGCGTCCTCGGACGCGATGAAGGGCATCGACTGCGCAGGCTGGAGAGCCTCGCACCCAGGTGGAGACACCCGAGGGCGAGAGGCTGTCTGGAGGCTGACGAAAGGTGAAAGCCTGGCGTTGGCCGGTGCTCGCAGCGGGCTGGTGAGAACCCGTCCGTGAAGAGCACTCGCGTGGACCCCGACGTTGCGGCACACCTCTGGTGGCTCGCTTGCGACGGCGCTCGTCCTCGCGACGAGCGGACGCGATCGGAACGGCAGGTGCGGAGCAAGCCTTGAAGGGGAACAAAGCCCATGGAAGCAACGAGCGGGCGAACGGCGGAAACGTCGTCGTCGGCAACGGACTCATCGACGGAGCAAGGCCTTGGAGCCGCGGCCCATGTGTCAACAACGGTGGAAGTCGGACATCTTCACGGATGCCGGGCCAAGTCGGGAAGGGCGCCGGGAGCTAACGGCAGGAAGGCAACGCCTTCGCAGTGACGGTCCAGCAGGAACCAGGATCGCGGCAACGCGTGAGAGGGAGCTGGTGGAGCGGTGATGCGGGACAGCTCGGGAAGGTCAGTGGAGGTTGTGGTGGTGCCGGTTCGCCGGTGGCGCAGGAACTGACGCGGGCACGAGCGAGAAGGATCCGGTGAACGGAGGAACGCAGCGGCAAGCGGGGCAACTCGCGACGCTGGGGACTGACGGTGACGGGAGGTGGCTGTTGATGAGGGGAAAGCTTTGGAGGGTGTGACCAGCGCTGCTGGGAACGGTCTTCGGCCCGCAAGGGTCGACCGACTCGGAAGAGTCGAGGCCGGACGACGAGACGGGAACTTCCGCGAGGGAGGGACTGACTGGTCGGCTGGGAGGCTCGAAACGCAGCGAACCCCATGGTCGAGAGCGGGATGCAACAAGCCCGCAACTCCAGGCACGAGAAGGTCGAGAGACTGGAAGGTGCTGAGCGCGGAGGAAACCGTCGAGGTGGTGCGAAACCACGAGGGCGGAACAGGACTGGCTGGATGGCTCCAGCTGGCCGAAGGGTGAAGGAGGGCCTGGCCCCCGACGCCTGGGAGTGGACGCGCAAACGGAGGAGACGATGGAGGGGCACGTTCTGAATGAAGCTCACGAGAGGCGGTCCTGCGAGGGCAGGGCCAGGGCGCCGAGAGAGGCACCGTCAGCCGAGCGACTCCGGTCGTGAAGCTGGTACGCGGTGCGGGTCTCCGAAGGCGCGGTGAAGGGTAGGAGGGCTCAACCCCACGGACGTTTCGGCATTCGTGGCGTAGCCACAGTCAGGAAGACCTCGAAGGCCAGCATGCGGCAACGTGTGGAAAGGTCATGGAGGGAGCAGCGAAGGCCAACGAGCTGCTACTGGCTGTGGGTGAGTACCGCAGGCGAGATCGCCAACCACCGGCAACGGTGGGGAAGCGGCATCGCCCGAGGTGTTCACGGGCAGCCCTGAAGCTCAGGCCAACGTCATGGGAGGACTTCTGGCTGACGAAGCCGCCGAGAGGCGGGGGAGGCAGGCAGACCTCACGACGCAGCTCGAACCTCTGAAGAGCCATTCCATCGGGACTACGGCAGCAGGCCCCCACGACCTTCGGGTTGTGGGGGCCTTCCTCTTGGATCCCCTTCGATCGGATCGGCAGCGTTTTGGGTCGCGGCGGCTGGACGGGACCGCGATGTGGTGTGACATTGCCGCCGATGACGGGTCCCGAACCGAGCCCGACGGAGCTCGCGCGCATGAAGCGCACGCTCCGCGTGATTCGATGGCCGCTCTTGTGGTGGACCCGCTTCCGGTCCGCGCGCATCACGTGGACGGGGGCCGAGAACGTGCCGCGCGAGGGCCCGGTCCTCGTGCTGTCGAACCACGTGAACGAGCTCGACCCGGCGATGCTGATCCTGTCGGCGAACCGCCCGATCCAGTTCCTGGCGACCCAGACCCTGCTCCGCGACAACGGACCGCGGGCGAGGCTCTTGCGCCACTTCGGCACGGTGCCGAAGAAGAAGTTCACGGCGGACACCAGGGCCGTTCGCACCCTGAAGGGCTGGGCCGAGGCGGGGGGCGCCGTCGGTGTGTTTCCCGAAGGTGAGCGGAGCTGGGACGGGCGGCCGCTGCCGCTGATTCCGGGCATCGAGAAGCTCATCCGGATGCTGAACACGCCGGTCGTCACCGCGCGCATCCAGAACGGGGAGCGTCAGGCTCCCCGCTGGGCGCGCTTCATGCGGCGAGGACGGGTGCACGTCACCTTCGACCCGCCCCACTGGTTCGCACGGCGGGAAGACCCCCAGGTCATCCGGAGGTGGGTGGAGGAACGCATCGCGGTGCGGCCCGGCGAGGGAGCGGCCTGGCCCGTGAAGGGAGGCAACTTGGCCGCTGGGCTGAAGAACCCGCTCTTCGCCTGCCCGGCGTGCCTGGTGGTGGAGGCCCTCGAGGAGGCTGGCGACGCGGTGCACTGCAGCGCCTGCACGGCTCGTTGGCAGGTCGACACGCAGAACCGGCTGGTGTCGGGCGAGCGCGCGCTTCCGCTCGCCGAGGCCTTCGATCGGGTGCGGGAGCACTTTCGCGCGCTGAGCTGCACGGACCCGGCCGCGCTCGAACGCGAAGGAGTGGTGGTCCGTAGCGGCTCGGCGCGGCTGCGCGATGGTGAAGACGTCGACCGGGTGCTCGGTGAGGGCCGCTTCGTGCTCACCCGGGATCGGCTGACGCTCGACGGTACCGACTGGTCCGTGCCGCTCGCGGCCATGCGCGCGGTCTCCGTGGAGATGCGCGACCGGCTCCAGGTACGGACCGCGGAGGCCCTGTTCGAGCTCGACATGCCCGAGGACTCGGCCCTGAAGTGGGCCCTGTTCCTCGAGATCTGGCGGGGCTGAAGCTCAGCCGCCCGCCCGTTCAGCCTTCGAGCTCAGCCTCGATGATGCCCTTGAACTCGTCGTAGGGCACGGCACCGTTCAGGAACACGCCGTTGACGAAGAACGCCGGTGTGCCGGTCACACCGAGGCGCTGGCCGTCGATGAAGTCCTTCTGCACCTCTTCCACGTGCTCCGGCTTGGCGCTGCACGCGTCGAAGGCCGCGGCGTCCAGGCCGAGCTCGGCGGCCCAGCCCTCGTAGGCCTCGGCCGAGAACGAGCGCTGGTTGGCCATCAGCAGGTCGTGCATCTCCCAGTACTTGTCCTGCTCGCCGGCGCAGTTCGCAGCGACCGCCGCCGGAATCGCGTTCTGGTGGAACGACAGCGGGAAGTCCCGGTACACGAAGTGGATGTCGTCGCCGTAGGCTGCGAGGACCGCTTCCAGGGTGTCCTGCCCCTTCTTGCAGTACGGGCACTCGTAGTCCCCGAACTCCACGATCGTGACCTTGGCCTCGTCGGGGCCCTTGCTCGGGTCGTCGTCGAGCGACACGTCGATGCGCGGCAGGTCCGGGTAGGGGATGTCCAGCGTGAGCTCGTAGGTGGCCTTGAGCTCCTCGATCCAGGCCTGGAAGCGCTCGGCCTGCTTCTTCTGGAGCAGCGCGCCCTCGACCTGCGGCCGGACCGCGTCGAGGGGCTGGCCGCGGAGCTGTCGGCGGACGACCTGGTAGTACTCCTCGATCTCCGCGTCGGTGGCTGCCGAGACCTTGTCTTCGACCTCGGCCTTCACGAGGTTTTCGTCGGACACGCCCTTCGCGGCGGCCTCGGCCTCGATGAGGGCCTTGATGGCGCCTCCCTCGCCGGCCTGCGTCTGGGTCTGGTACCGGGACTTGAGGTAGTCGACCTCCGCCTTCTGCAGGCTGGCCTGGATCTCGGGGAGGATGTCGCCGTAGGTGAGCTGGCCGCCCTTCCAGGCAGCGACGACGTGCTCCGGCGAGATGTCGCTGGGCGCGGAAGCGTTGGCCGCGGGCGCGGTGACAGCCGGCGTGGTGGCGGTGGCCGTGGCGGCGCCGTCACAAGCTGTGAGGGCGAGGGCTATGAGCATGTCGTGGCTCCTGAAGGGAAGGCGGCACCTAACCCGTGAGCCGCCCAGGGCACCTCCTGGAGAGCGTCGAGGAACCTGGCAGGGGTGCGTGCAGCTCGTCCCGCACGCAGCTGCACCACCGGACCTCGTGTCCGCTGTTGCACCGGCTTCCGCTTGCCACAGGGAGATGGCGGGCCCGACCCCGACGCCCGCTCAGATGTCGGAGTCGGACCCTTGTGGTGCCTCAGCGCCGCCCGCGCAGGACGGTGAGCCCTGCCAGCGCCAGCACCACGGTGAAGCCTGCTCCTCCGGAACCCGGGGCGCCGGTGTGCGTGCAGCCGAGGGTGACCCCCACCCGGTTCGGCTCGTCGCTCCCGACCGAAGAGGCCGCCTCACCAACCATGTTCGCCTCGCCGCCCTCGTCGGCGAGCTGCTGCTCGTCCTCGGAGACGAGGTCCACGCCGTCGCAGTCCTGGTCGATCCCGTCGTCGGCGCGCTCGACCGCGTCGCCGTGGACCGTCGGGTCCAGATCGTCGCAGTCGGTGCCGCCCGCAGACTCGGCGGCGTCGCCGTCGCCGTCCGCGTCGAAGTCGTCGTTGCCGGCGCAGTCGCTGTCCACGCCGTCGTAGTAGCTGTCGTCCGCGCCCGGCCAGACGCTGGCGTCGCTGTCGTCGCAGTCCACGCCCTCGCTGAAGCCGTCACCGTCCGCGTCCACATCGAGCAGCCCGTCGCAGTCCTGGTCGTACGCGTCCAGGCTGCGCTCGTCTGCGCCGGGGTGCGTCAGCGCTGAGAAGTCGTCGCAGTCGTCGCCGCCGAACTGGCTCGAGGTGTAGCCGTCGCGGTCGGCGTCGAAGTCGTCGGACTCGTCGCAGTCGGCGTCCACGCCGTCGTAGGGGCTGTCGGCTGCGCCCTCGTGCACGGTCGCGTCGGTGTCGTCGCAGTCGCGGCCGTAGGCCCAGCCGTCGCCGTCCTCGTCGGGAAGCTGCCAGGCCATGCCGCCGCCGAAGGCGCCCATGTCGGCCACGGTGCCGTCGAGGTCCAGCTCGCCCGCCACCGCGCGGTCCAGCGCGGGGCTCGTGGCGCGGAGCGTCCAGTCCCCGCCGGCCTCGTTCGTGAAGCGCGGGTGCCCCTCGACCAGGCCGGAGACGTCGACGGCGCCGAACGCCACGTCGATCTCGGGTCCGTAGACCAGCCCCTCGTGGAAGCTCATGGCGCCGCCCGCGTTGAGGAGCGCCTCGCTGCCCGCGTTGTCGAAGGCGATCACGCCGCTGAGCGAGGTCGCGCCCGACTCGGCGGCGACGGCGGCCCCGAGGCCGCTGACGTTCTGCGCCAGCACGGCGAAGCGCAGGTCGACGTCGCCGTCACGAACGTAGAGGGCGCCGCCGGCCTCGGTGCCGTCGTTGCCGGTCCACGCGGCGTTCCGCCCGGTGAAGGTGCCGCTCTCGACGGCGACCGCGCCGCCTCGTCCGGCGGTCCCTGCCGTCATCCAGGTGCGCGTCATGTCGACCACACCCCCGGCGGTGTGCACGTGACCACCGAGCCACGCCGTGGCGTGGTCCGTGGTGAGGTCGCTCACGGTCACCTGCGAACCGACGAAGGAGGCGAAGCCACCTTGCTCGGCGTTGCTGTCGTAGGCCTGCACGTCCGCGATGCTGGCGTCGCCCCCAGCGACGTGGATCGCGCCGCCGTCGCCCCAGGCGCGGGAGCGGGCGAAGCCGGACTCGCTGACGGTGATCTGGCTGTCCTGCGCGGAGATCGCGCCGCCCATGACCGCCTCGCCGTCGACGAAGCGGCTGCCGCGGATCGTCACCGTGCCGGCTTCCACCGACACGTGCCCGCCGCGCCCGTCGGCCGCGTTGGAGCGGAAGGTCACGCTGCTCATGGTCGCCGTGCCGCCGGCCACCATCACCGCGCCGCCGTGTTCGTTCCGGCAGCCGTGGATCCTGGCGCCGTCGACGGCGAAGGTCGCGCCCTCGGCGACCTCCACGCCGCCTCGTCGAAAGTCCCTGACCTCGAGATCCGTGAAGTGGCCGGAGGCCTCGGCGGCGATCCGCACACCGGTCGCTTCCGCACCGGCGCCGTCGATCAAGAGGCGCGCGCCCGTGGCGGCGCCGTCCTGGATCTCGAGGCCCGACAGGGTGAGGTCCTGCAGCACCGCGTCGGCGCCGCGCACCTCGACGCGGGAGAAGACCGCCGCGTCGCCCGAGCCCATCAGCGTGATCGCCTTGTCGATGACCACGTCGCCGTAGCTGCCGTTCGCGACGGAGATCGTGTCGCCGGCCTCGGCAGACGTCAGCGCGTCGTCGAAGGACATCGACTCGCCTCCGACGGTCCAGGTGGCCGCGAAGGCGGAGCCTGGGGCGAAGAGGGCGAGGACGAACACGGCGCGAGAAGACATGGGGGCTCCTGTTCCCGCAGACAACGGCTGGGCGGCCGATCCACATGAGGGGCGGTACGATGGCGATCGCGGAGCACGAGTGAAAGATGTTGAGATCCCGGTCCCCGAGACGATCGGGCGCTACCGGGTGCTGCGGCCGGTGGCGCAGGGCGGGATGGCCGCCGTGTTCGAGGTGGAGGACCCCGACACCCGGGAACGCCTGGCGCTCAAGATGCTCACCCAGCGCGGCCTGGCTGCGCCGCGCTTCGAGCGGGAGTACCGCGCGCTGACGCGTCTCGATCACCCCAACATCGTGCGCGTCTACCAGTTCGGGACCCACGAGGGCAGCCCGTACCTCACGATGGAGCTGCTGGACGGCGTGCCGGTGCAGGTGCACTGCAAGAACCAGGGGCGCCCGGGAACGCCGCGTCGCACCCAGGAGGTGTTGCGCGTGGGCGCCGAGGTCGCCACGGCCCTGGCCTACCTCCACGAGCGGGGGATCGTGCACCGCGACCTGAAGAGCGCCAACGTGCTCGTGCTCGCCGATGCCCGGGTGAAGCTCCTGGACTTCGGCACGGCCAGGGTGCTCGGTCGCGCGAGCGACGGGATCACACGCCACGGCGAGTTCGTCGGAACCTTTGCGTACGCCTCGCCGGAGCAGATCCGCGGCGAGGAGCTCGATCCACGCTCGGACCTCTACTCGCTGGGGGTGCTGCTGTACCGCATGTCCACCGGCAAGCGCGTCTTCACGGGCGATTCACCTCACGAGCTGGCGCGCAAGCACGTGCGCGAAGCTCCGATTCCACCGTCGGATCGGGTGCCCGCGCTCCCGGCTTCGCTGAACCGCATGGTGCTCCAGCTGCTCGAGAAGGATCCTGCGGCGCGGTTGCAGACCGCGACCGAGGTGGCCGAAGTCCTCACCGCCCTGCGCCGGCCCGACCCCGATCGGCCGTCGCTGCCCGAGCGCGCGAGCCCCGATCGCCTCGTCGGCCGGGAGGACGAGCTCCAGGTCATCGAGCACGCGGTGAGCGAGGGCCGGCCAGGGCACCTCGTGCTCATCACGGGCCCGCAGGGGGCGGGCCGGCATCGCCTGCTCCGACGGGCGTGTGCCGATGCTCGTGCCCGTGGTTCGCACTGCTTCTCGGGCCGCTTCGCGGAGAAGCTGGGCCTCGGTCCGCTGGCCGACATCGCGAGCGAGGTGTGGAGCACCTTCCCGTCGGGCGAGCTCCCCGAGCTCGACGCGGCCATGCAGCGCTTCCTGGACCTGGAGGACGAGCTGGCGCTGGCGGGAGGGGGTGCCTCCCCCGAGCTGCGGAACGAGCTCACCACGGCGCTGTCGATGGTCATCGTGGAGCGGGCGCGCCGTGACACGGCCCCGGTGGTGCTCGCGCTCGACGATCTCCACGAGGCCTCACCGCTGGCGCTCGGCGCCCTCGCGGGGCTGCGCCACCGGCTGCGGGTGGACGCCGTGGCGGTCGTGGTCTGTGCCACAGCGACGGATGAGGCCGACGCACCCGGCTCCGTGCTTCGCGAGCGTTTCGGCGATGCCCAGAGGGTGGAGCCCGGCCCGCTCAGCGTGGCCCAGGTCGGATCGGTCGTCTCGGCTCTGCTCGGTGGACGGCCCGCCAGCTCGGAGCTCGCCAAGCGCATCCACGCAGCAGCGGGCGGTCTCCCGGGCTTCATCGAAGAGCTCGTGCGCGCCATGGTGGTCGAAGGGCAGGTCGTGGCCCGGTCGGCGCGCGGTCAGGTGGCCTGGGTGGACCAGTCGGAGGGAAAGCTGGTGATCCCGGGCTCGATGCGGGAGGCGATCGACATGCGCCTCGGCTTCCTCGACCCGACCGGCTTCCGCGTGCTCGAGGCCCTCGCCGTCGCTGGGGGCGACGCCACCTCGGAGACCCTGGCCCACGGGCTGGACAAGCCGCTGGAGGAGGTGCGCGACAGCTGCGTGGACCTCGTCGACCGCCGCTTGTTGGACACCCGCGAGGTGGCGGGTGGCGAGCGCTGGATCTTCCGTCTCGGGCTGACCCGCGACGTGGTGTCGGAGCGCCTCCGGGCCAGCCGTCGGCACGTCTTCCGTCGCCGCCTGGCCGACGCGATGAGCACGGAGCCGCCCAGCGCCCGCACGGTGAAGCTGTTGCTCGCGGCGGGCCGGGTCGACGAGGCGGTGGCCGGCGTGGTGGCCTGGGCGGAACCCCTGCTCGAGTTCGATCAAGCCCTGGAGGTGTTGCCGGTGCTGGAGGCTGTTGCGAGCTGTTCCGAGCAGGCGGAGCTCACGCCGGCGCGCGTGCTGGCGCGCTGCCATCTGCTGCACGGCCGCGCACTCGCCCTCGTCGGGCCGAGCGATCCCAACGCCGTGCGGGCCTTCCGGCGTGCGTCGTCGTTGGCGCTCACCGCCACGCTCAAGGGCGAGGTGGACGTCTACGACGCGCGGATGCGGGTAGCTCGTGGCGAGCTCGCCACCGCACGGAACCTGCTCGACCGGGCCCAGCAACGGCTCGATCGCGACGGTCCCGCTCACCTGCGGGCACGCGCCCACCACGACCTCGGCTCCCTGCACTGGTTCGCCGGCAACTTCGAGGCGGCCTCCCGCTCCTTCGAGCGCGCGCTGGCGGCAGCACGGGCCTCGCGCGAGGACCGGGACGTCGCTCGGGCCCTGGTCGCCCGCGCCGTGATCCGCATCGCCGGCGGCGGGCTCCGGGCGGCGGAGGTCGAGCTGCTCGAGGGCATGGCGCTCTTCGAAGGCGTTGGCGACCGCGGGGGGCAATGGCACGCCTTGCTCAACCTCGTCGAGGTGCTCCGCTACGGCGCCCGCTACACCGAGGCGCTGGGGATGCTGCTGCCCGAGCTGGAGGTCGCACGGGATTCCGCCTCGCCCGTGCGCTACGCGTTCCTCGTGCTCAACGCCGCGGAGCTCGAGATCGATCTGTTTCGGCTCGGGCGTGCGCGGCAGCGGCTCGACGAGCTCGAGGTGGTCCTGCCCGCCGATCCGCCGATCCACTTCCGGCTCGCGATGGCCTTGGCCCGGGGTCGCATCGCCCTGGCGTCGGGCGAGCCCCAGGAGGCGCTCGACATCCTGGCGCCGCTGGTGGTCGAGGCCGAGGAAGCGGAGCTCCACATCCTGTCGTCCCACCTCCGCGCGTACCTGGGCGAGGCCCAGGTGGCCTGTGGCGAGCGCGAGATCGGTGACCGCAACCTCCGGCAGGCGGTGGAGCGGCTCGACCGCATGGCCTACCTGCCACCGCTCGCCGAAGCCTGCAGCTGCCGCGCCCGCGCAGTCGGAGATGTGGCTGACCCGCTGGAGGTGTACCAGTCGGTGCTCGGCTGGATGGACCGGGAGCCGGCTCGGCTCGCGCGTCTGGAGTTCTTGATCGCTTCCGCGAGCCACCACCACGGGTCCGATGCCATGCGCTCCCGGGACTACGCCAAGATGGGGCTGGAGCTGCTGGGGGCCATCGAGGCCGACCAGGACGGGGAGGAGCAGCAGGCCCTCGCGGTGCATCCGTGGGGTCGGCACCTGAGGCGCTGCCTGGACCTCCCGGTCGACGAATAGCTACACCCGGTGTCGAGCGCCTACCCGAAGCTGGCGGCGAAGGCCTTCACCCGCTCGTCGGTGGCGTGGTGGGGGTCGCGCGGCAGCCGACGCCGTACCCCCATGTCGAGCTGGTGCCACACGCGCTCCGGGATGCCGCTGCCGGCCCACCAGCAGTAGAACTCCTCGGCGACCTTGTCGCGCAGGAAGTCCACGTCGCCCCGGTGCACCAGCCTGCCGTCCCGGACCGCCCTCACGCCGGAGAGGGTCACGGCCACACCGCCGTGCGCCTGCGCGCCTCGCTCGCCGCGCTCGGCCTCGGCGAAGTCGAGCGTGACGCCCTGGGAGTCGACCGCCAGACGCTCGAGGTCGAGCGCCAGCTGGTGGTGCAGCACCCGCCTCAGGTCGGTGCCGAAGCCTTCCAGCGCTGGCCACGCTTCACCGGTGTCGGAGGGGTGAGGCTGCGGCTCCCCCACGGGGTAGACGGTTCGGACCTCGGTCCCTGGGTCGGGCTCCTCGCCCGCGTCGAGCTCGCTCTCCAGCGTGCTCGACGGCAGGCGGCCGATCGTGCGGAGGGTGGTCTCCGGGTCGACGGAGACGTCGCCCGGTGGGAGCGGTGCGAACGCGGTGCGCTTCCCCGACCCCCGGCGGTGAGGGCCGATCAGCCGCATCAGCTCCGGCCCGGTGTAGACCTGTGGCCCACCAGCGCATTGCGCCCGACCTGACTCACATCGGTCCAGGAAGTCCAGGATCATCGCCGCACCGTCGGCGCGCGAAGTCGGCGCGTAGCGAGAGGCATCCTTGAAGTCGTAGGGCTTGCCGCCGTCCGGCGGCCGCACGTGCCCCTCCATCACCTCGTCGACGTAGCAGCTGATCCGGAGGATCGCCCAGGCGGCGGGGCACACCCTCACGCCGCTCTCCAGGGCGAAGCTCTTCCGGTTGAGCTTGGCGTAGGACCAGCGGTAGGCGCCCATCACCGACACCCAGAGCGTGATCTCCACGTCGGCCGCGTCGGCGGCCATCACGATGTTGGTGGCGGCGGCCCCCGTGTACATCGGCGCGCCGGGGCCGGCCGTGCGCGGGTCGATGCACGACACCACGCGTGTGGCGCCCTCCAGCGCTGGTCCGAGGCTACCCGGGTGTTCCGGGTCCGCGTAGTGGATGTCGCGCACGTCCACCACGCCGTCGATGCGCTCGGAGTCCCTGTCGTCGCGGATCACGGGCCGAACGGCCAGCCCACGTCTCCGCGCCTCGCGAAGAACCTCCACGCCCGTGCGACCGTTTGCACCGAACAAGACCAGCATCACCGAATCCTACCGCGCGTAGGCCAGCCGACGGCTTGTGCCGGCGTGTCGCGGTAGGCTGGGGGCATGCCGGACCGTCTCCACATCGCGGTGATCTCCCTCTACGCGCTGGAGAACAACGGCGTCCGGCACGTGGCCTCCAGCCTGCGCGAAGCAGGCTTCCAGGTCACCGAGGTCTACTTCAAGGACTGGGTGAACAACCGCTTCCCGTGGCCGGAGGAGCACGAGGTCAAGAACCTCATCAAGCTCCTCGGGGATCGTGGCGTCGACTTCATCGGCATGTCGGTGCGAGCGAGCGCGTTCCACCGGATGGCCACCTACCTCACCCGCCGCATCCGAGCGGAGACGGGGCTGCCGATCCTCTGGGGCGGCATGCACCCCACCTTCCTGCCCGAGCTCTGCATCGAGGTGGCCGACCACATCTCCATCGGGGAGGTCGACCTGCTCGTGCGCGACTTCTTCGAAGCCGTCGAGCGCGGGGACCGGGAAGCGGTGCGTCGCGCGCCGAGCTTCTGGACGCGGGAGGGCGATCAGGTCTGGCGAAACGACCTCGGTCCGCTGGTCAACGACCTCGACGACGTCCCCTGGCGCGACTTCCACACCCAGGACGACAAGTTCCACGTGGAGGGCAAGAAGGTCGCCTCGGGGGATCCCTTCATCTCCAACCCCGAGTACACCACCCTGGCGAGCCGGGGCTGCCCCTACTGGACCTGCACCTTCTGCAGCAACACCCTCACCAAGCCGCTCTACCAGGGCCTCGGCAAGAACTTCCGCATGCGCTCGGTCGAGAACATCATCCAGGAGTTCGAGTACGCGACGGAGCTATGCGACGACATCCGCGTCGTGCGCTTCGACGACGAGGTGTTCCCGATCAGGAAGGACTGGATCGCCGAGTTCGCCGAGAAGTGGCCCAAGCGCGTGGGGCTGCCGTTCGAGGTGCTGGTCGATCCGCGCATGGTCTCCGAGGAGCCGCTCCGTCAGCTCAAGGAGGCGGGCCTGCGCGCCATCTGCATGGGCATCCAGGCCAACGAACGGGTGAACCAGGAGTTCTACCACCGCAACACCACCAACCAGATGATCCTGGACGCGCAGTCGGTCTTCCGGAAGATCGGCATCGTGGCGAACCTGCAGATCATCTGGGACGATCCCTACAGCACCGAGGACGACAAGGATCAGCTCTTCCGCATGGTCATGGAGCTGGAGCGTCCGTTCGAGCTCTACCTGTTCGGTCTCACGATCTACCCGAACACCCACCTCGCGCGCCGCATGCTCCGTGAGGGGCGGATCGACGACACCCACGTCGAGGGCATCAACACCCACGCCTTCGAGCAGTTCCGGGTCGACCTGAACTACCCGCGCCCGAAGGCGGATCGACGCTGGCTCGCGCTGTTCGTGTTGTGCAACAAGGCCTTCCTGAGCAAGGACTTCATCTGGAAGCTCTACGAGAGCGAGCGCTTCAAGGAGGACCCAGCCCCTCTGGTGCAGATGGCGCAGGCCCTGAACCTGGTCAAGATGGGCGGCGTGTTCCTCGAGATGACCCAGCGTGGCGAGATGACGCCGCTGTTGATCAAGCGCTGGGTGAACCCCAGGTCCCTGGTCACGATGTAGCGATGGAGCTGGCCTCCGCCCGCCGCCGCGCACGCGCCTGGAAGAACATCGCCACGTCGGCGACCATGCGCCGCGTGTCCCCCGACTGGGTGCCTGAACCCCACGCGGGGCACTTCATCGTCACCTTCAAGTGCAACCTGAAGTGCGTCGGCTGCGGCAGCTGGAAGGTGCGGGACCACGACGACCTCTCCACCGAGGAGTGGCGCTCGGTGTTCCGCCAGATGCGGCAGCTCGACCTGGTGAAGATCCTCGGGGGCGAGCCCTTCGTGCGCCGCGACCTGCGCGAGATCCTGGAGGCCGTGCGCGAGGAGTCCGACCCCTACATCCTGCAGCTGACCACCAACGGCATGCTCACCGATCGCGTGATCGACGTGGTCGAGGCCATCGCCTGGCCTGGCCTGCAGCTGCGCATCAGCGTCGACGGGACCGAGCCCACCCACGACGAGCTGCGCGGCGTGAAGGGCAGCTGGAAGAAGGTCTCGGAGACCTGCAGGCAGGTCGCTCGCCTGCGGGACCGGCACGACTTCAGCTTCGGCATCAACTTCGCCATCAACGACGTCAGCATCCCAGACGTCGAGCCGATGCTGCGGTTCGCCGAGGACCTCGGCGCCGACCTCGTCCCGGGGGTGTGGGTCGACCCCTTCCTGGTGGGCACCGTGCCCCCCGAGGTGAAGGCCCAGCAGGTCATCATGATCGAGGACAAGCAGCGCGCCATGAAGGCCATGCGCGACGCCCGCATGGGCCTGCGCGGTCAGCTGCCCGGCGTGGACCGCTTGCTCTCCCGCTTCCTGGTCGACAAGACCTTCACCCGGCAGCTCAACGGCGAGGTGAAGAAGTTCACCTGCCGCGAGCTCCGAGACCTGCTCTACATGCTCCCCAACGGCGACGTCGTGCGTTGCGGCCTGGACCACGAGCGCATCGGCAACGTGCGCGAGCAGAGCTTCCACGACATCTGGCACGGCACGGCCATGCAGCCCTACCGTCAGAAGGTCGACGACTGCGCAGGCTGCTTCCAGGCGAGCGTGCAGATCATGAGCCGCTTGTACGGGGGCTGCGTCGACGCGTGACCGCTCAGCACCTGGCGTCGACGCTGCGCTCCAGGTGGTCGATGAGGCTCCGCACGCGACGAGGCGCGAGGGTGCGGTGTGGGTCTTCGTGCTCGACGCAGCGTGATCGACGACCGCGGCGCACCGTACAACCGTCAGCGGCCTACGGCGTACTTGAGCGCGGCCTTGCTCGCGTCGTAGTAGCTCACGTGCACCCGGCCGTCGTCGCCGAGCGCGATCGACGGCTGCTGCCCCACGTCCCCCTCGCTGTCTACGGTGAACAGTTCCCAGCCGCTCGCGTCCTTGTGGGCGACCTTGAGGTCGCCGTTGGACTCGTCGTAGTAGGCGATCCAGGGCTCGTCGCCGTCGAGCACCATCGCGGAGCCCAGCCCCACGTCGCCGCTGGCGTCGACCTGTTCGAAGGACCAGTTGGAGCCGTCGTAGCACCCGTACATCAGGTCGCCCGCGCTCACCGCGTAGAAGCTCGCGCACGGCTCGTTGTCGGTGCCCACGTCCATGGAGATGTCCGCCGCCTCCCCGTCCCAGGCCGTCTGGCTCAAGCTGATGTTCAGGTCGGCGCCGACACCCGAATACTGCATCTCGCCCGCTGTCCAGCCATCGTCGTAGTACAGCACGTGGTCGAAGCCGTCGTTGTCGATGGCCAGGGCGATCTCCTCCCCCGCGTTGCCGGTGAGCTGGTAGTCGACCGGGAGGTAGAGCACCTCGCCCAGCCAGGAGCTCGTCTCGGCCAGCGTGGGGATGCCGAAGCCGAACACATGGTCCGGGTGCTCGTCCACGTAGTAGGTGAAGCTCGGAAGGTCCGAGCTGTCGATGTCGATGCTGACCTCGTGTCCGAGCGAGCTCGAGCCCGTGATGCTCGCGTCGTCCACCACGTACACGCCGTACCAGACGCCGCTGTCGAGGAAGGCGAAGTAGAGCTCCTGCGTGCCGCCATCGGACCAGGTGAAGGCCAGCTGCAGCCGGTCCTGGCTGTCCATCTTGGCGTCCATCCACTCGCCGCTGGTGCCGCCGCTCACGATCTCGGCGGGCGCAGACCAGGTGGCCGAGGTCAGCCGCGCCCAGTAGAGGCTGCCGCTGTCGCGGTCCTGGTAGACGATGTGCACGTCGCCGTCGCTGGTGACGTCGAGGGCCGAGGGGTAGCCGCCGTCGTGGTCGGCATCGACGGTCTCCACCTCGAAGCGCTCGTCGACGTCGCCGTCGCAGTCGTTGTCCACGCCGTCGGTGCGGTCCTCGTCCGCCCCCGGGTAGGCGCTGGCGTCGGTGTCGTCGCAGTCGTCGCCGTAGGTCGAGCCGTCGCCGTCGGCGTCGTCGTCCACCGTGGACTCGTCGCAGTCGTTGTCGATGCCGTCGTAGTAGATCTCGTCGCTGCCCGGACCCACGCTGCTGTCGGTGTCGTCGCAGTCGCCCTCGTTCTCGGTGGTGCCGTCGCCATCGTCGTCCACGTCCGCCGGGTCGGGCTCCTCCTCCTCCCCCTGCTCTTCGCCCGTGTCGTCGGCGGAGGCCTCGGCGCCGGTGTCGTCGGTCTGGTCGGACGGGCCCGAGCGGCCGGTGTCGAACTCGGGATCGGTGTTCTTGCCGAAGAAGCCGTTGCTGCAGCCGAGCACCAGGCTGGCGGTGAAGAAGCTGAGGGACATCGCGCACTCCGAGGGGCCGGGGGTCGCCGGTAGGGCGGGCCGAGGGGCGCCTAAATGCCTGCGCTGTCCCAACTTGTCAAGGCGAAACCCACCTACGCCGTTGCCGCCTCACGCGCTTTCTTCATCGCGGCGCCCTCTTCGTGGAAGGCTGCAAGGTTCCGCTCGATCAGCTCGTCGGGGTCGTGGCCCAGGTGCTGCAGCATGCGCCGGATGATCTTCTCCATGATGACGAACTTGTCGTCCAGGAACTGACCGACCCGATCCGGTGGGTAGGTGGTGTGGAAGTCGAACAGGATGTCGAGGCTGTGCTGGAACCCCAGCACGCAGATGGGCTGGTAGCCTTGGTGGGAGCGCCGCGCGCCCCAGCCGGGATCGATGCCCTTGCCGGCGAGGACCTCGCGTTCCTCGGGCTTGGAGATGCCGAGATCGAGCAGGGGGGCGTTGTAGCGCACGCCGAAGCGCTCGTAGAAGCCCACGTTCTTCTTCCGCGTGATCGGCATCGACATCACCGCGTACTCGCCACCCACCGAGCTGCAGATGAACGCGTTGGTGCAGTTGTTGATCAGGCTGTGCACGATCGTCAGCGTGCCCATCGACTCCTGGCACCCGAGGCAGCACACCCAGTGGCCGCGGTACTTCATGGCGTCGAAGATCATCTTCTTGGCGCCGATCTCGTTCCAGACCTTGGTGAGGTCGATCAGGTGGTGCTCCACGCGGTCGCCGAGCACGCGCTTCAGCTCCGGGGTGTGCTTCTTCGACCACTCGTTGAAGAAGCTGCCGTACTGGTGCTTGTAGGTGAGCAGGTGGATGCCGGCGGCACGGTCCTCTTGCAGCTCGCCGACGATGATCGGCACCGCGCAGCTGTCGAGCCCGCCGCTGTAGAGCACGGAGAAGTTGCGGACGCAGGCGTATTCCTCTCGGGACAGCGGCACTCAGGCCCCCTGTGGGCTCGGGTCTTCGCAGCGCATGACCGCCACGGCGGTCGCACGGACATCGGTGTCGAGGCGCTTCGCCGCACGCCGGTGGCGGTGCAGGAAGAACTCGAGCACGCCGCGCGCGATGAGCTTGTCGGCGCTCGAGCGCGGCTGGAACGTGACGGCGTCGAGGTAGCGCACGGCGTCCGACGCTTCCTCGAACACGTGTTCGTGTTCCCAGCGCGCGAAGAGCGCGTTCTCGGAGCGGTCGACGAAGCGCTTGTGCTTCTCGAAGGCCACGATCTCGACGGGCCAGGCCGGGCCCGGAAGTGCGCCCAGCAGGCCGATGTTGGCCTCGAGGGTGACGGGCAGGTCGGCGTCGCCTTCCTGCAGGGCCGCGTGCAGTTGTTGCTCAGCGTTGGCGTCGCTCGCCTTGAGCGCCAGCAGAGGCGCCATCTCCTTTCGGAGCTCAGCGGGGTCCGTCTTGAGCGACCAGACCTCGTCGAGGGAGGCGAAGAAGCGCGTCCAACAACGCAGGTGGTACGTCTCGGGCATCTACCCGAACGCTATCACCGGCGTTCGACCCGGTACAGGACCGCCCCCCCGTTGTGGCGTTCGCAGGTGCGTTCGGCCACGAGGTCCAGCTCCTGGAGCCGACCCAGAGGTTCGCCGACGGAAGCAGCGAGGAGGTGGGTGCCCACCTCGTCGGGCGCCGTGCCGTAGGCATAGAGGGAGAGTCCCTGCACACGGAGCCCGGCGGCCCAGGGGCGGGTGAGCTGCACGTAGGCGTAGGTTCCCACCGCCGTTCCGGGTGGCAGGCGCTCGGCGCAGTCCCGCACCGCCCGCGCGGTGTCGATGCCCCACAGGCTCGCCTCCGGCCCCCAGCGGCTGGGCGCGTGGAGGAAGAACAGGCCACAGACCGCGAGCCACGCAGCCGCCCGAGGCGCGGTCGCGAGCGCCGCCACGACCAGCGCCAGCATGCCCGGCACGAAGTAGCGGACGTGGGTGTGGGCGTCGGCGCGTTCCAGGCCCCCCAGGAAGTTCAGGGTGCCGAAGAACAGCCACCATCCGAGGCCCAGCCCGACCAGCACCGTCACGGGCCGCCGCCTGGGCGGTCGCTTCCACGCGCCCCAGGCCGCGGCGACGAGCAGGCCCCAGCGCCCCTGTTCACCCACCAGGATCCAGCCGGCAGCAGCGAGGTCGCGGAGCCAGCCTCCCAGCGACTCCGGCAGCCTTTCGGAGCCGGCGAGTGCCCAGCCGGTCTCGCTGTGGTGGAGCGCCGCCCAGGCCGCCAGGGTGGCCAGCGGCGCCAGCCAGGCCCAGGTCCACCGGCGATCCAGCAGCATGGCGACACCGAGCGGGACCACCAGCAGCACGCCGGGCTCCTTGCAGGCGGTGGCCAGCGCCGCGACGACGGCGAAGAGCAGGTCGCGCCGGTCGAGCACCGCGATCAGGGCCCACGGTGTGAGGGCGATGAGCGGCAGGTCGGTGTCGGCGGACTGGAGCTGCGCGACGAGGGGGGGCAAGAGGAAGATCAGCGGCGCAGCGCGGGCCACGTGCGGTCCGGCCGCGCGCCGAAGCAGGCCGTGCAGGCCCCACCCCAGCACCGCCGCGGGCACGATCGCCGCCGCGTGGACCGCGCCCAGGCCGCCACCGAACAGCGCGAGGTGCAGCCCGAGCCACCCGTACCAGAGCGGCGGGTGGCCGTAGTCCGGGAGCCCGTCCGCCCACTGCGGCGGGAGCAGGGCGCCGGGAAGGGCGGCCGTGGGTAGCTCGCCCGCCAGGACGAGGCCTGGACCGTGCTCTGCGACGAGCAGCGCCTTGGGCACCCACCAGAACAGGCTGTCGCCGGTCAACGGCGCCGTCCAGCCGAGCAGCACCACCAGCACACCGGTCAACGCTGTCACGACTGCGGCCCGCGGGATGGCACACCTCCGGTGCTCAAGGATAGGTGCGGTGGCCGGAGGAACCGATGTCCAACCCCGCCATCCCCCGTGATGACGTCCACCGCATCGCCGAGAGCTGCGCCGACGACGCGGAGCGCTACCAGGTCGTGGCCAGTCGCCTGGTCAAGGATCAGAAGCGCCTCACCCGCTTCGTGAAGCAGAACCTCCCCTTCATCGAGGGGCAGGAAGGGCAGGTCGCGCTCTACCTCTACACGGTCGTCATCCGCATCTTCGAGGCCTACGGCGGCAAGCTGGGGCGGGTGCAGGGGCGCGACATCGACGGGGCGGCCAAGCGCATCTTCGACGTCGCCGACTCGCTGTTGCCCTTCGACGAAGGCTTCCCGGACCGCGTGCGCGGCGTGGACTGGCGCGCTCAGCCGCACATCCTCGACGAGTCCCTGTGGGCGCTCATGGAGAAGGACGAGAAGAAGGAGACCGAGGTCGACGTCGACGCCGACAAGGCGGGCTTGATCTTCTTGGTGCTCTGGGCCGTGACCGAAGCGCTCGACTGCGCCTGGGACGCCTGATGGTGCTCTGCTGGCTCTGGGCCTGCGCCAAGTCCGACTCGGTCGCCCAGGCTCCGGAAGCGATCGAGCACGTGGCGCAGGTCGAGGTAGCCCGCAGCGAGCGGCCGGCGAGGGAAGCACCGGTCGCTTCGACGCCCGAGGCCGAGTCCGGCGAGACCAACGGGCCCATCACCATCGCGGTCCCCAGAGAAGGCACGGCGGTGACGCGCAGCCTGCTCTCCGCGCGGGGCACCGCAACGGCCTTCGAAGGCCGCATCAACGTGCGCGTGCGGCAGGGCGACACCGTGCTCGTGAGCACCACGGTCGCCGCCAGCGCCGGAGCCCCCGAGCAAGGCGCGTGGACGGTCCAGCTGCAGCTCCCGGAAGGGGCCAGCGGGGCTGCGGTGCTCGAGGCCTACACCACCTCGGCCAAGGATGGCTCCGAGCAGGATGTCGTGGGCGTGAACGTCACGCTGGGTGCCTGAGCAAGGGATGCTCCTCGCCCTGTTGGCCTGCTCTGCGACCGCGCCGCACGGCGCGCCGGGCGACACGACCCGGGACACCGGAGACGCTGGCCCCGCGACGCTGGCCTGGGTGGAGGCCCAGTGGGAGACCGGCCTCTCGATCGGTTGGTCCGGCGCGAGCGAGGCCGTGGTCACGATCGACGGCCCTGTGAGCGACAGCTGGGACGTGTCCGGGGCGAACCGTCTCGACGTCGACGGGCTGGAGCGGGGCGTCTACGAGGTCCGCGTCGACGGCGGCGAGCCCCTGACCCAGCTGGTGGGCCGGAACCGGCTGTGGCCTCGGGGCTCCGTGCGCGTCGACGGCGTGTTCCAGTTGGGCGGTGCGGGGGATCGGGTCGTCACGCTGGGAGCCTCCAAGCACGGGTCCCCCCAGGTCGTGCTGATCGACATCACGGATCGCGACGCTCCGGTCATCGAGGGGTCTGTCGGGGGGCTCGCCGCCACGGCGCGCTCCCTCGCGTTGATGGGCGACCTGTTGTTCGTGTCCTTCGACCTGTTCGCCCCGGTGTCGGTCTACGACCTGTCCGACCCGGCGGCACCGGTCCGGCTCGACGACCTCGACGCCCAGGCCCACCAGCTGCGCGTGGCAGGGGATCGGCTGTACCTGGCGGACGCCGGCGTGCAGGCGATGGAGCTGCAGCATGGTGCGATGGTCACCGTGGCCTCCTGGGCCGTGTCCGCCGAGGTGCATGACCTGGCGGTGACCGACGACCGTGTGTACGTGGCTGCCCTGTCTCGGCTGGACGCGCTGGACCTCGACCTGGAGCTGGTCCAGACCCTGGATTGGTCGGGTGGCTCGCTGCACAGCGTCGGCGCGTCCGATCGCTTGGTGGCCACGTCCGACGAAGCCGACCAGGGACTCCTGCGCGCCTGGAGTCCGGAGCTTGAGCTCCAGTCGGAGCTGTACGAGGTGAAGGTCAACGGCATCCACGCGGTCGTGGTGCGCGACGAGCTGCTGGTGATGAACGCCTTCGAGGAGGGCGTGCTCGCCTGGTCGTTGGAGGATCCCTCCGCGCCGAGGGCCATCGGTCGTCTGCACGAGGAGCCGGTCGTGCAGCCGCTGGGGGAACCGTTCGGAGAGGAGGTCGAGCCCGTGGTCGGCGCGGTAATGCTCTTCGGCGGCGTCGAGCCCCTGGTGGTCGCCGACACCGAGCTCGGGGTGCGGCTCGTGGAGCTCTACCCCGAGCGGGTGGAGCGCTGAGCTACCAGCGCGCCCGGTCCAACACCACCCGGTACTCGCCGCACGCGGTGCCACGCGGCAACGCTCGCTTGGTGGTGTCCTGCTCGTTCGGGTCCAAGGGCCCGAGATCGATGGGGAAGCGGTCGTCGGGACACTCGATCATCACGCGCGCCCGGCTCACACGACGGTCGGCCAGGTTGTCGGTCTCCACCTCCACCTGGAAGCGGCCGTCGGACCAGGACGTGGCCCGCGCGGTGATGTCCAGCCAGTTGGCAATGTCCAGCTTTCGATCGGTGTCGTCGAGGGGTGAGAGGACCAGCTCCTTGCGGGTCGGATCCAGCGTGACCTGGAACTGACCCGTGACGTTCAAGCCCAACAGGCCCTCGGTGTCGTCGCCGGCGCAGGGTTCGCACACCGCCACCGTCACGCCCTTCACCTCGAAGCCGCTCACCCACACGCTGTCGAGCAACACCAGGCGTGCCTCGCGCTCGCCGCCCGCCGTCTGCATGGTCACGCTCGGTGCGTCGTCGGGCACCTCCACCCCCAGGTGCCGGAGCCGCTCCGTGGAGAGGGTCGTGAAGGTGGCGCCCGTGTCGAAGAGCATCCACACCTCGTCGGTGGCCGCCGGCCCGTCGAAGGCCACCTGCACCCGGAGGCTGGACCCCGAGCCCTCGTAGGGAAGCACCACCTCGTCTTCCTGGAGAGCGCGGGGCTCGGGCAGGTCCGCAACCGCCTCCGCGGCGTCGATCGACTCCGCCTCGACCTCTTGCGGGGGGGTGGTGCCGCGCACACCGTCGTCGCCGAGCAGGTCGCCGACCCGCTCGCCCAGCGACACCGCCCGCTCGAGTGCCTGCGGCCCGAAGGGGGCAGCCAGGGCGGCGGACCCGGTGGCGATGGCCTCCTGCCGCTCGCCAGGGAAGTACATCGGGAGCGTGAACAGGGCCGCTGCGCCCCAGGCCCAGGCCGCGCCGGCGTAGGCTCCGATGCCCCGTCCGAAGAGCGTGGCCAGCCCCATCCACGGCAGGAAGACCAAGCAGACCGCCGCCACGCCCACGGCGGCCGCCGGACCGTTGCGGTGCATGCCCAGCCCGACGAGGGCCGCGAGCGCGGTGGTGAGCGGCACGGCGCCGAGCAGGAGGACGATGCTGGCTGCGAGTCGGTTCATCCGGGCACCTCGGCCTCCTTACGCGCGGGGACCGCTTCTTCTTCCCACCTCGGTGGTGCAGCCCGGTGCACGAGCATGCCACGAGCATTAGAAAGCCGGCTCGGAGGGTCTCATGGCGCGCGCCACCTGGTACTGCATCGACATCGAATGTTCCGGCACCGTGCCGGCGATCTACGACATGATCTCGCTCGGCGCCGTCGTGGTCGCCGAGACGGGCGACGGAGGCCTGGTCCTGGGCGACGACCTCTACCTCGAGCTGAAGCCGGAGGGTCCGAAGGTGGACGCCCGCGCCATGGCTGTGAACGGGCTCGACCTCGAGCGCTTGAAGCGCGAGGGCCTGACCCGGCGGGAGGGGCTGTTGCAGCTCACCGCATGGGTGGAGGCCACGGCCACGCCGGGCTCCGAGCCGGTGTTCGTGGGGCACAACGCGCCCTTCGACTGGAGCTTCGTGAGCTGGTGCTACAAGGCGGAGGGGCTGAGGAATCCCTTCGGCTACAAGGCCCTCGACACCAAGGCGCTCGCGGCGGGCGTGCTCGACATCCACTGGCTCGACACCGGCAAGGACACGCTGAGCGCGCGGCTCGGGCTGCCGGAGGAAGACATGTCGCAGAAGCACCGCGCCGACTACGACGCGCGCTACCAGGCCGAGATCCTGAAGGCCCTGCTGGACCGCCAGCGGGGCGGCTAGTTGAGCGGTTCGTTAGTAACGAACCGCTCCCGCGCGCACGGCGCGCGGCGGCCGAAGGCCGGGGGGAGCGCGCCCAGCGCGCGGTGCGGGGGCTGGCCCCCGCAGGAGACAGTAGTTGAAAGGGCTCGTTACCTACGAGCCCGTCAACTAGTTGGGCGGTTCGTCAGTAACGAACCACCCTCCCGCCTCTCTGCCCCTGTGGGGCGTTCGGCGGGGCGCAGTCCTCCTCTGAAAGGAGGGGCCTCAAAGCCCCCCCCTCACGCGGGCGCTCAGGGGTCCAGCGCCAGGCGGAAGCCGATGGTGGGGTGGAAGTAGTCCTCCCGGCCCGAGGTTCGGAAGGCGCAGCGGAGCCCGACGGGCTGGATCGACCAGGCATTGCCTCGGATCACCGCCTCGGTCGGTGTGCGCTGCGTCGACGTCCACTCGGCGACCGAGCCGGCCATGCTGTGCACGCCCCAGGGCGACTCGTCGGCTCCGTCGCGCCAGTCCCAGCTCACGGTGGCGCCGGAGTCGCCGTAGCCCGACAGCACGGTGGCCAGACCCACCGCAGGAGCGGCTCCCCAGCTGAAGGCGCGGCCATCGGCACCTCGGCACGCCGCCTCCCACTCCAGATCGGTGGGTAAGCGGTACCTGCGCCCATCCTGAGCCGAGCGCCAGGCGATGTAGGCCTGGGCGTCGGAGAGGCTCACGCCCCGGACCGGCGAGGACGCGAAGCGCTCGGCGTCCATCGCCTCGACGCTGACCAGCCGCCCGTCACGCATCGCTCCGATGAGCCCGCCGAAGTCGCGCGGCAAGCGCTGGGTCGCCTCGTCCGGACGCTCCAGGGCGAGCGCCGCCAAGAACTGCCCATAGGCCCTCATCGTGACCTCGTCGGTCGCCAGCCAGAACGGCTCGACCCGCTCGACTCCAGGGGCGAGGGCGCCGGCGGTCTTGCCCCCGACCACGAAGTCGCCTCCCATCACCCAGGTGAACCGAGGCAGATCTTCAGGGGGTGGGGTGAGCGCGAGCAGGCGCTCCTCACCCCGCTCGAGCAGCACCGGCACGCGCCAGGTTCGGCCTTCCTTCCGGGCCTCCAGCAGCCAACTCCCCGGGGGGAGCTGCAGCCGTCCGGCCCACGTCGGCGTGTCGGCCAGTGGATAGAGGTGCTCGCCCTCGGGCGGCTCGTCGTCGAGCAGGCGCAGCTTGGCCCGATCCTCGGCCCCGGCCGCCACCTTGCCCGTGGCCAGATCCCACGGGAGTGGCACCAGGCGGGCCGGCGCCATGGTGTCCTTCTGGCGCGCGCTCACCTCCACGTAGCGGTACAGCCGCAGCTCGTCGGCGCCGACTACGCTGAGCCAGCCTTGGCCGTCGAGCTCGTCCTGGTAGGCCGACGGATCCGGTGCGTGGAAGAGGGCGCGCCTGCGGTGCTCCTGCTGGAGGGCCTCGTTGTCCTGGTAGAGCGCGACCCGCCAGAGCGCCATGTGCGTCTCGGCGAGCTCGGTGCGCACCTCGACGCTGCTGGGCGTGATCTGCAGGGCGCGCTCGAGCTGCTGCACCTGGTCGCCCAGGGTGTCGAAGAAGCCACGTGCCCCCTTTCCGGCGAGGCTGGCCAGGACCTGCGCCTGGTACGGATCGTCGTCGCCGGGCGCAGCGTTCAAGGCCTTCTCGAACGCGCCCGCCGCGTAGCTTCGCTTGCTGCGCGCCTTGGCCAGGATCGCGTCGACCTCGGCCTGACGTTGCCCGGTGCGTGCGCCCAGGGCCAGGCCGCCGAGGAGCACGGCGGTGCCGAGCACCGCAGCGAGTTCGCGGCGGTGCCGGTGGAGGCGCCGCGCGGTGGCGGTCCAGGCCGTGTCCGGGGCGGCCTGGGTGGCCCGGCCGTCGAGCCACGCCTGCAGGTCGTCGCGGAGCGCTGCCACCGATGGGTACCGGTCTTCGGGCGCCCGGGCCATGGCGCGGTGGCAGATGGCGACCAGCTCGCTCGGGAGGCTCTCGAAGCCCGGTGCGCCGTGGTGAAGCGGGGCCGGCGGCCCACCGTGGAGCGCGACCAGCGCTTGTTGGGAGCTCACGGCGTAGGGGCGGGCGCCTCCGAGGATCTCGTAGAGCACGGCGCCCAGGCTGTACACGTCGCTGCGCTCGTCCACCAGCGCCATGCTGCGGGCCTGTTCCGGCGACATGTAGGAGGGCGTGCCGTAGACCGCACCCAGCTGGGTGGCGTCGTCGCCGCGCTCGATCGACGACGTGGTGATGCGTGGCCCGCCGGTGATCTCGGCGTCGCCGCGCACCTTGGCGAGGCCCCAGTCCATCACGCGGACCTCGCCGAAGTCGCCGACCATGATGTTGGCGGACTTCAGGTCCCGGTGGAGCACGCCCTTCTGGTGGGCGTACGCCACGCCCTGGCACACCGCGACCAGGATCTCGATGCGCCGGCGGGCCGGGTAGAGCTCGGCGTAGGGGCGCCCGCGGTGCTGACCACCCTCTCCCACACCGCGCACCACGTCGCGGAGGGTGAGACCGCGGATGCGCTTCATGGTGAAGTACGGCCCCTGGGCGTCCAACCCCAGGTCGTAGATGGGCACCACGTTGGGGTGCTCCAGCTGGGCGGCGGCCTGGGCCTCCTCCACGAAGCGGCGGCGGTAGTCGTCGTCGCGGAGCAGGTCTGCGTGCAGGCGCTTGAGCGCCACCTGACGCTTCAGCGTCTCGTCGTAGGCCTCTCGGACCATGGCGGTGCCACCTTCCCCGATGTGCGCGCCGGGCGCGTACCGCGCATCGGCGTCGGGGAGCGTCGGCATCCCGGAGCTACTTCACCTCGAAGGGGTAGACCACCCGGAGCTCCTCCGGGAGGTGGTCGACCTGCTTCGTGTCGGTGTCGTTGAGCATCTCCTGGGCGTGGAAGGCGTACACGCCCGGCTCCAGCGCCGTGGTGGTGGTCAAGAGGTAGTTGTCGGCCGCCTGCGTGCCGCGCACGTCGAAGTCGATGTCGCCATCGGCCACCCAGAGGTCCACGTCGATCTCGGTCTCACCGAGCACGCCCTTGACCGTGGCCGTCTCGATGAAGTGGAGCTTGGACACCGCGAGGTCGAAGCGGCCGAGCTCTTCCGGCCGGAGCGTCGACTGGAACAGGAACCGCTGGCCCGGCTTGGCCGCCGGCAGCACATCGTTGGGCTGGTCGTTGATGCCGATGAGCGTGTCGAGCTCGTTGGCCACGGTCTTCACCGGCACCGACTTCAGGGCCACGTAGCCCTTGTTGCCGATGCCGTGGAAGCCCGGGCCCTCGGGGATCGGGAAGAGGGTGAGCGTGCTGGTGGCCGGCGCGTCCATGTCCTCGGCCACGTCGACCGACTGCAGATCCTTGATGTAGCCATCGGCGCCGCCGAGCAGCCGCACGGTGCCCGCCTGGACCTCGATGTGGACCTTCCCGGAGCCATCCACCGTGTAGTGGTTGCTGTCACCCTCGATCGCCACGGTGGCGGAGGCGACCGGCTTGTTCCAGATGTCCACGACCTTGACGTCCACCGAGGGCGGATCGGAGCAGGCCAACAGGAAGGTCAGAAGCGTCATCTCAAGCCTCGCGAAGGTCCGAAACGTAGCACGGGCCGTCAGCCACGGCCCGCGCGCCTGACCGCCGACAGCCAGCCCTTGAGCGGTGACAGGTCAGCAGAGCCGCTGCGGCTCAGGCGTTCCACGATGCGCTCGCCCGTGCGGGCCAGATCCAGGAGGTGGCGCACGCGTGTGGCCACGAAGCGCACGCGCATCATCGACTCGGGCGAGCTGGACGGCGCGTCGTCGTCGAGCAGGCGGAGGGCTTCCCGCAACTCCCGGCTCGCATCACGCACGAGGGTGAGCTCTCGCATCCGGAACACCCGCGTCACCATGGCCAGGATGTCGTTCTCCGCACGCCAGGCCCGGCGCCGGTCACCGGGCACGGACACCCGGCGGACCACCCGCCACTGCTCGAGCTCCTTGATCGTCATCGAGATCGAGCCCGAAGAGAGGCCGGTGCGCGCCTGGAGCTCGTCGGCGTGGAGTGGGTCCTGCGAGAGGTACAGCACCGCCCACACGCGCCCCATCGACGGCTTGAAGCCCCAGAAGCCCATCAGCTCGCCGACCGTGGCGGCCGTGATCTCCACCGCGCGGTCCAGCGCCTGCTCGGCGGTCGTGAGGTCGGCTTCAGAAGCTTCAATCAACATTGAAATCCCAGTGCCACCCGTTTAAGGGGCGATCCGGGAAGCGACCACCCTGGAGTGCTTCATGGAAGGCATCGCCTCCACCCTCCCCCGCCGCCTTCGCCCCGTCGGGGTGGTCGGCGGCTCGCCGCTCACCCGCATCGCCACGCCGGCGGACGCCTTCGCCCTGGTGGGCGACGACATGGCGGCGGCCGAGAGCCAGCTCGCTCGGCTGCTCGGAAGCGACGTGCGGCAGGTGTCTGCGGTGGGCAGCTACCTCGCCGAGGCGGGTGGCAAGCGGCTCCGTCCGCTCTTGACCGCGCTCGGGTGCCGCGCTGCGGGGCTGGGCGGTGACATCGCCCGACTGATGTGCGTGGGCGAGCTCATCCACCTGGGCTCGCTGCTCCACGACGACGTGGTGGACGACGCCGACGAGCGCCGGGGGAAGCCGGCCGCGCACCTCGTGCACGGCAACGCCTGCACGATCCTCTCGGGCGACTTCTGCCTGGCGCGCGCCATCCTGCTCGCCAGCGAAGAGGGCAGCCACGCAGCCGTCACCGAGTTGGCGCGCGCGGTCACGGCCATGGCCGAGGGCGAGGTGCTGCAGCTGGTGCACGCGGGCGACCTCTCCACCACCCGCGCGGCGTGGCTCGAGACGGTCGACAAGAAGTCGGCGGCCCTCATCGCCTGGTGCGCCGCCGTCGGTGCCTGGGTGTCGGAGCAGGAGCCGCTCGCGGCCCACATGGAGGCCTTCGGCCGCAAGGTCGGCGTGGCCTTCCAGGTCACCGACGACGTGCTGGACTATGGCGGCGACGCTCGGGTCACGGGCAAGCTGGTGGGCGCCGACCTGCGCGAGCGCAAGATCACGCTCCCCTTGCTCCACGCCTTCGAGCGGGTCGAGGGGCTCCGGGAGCGCCTCGAGGCCGGTCCACCCAGCGATGGGGAGCTGCCGGAGCTCGTGGGCCTGGTGCGTGACAGCGGCGCGCTCGAGGCGTCCCTGGCCGACGCCCGTCGCTGGACCGAGGCGGGCATCGAGGCGCTCGCCACCCTGCCCGACAGCCTGCACAAGGACGCGCTGATCCGCCTCGCCTGGTACCTGGTGGAGCGTGTTCGATGAGCGAGCGCATCACCGGCGCCGTGCCCGCCGCCGACGTGCGCGGGGACCTGGTGCGCGACATGTTCTCGCGCATCGCCCCCACCTACGTGCTCACGAACCGGGTGATGACCTTCGGCATCGACGCGCTGTGGCGGAAGGCGGCCATCGACGCGCTCGGCGTCGGCGCCCAGGCTGCCGTGCTGGATCTGTGCGCGGGCACCCTCGACCTCACGCTGGACCTGCTCGCTCGTGGCGCCACCCACGTCACGGCGGCCGACTTCGCGCAGGCCATGCTGGACGAGGGAGCCAAGCGACTCCCAGCGGACGCGCCGGTGGCGCTGGTGTGCGCCGAAGCGCAGGAGCTGCCCTTCGACGACGAGCACTTCGCGGCGGCCACCTGCGGCTTCGGGCTGCGGAACGTGCCCGACAACGCCTTGGCCCTGCGGGAGCTCCGCCGCGTGCTTCGCCCGGGCGCGCGGGTGGCGGTGCTCGAGCTGTTCCGGCCGACGAACCTCTTCGCCTGGGCCTTCCACGCGGTCTTCGATCGGGTGGTGCTGCCGCTGGTGGGCGGCCTGATCTCGGGGGATCGAGGCGCCTACACCTACCTGGCGAACTCGATGTCGGCCTACGTGTCGCAGGACGAGTTCGTGGCGCTGGCCGAGGGGCAGGGCTTCACCGTGGTCCAGAGCCGCTGGCTCTTCCCGGTGGCGGGTCTCGTGGTGCTGGAGGCACCATGAGGATCGTCATCGGCATCACCGGCGCCACGGGGGCCTGCTACGCGCGCTCCCTGTTGACCTGGCTCGCGAACGCCGGGCGTGACCGCGGCATCCAGACCGACGTGGTGCTCACCAAGGCCGGCCGCATGGTGTGGCAGCACGAGCTGAAGAGCGACCCGGCGGAGCTCGGCCACCGCATCTGGGCACCGAACGACTTCTTCGCGCCCTTCGCGTCGGGCTCGGCCCGGGTCGACGGCATGGCCATCGCGCCGTGCACCGCAGGCGCGCTCGCCCGGATCGCCACCGGGCAGGCCAGCGACCTGCTCGCGCGGGCCGGCGAGGTGATGCTCAAGGAGCGGAAGAAGCTGGTGTTGCTCTACCGGGAAGCGCCGCTGTCGCTCATCCAGATCGAGAACCTGAGAACGGTCACGCTGGCCGGCGCCGTGGTGGTGCCCGCTGCTCCCGCTTTCTACACGAACCCCGAGACCCTGGACGAGGTGGTCGACGACCTGGCTGGCCGCGTGCTGGACCAGCTCGGTATCGACAACGACCTCGTCCGCCGCTGGGAGGGCGCCCGATGACTCCGACCCTGTCCACCGTCAGCCGCATGGCGCTGAAGCGCATCGGCCTCGACGACCTCGCCGAGAAGGTGAGCGCCGGCGAGCGCCTCAGCTACGAGGACGGCGTGAGGCTGTTCGAGGAGCGCGACGTCGCCAGCGTGGGTGCCCTCGCCAACCTCGTGCGGGAGCGCCTGCACGGCGACCTGACCTGGTTCAACCGCAACCTGCACATCAACGCGACCAACGTGTGCGAGGCCAGCTGCATCTTCTGCAGCTTCGCCCGCCTCGAGGAGGGCATGGACGCGGCTTACACGATGTCGCTGGAGGACGCAGTGGGGCGCGTTCGGGCGCTGAAGGACCGCTTCATCACCGAGGTGCACATCGTGAACGGGCTGCACCCCGGACTGCCCTTCAGCTACTACACCGAGCTCTTGCGCGCCGTGAAGGCCGAGCGGCCCGACCTGCACATCAAGGGCTTCACGGCGGTGGAGATCCATTACTACGCCGAGAAGTACGGCATGTCCTACGAGCAGGTGCTGGTCGCGCTGCGCGAGGCCGGGCTCGACTCCCTGCCGGGCGGGGGTGCCGAGATCTTCCACCCCAGGGCGCGCAAGAAGCTCTGCCACGACAAGGTCGACGCCGACGGCTGGCTCGACGTGCACCGGACCGCTCACCGGCTCGGCATGATGACCAACTGCACGATGCTCTTCGGGAGCATCGAGACCCACGAGGAGCGGGTCGACCACCTCGTCCGCCTACGCGCGCTGCAGGACGAGAGCCTCGCGGCGGGTCGCGGGCGCATGCAGACCTTCATCCCGCTGCGCTTCCACAACGACAACAACCGCCTCTCGAAGCTCGCCGCGCCCACCGGGCACGACAGCCTGAAGACCATCGCCATCTCGCGCCTGATGCTCGACAACGTGCCGCACATCAAGAGCTACTGGATCATGCTGGGCGTCAAGATCGCCCAGGTGAGCCTCTGGTTCGGCGCCGACGATCTCGACGGCACGGTGCTCGAGGAGCGCATCTACCACATGGCCGGCGCGGAGACCCCGCAGGGTCTGCCGCGTCATGAGCTGATCAAGCTCATCACGACCGCGGGCCGTGTCCCGGTCGAGCGGGACACCCACTACAACACCGTTGCGGAGGCCTGATCATGGCCACCCCCATCGACCGCGTCCGCATCGCCACGGTGCACTTCACCAACGCCTGGCCGCTCACCGCGCGCCTGGACCACACCCGCTTCGAGGTGCTCCACCACCACCCGGCGGAGGCCGCGCGGTTGCTCCGTGAAGGCGAGGTGGATCTGGCGCTCCTGCCGGTGGCGAGCGTGCTGACCGACGGCGACTACCGCATCGTGCCCGGCGTCTGCATCGGCGCCGACGGGCCGGTGCAGTCGGTCTTGCTGGTCAGCGAGGTGCCGCCCGAGCAGTGGGAGGTGCTCGCGCTCGACGGGTGCAGCCGGTCGAGCGCCGTGCTGGCCGAGCTGCTCGTGAAGCAGGGGCCCCTGAAGGATCGGGTGCCCACCGACCTGACCATCTTCCGCACCGAGCCGGGCAAGGCGCTCGAGCACGCGGTGGGGAAGGGCGCGGCGCTCATCATCGGCGACCCCGCGCGCGAGCTTCCCGAGCGGCTCGCCGAGCGCATCGACCTCGCCGGTGCCTGGAAGGACTGGACCGGCCTGCCCTTCGTGTTCGCGGTCTGGGCCGGCCGTCCGGACCTCGACGCCGAGGTCATCGACGAGCTGCGGCGCGTGGCCACCGAGGGCCTGGCGCTTCGGGAGGGGCTGCCGGAGCCCGACCGGACCTACCTGACCGACGCCGTGAAGTACGAGCTCGACGACCGCATGCTCTCGGGCCTGCGCCGCTACGCCGCCCTGGGGGCCGAGCGCGGCCTGCTGGGCACCCGGGACGTGGTGCTGTACGGCCCGCGGGTCCAGGCCTACCGCCGCACCGATCTCGACACCCTGCTCTGCAAGGGCGCCGAGGGGGAGCGGCTCAGCTTCGAGGAGGCCCACCGCCTCCACCTCGAGGCGCCGATCGCCGACCTGGGCTCGGCCGCGAACCTGCGCCGCTGGGCGCTGCATCCGACCGACGACGTCACCTACATCATCAGCCGGAACATCAACTACACCAACGTGTGCGTCACGGCGTGCAAGTTCTGCGCGTTCTACCGGCCGGAGAAGCACCGCGAGGCCTACGTGCTCACCGAGGACCAGATCCGCGCCAAGTGCGAGGAGCTGGTCTCGGTCGGTGGTGTCGAGGTGTTGCTCCAGGGCGGGCTCCACCGCAGCCTGGGCATCGAGTACTACGAGGAGCTCTTCCGCTTCATCAAGTCGAACTTCCCGCTCAACCTCCATGCGCTGTCGCCGGAGGAGATCTTCCACATCATGAAGATCTCCGACCTGTCGATGGAGGCCACCATGGAGCGGCTCGCGGCCGCCGGCATGGACAGCCTGCCGGGAGGCGGCGCCGAGGTGCTCGTCGACGCGGTCCGGAAGAAGATCGCGCCGCTGAAGTGCACCACCGACCAGTGGCTCGAGGCGATGCGCATGGCGCACAAGATGGGCATGAGCTCGAGCTCCACCCTGATGTTCGGCATGAGCGAGACCGCCGCGGACCGGGTCGAGCACATGATGCGGCTGCGCGATCTGCAGGACGAGACGAGGGGCTTCGTGGCCTTCATCTGCTGGACCTTCCAGCCCGACAACACCTACGTGAAGCCGGGCGACAACACCGCCGCCGACTACCTGCGGGTCAACGCGCTGTCGCGCCTGGTGCTCGACAACATCCCGAACATCCAGGCCAGCTGGGTCACCCAGGGCCCGGGCGTGGCGCAGGCCAGCCTGCACATGGGCTGCAACGACTTTGGATCGGTGATGCTCGAGGAGAACGTGGTCAGCTCGGCGGGCACCACCTTCGCGATGAGCGTGGCCGACGTCGAGCGCAACATCCGAGAGGCCGGCTTCAACCCGGTCCGTCGGAACGCGCAGTACGACCACGTGGGCGCTGCGCTCACCCGCGAGAACGGGCGGAGGGCGCCCGCACCCGCCACGTGAGGCAGCGCCTCCGGCCGGATCGGGTCTTCACGCCCGACGGGTTCCGAGCGCTCACCGTCGAGCACGAGGATGGGCGCATCGTCGCCCTCGACGACGGGCCAGGGGAACGCGTCGATGGGCTGCTCCTCCCGGGGCTGATCAACGCGCACACCCACCTCGAGCTGTCGTGGCTGCGCGGGCTCGTGCCGGGGGGTGACGACCTCGAGAGCTGGGTCACGCGCCTGCTCGGCCACCTGCCTGTGGACGACGTGGGTCCGATCCGCTCGTCGGCTGCGTCGGCGGTGCGCGAAGCCATCGCGTTCGGCACCGTGGCGGTCGGCGACATCCAGGGCACGCCCTTCGCCACCCAGGCGTTGATCGACGCCCGCGTGCAGGGCACCGTGCACCGGGAGGTCATCGGGCAGGAGCCGGCTCCCCTCGACGTGGGCGGCTGCGAGGAGCTGGCGCCTGGGCTGGTGTCGCGCCCCAGCCCCCACGCCCCGTACTCCACCTGGCCGGAGCGCATCCGCGACGCGTGCGCCGTCGCCGGCCCCCCGGCCGCCATCCACCTCGACGAGGACCTGGCCGAGCGCCGCTTCTTGTTGACGGGCAGCGGCCCCTGGGCGCAGCACCTGGACCGGATGGGCCGCGACTGGCGGAGCTTCGAACCCCCGGGCGTGTCGCCCGCTCGGTACCTGGACGGGCTCGGCGTGCTGGGCGCGCGGCTCGCCCTCGTGCACATGACGCACGCGGTGTCCGCGGATCTCGAGCTCGTCGCGACGGCGGGCAGCCCGGTGGTCTTGTGCCCGCGCTCCAACCTGCACATCGGCGGCGTGTTGCCCGACGTCCCCGCGATGCTGCGGGCCGGCGTGACGCTCGCGCTCGGGACCGACTCGCTCGCAAGCTGCCCCGATCTGGATCTCCTTGCCGAGCTCCGCTGCCTGGCCGCAGCGTTTCCCGACGTGCCGGTCCGCGCCTGGCTCGACGCGGCCACACAGGGCGGCGCGCACGCGCTCGGTCGCCCCGATCTCGGAGCCATCGCGGTCGGGCGTCGGCCGGGTCTCCTGCTCCTTCCGGTCGCCGACGACCCGGAGACCTCCTTGCGTTCGCCGGTGCCGATGCCGCGATGGGTGTCACGCCCGTAGGCGACCCCGGGAAGCGGTCCTTGTCCGTGGCCTGATCGGTCAGCCGGCCACCCGTGCCGCCTCGATCTGCAGCTCGGCCTTCTCGTCGTAGGTCATCGGGCAGGACCCTGCGTCGGGGTGGTTGTAGGTGTAGAGCACGGTGCCGTCGTGCTCGTACATCGTGACCTGGTCGAGGCGCCCGAGCGGCCCGCACACCTTCAGCAGGAAGAAGCCGGCCGCCGCCGACTCCGCGTAGGCGGTGTTGCTGCCGCTCAGCGACGACACCTGGCCACCGGAGCCCGACACGATGAACGCGGTGTCGCCACACCCGGCGACGGGTTCCAGGTACTGCAGGTTGTGGTCGTGCCCGGACAGGTAGAGGTCGACCTCTCCGCAGACCTCGTCTTCCATGTACTGCCTCCAGCAGACCCCGGCGTCGGAGGCCTCGCTGGTGGCCGGGACGTGCGTGGTCGGATCGCAGACGTCGGCGGCTCCCACCGTGGTGTTGTCGTAGTCACCGGCGTCGCCGTGGCTGCCGTTGGACAGGTACGGGTGGTGCCCGAACGCGACCTTGAAGTTCGCGGTGGACGCGGCGATCCGGTCCGCGGTGTCGGTCCACTGGAGCGTGGTTCCAGGGTTTCCGTCGTCCCCCATGCCGAGCACGATGCGCTGGGTGTCGAGCGGAAAGAGCTCGATCCAGTCGTGGGGCTCGGTCATCTCGTAGCTGGGCAGCCACGGCATGCTGAACTGGGTGTTCGCCGGGTAGTTGTTCAGCGAGTAGCTCACCTGGGCAGCAGCACGGTCGGCCGCCCAGCCGTTGCCGGTGTCGCACGTGCCGTCGGGGTTCTCCGCCCAGTAGTCGTGGTTGCCGGGGACCGCGTAGAAGGGGATCTGGAGCGACGCCTGGTCGTAGATGTCGTTGAAGCGCGTGTCCCAGAGCGGATCGGGTCCACCCCCGGTGTCGGGGTCCACGCCGCAGTTGTAGAAGTTGTCGCCCAGCATCAGGGCGAAGTCGCAGTCCTCGTTGGCGCACACCATGGCCATCTGGTCGGCCACCAGGCTCTGGAGCACGGTGCCCTTGCCGGTGTCGCCGATCGCCACGAAGGTGATGTGGGTGCCGGTGGTGGGCACGGTCACGCAGGTCAGGAGCAGGGCGAGCATGGGGAGTCCGGGTGGGGGTGGGGAGCGAGTTCAAGGGGGGCTCGCCGGCTTCGTTACGGCTGCGGTGTGCGAAGCGTGGGATCGCGGGCCGAGAGCACGGGGCCGGTGAAGGTCCCGAGCGCCCGGAGCTGGTGACCACCCTCGAAGTTCGCGTCGTCCAGCCAGGCGGCGAAGGCGGCCCTGAGCGCGGGCTCCTCGTGGTCCACGCAGGCGAACCAGGCGGTGTCGCGGTTGCGGCCCTTCACCACGAGGTGCTGCCGGAACACACCCTCGAAGGAGAAGCCGAGGCGCTCCGCCGCGCGTCGGGAGCGGGCGTTCAGCGCGTCGCACTTCCACTCGTAGCGGCGGTAGCCCAGGTCGAAGACCCGCCGGCGCATCAGGTCCATCGCCTCGGTGGCCGCGCGGGTGCGCTGGAGACGAGGGGCGAAGTGGATGTGGCCGACCTCGAGGCGGCCCGCCTCGGGGCACACGTTGAGCCAGCTGGCCAGGCCGGCTGCACGTCCGTCGACGCAGGCCGCGAAGAAGAGGGGATCGGTGCCGGGCAGGGTGTCGAGCCAGGCTCGGAACGCCGTACGCGTCGGGAACGGGCCGTAGCCCATCCATGTCCACCCGCGACCGTGCACGTCGTCGGCATAGGCGTCGTGGAGATCGTCGGCGTGGGCGCTCGGGTCCAAGGGCTCCAGGGTGACGAAGCGACCCACGAGCGGCTCCGACGGAGGAGGGGGCCGTGGCCGGAAGGTCACCAGCGGTCCGACCTCCTGACCGAGCGCGTTCTTCATCAGGCCTTCTTGCCGCTCGCGTACATCTCCTCGATCACGTCGGCGTAGCGCTCCAGCACCACGCTGCGCTTCACCTTGAGCGACGCGGTCAAGAGCCCGCCTTCCACCGTCATCGGCTCCACCAGCCGGAAGTACTTGATGGTCTCGAAGCTGGCCAGGGTGGTGTTGACGGCATCGACATGGGCCTGCACCGCCGCCAGGACGGGCTCGGACTGCGGGTCGGCGGCCACCCCCTGCTGGGCGGCCCAGTCCGCGAGCTCCTCGGGATCGATGGCGATCAGCGCGGTGACGTAGTTGCGGGTGTCGGCCACCGAGACGCACTCCTGCACGATGGTCAGGTTCTTCACCCGCCCCTCGAGCTTGGCGGGGGCGATGTACTTGCCGCCGCTGGTCTTCATCAGCTCCTTCTTGCGGCCGGTGATCTTCACGAAGCCGTCGCTGTCCATCGAGCCGAGGTCGCCGGTGAGGAACCAACCCTCGTCGTCGAAGGCGGCGTCGGTGGCGTCCTTCCGGTTGAGGTAGCCCGACGTGATGTTCGCGCCCTTGGCCAGGATCTCGCCGTCGTCGGCGATCCGGATCTGCACGCCGGGGAAGGCCACGCCCACCGTGCCCAGCTTGAAGCGGTCGGGCAGGTTGGCGGTGAGGCCCGGACAGGTCTCGGTGAGCCCGTAGGCCTCGAGCAGATCGAGCCCGCAGGCGAGGAAGAACTCGTGCACCTCCACGTTGAGCGGCGCGGATCCTGAGAGCAGGATGTGGGCGCGGTCCAGGCCCAGCGCGGCGCGGAGCTTGGAGAGCACGATCTTGTCGGCGAGCCGGTGCTTGAGGCCGATGAAGAAGGGCACGTCCTGGCCCACCGAGCGGTACGGAATGGTGGCCTTGCCCGCGCCGATAGCCCAGTGGAAGAGCTTCTGGCGGATGGGGGGGGCGCCGGCGACCTTGGTCTCGATCTTCGCCTTCATCTTCTCGTAGACCCGCGGTGCCGCGGGGAAGAAGCCCGGGCGGGTCTCCTTGAGGTCGTCGCCCAGGGTGGGCACCGACGAGACCACGATCGGGGTGTCGAAGAAGGGGCTCCCCAGCTCGATCAGCCGACCGAAGGAATGCGCGAGGGGCAGGAAGAGGTGGAGGCCGCCGTCCCGGGTCTCCTCGCCGAAGATGTTGATCTTCTCGACCGCCTCGAGCATGGCCAGCATGTTCTCGTTGGTCTGGACGACGCCCTTCGGCGGGCCGGTGGTGCCGGAGGTGTAGGTGTAGGTGGCGGTCTGATCGCGGCTGCCTTCGGCCCGGCGCGTGCGCTCCGCTTCGGTCTCGCCCAGCTTCTCGGCTCCCCGCGCCTCGAGGTCGGCCAGGCTCTCCCAGTCGTCGGCCGGCGCCACCCCGGTGGGGTCCATCACCACGATGTGCCGCAGGGTCACCTCGTCGGCCGCGTAGTCCCGGTCGAAGAACCGGAAGCCCTTGCGGAAGGAACGGACCTTCTCGAGCTGGGCGGCGTCCTCCACGATGGTGACCACAGCGCCGGTGTCGACGTGCAGGTAGCCGGCCTCTTCCGCCAGCAGGGTGGCGTAGACCGGCACGGTGCGCAGGCCCACGCCGAGGCAGGCGAAGTCGCAGGCGATCCAGGAGGCGCTCGTGTTGCCGATGATGGCGATGGCAGCGCGGTCTTCGACCCCGCCGGGCACGGTGAGCACACCGGCGGCGATGCGGTCCATCCGCTCCCCGAGCGCGCTCCAGCTCGTGTCCTGCCAGCGGCCGTCGGTCTTGACGCGCAGGGCGGGGTTGGCACCGCTCTTGCGGATGCGGCGTTGGATCATGCTGCCAATCGTCGAGTCCATGGGGCGTGCTCCTGGGCGGGGCTCCGGACTCCCGCTAACCGCCCCCGTCCTCCTTACCGTTAGATGGGTGGCGTGAGCTTCTCCGCCTTCGCCCGCACCATCAAGCTGAGCCACACGATCTTCTCGGCGCCCTTCGCCCTCGCAGCCACCGCTCTGGCGGCCCGCGAGCACGGCATCACGGTGTGGACCGTGGTCTGGATCCTGGTGGCGTTGACCGCCGCGCGCTCGACCGCGATGGGCTTCAACCGCATCGTGGACCGCGACATCGACGCGGCCAACCCGCGCACGTCGGCGCGGGAGATCCCGGCCGGGGAGCTGTCGGTCCGTGCAGCCTGGGGTTGGACCCTGGCTTCAGCCGGTGTCTTTGGCGTGGCGAGCTGGGTGCTCGGGCCGCTCTGCCTGATGCTGTTCCCGGTCGCGCTGGCCATCGTCTGGGGCTACTCGCTGGTCAAGCGCGTGAGCTGGGCGTGTCACCTGGTGCTCGGCCTGGCCCTGGCGCTGGCGCCCACTGCGGCCTGGATCGCCGTCGCCGGCGGGATGAGCTGGACCGCTGCTCTGCTGTCGGTGGTGGTCGCCACCTGGGTCGCGGGCTTCGACATCCTCTACAGCTGCCAGGACGCCGGCTTCGACCGCGACGAAGGCCTGCACTCCATCCCCGCGCGCCTCGGAGTCCGCGGTGCGTTGGTGGTCTCGGCGCTCCTGCACGTGGTGACCATGGCCGGGCTGGTGGCGCTCCCGTGGGTGGTCGGCCTGTGGTGGCCCTACTGGGTGGGTGTGGCGCTGATGGCGGTCATCCTGGCCTACGAACACGCGATCGTGACGCCCACGGATCTGTCGCGCATCGACAAGGCCTTCTTCGACCTGAACGGGTACGTCTCCCTGGCCTTTCTGGGCAGCGTGCTCATTTCGCTCTGAAGACCGGCCCGCCTGGCTCGTACACTGGCATCGTCTTGACGACCGTTTGCTTGCGGATCGCCTTCCCCACGTCTATTCGTGGGGTCTGCCGGGAGACCACGTGATGCTGCTGCTCGCCTCGCTCGCCGCCGCCAACCCGATCGACGAAGCGACCATCCTCGACGCGCCCAACCCCGTAGACTTCGCGGTGCCGACGCAGTTGCCGAAGCTCGCCCACGAAGGCTGGGTCGACGGAGACGACAGCCCGCTTCCCACGTGGGGCCGCGCGGAGGGCATCGTCAACGGCAGCGAGACCAGCGACTTCGCCTACGTCGGCGCGCTCGTCTCCACCAGCACCAGCGGCTACGGCGCGGAGTTCTGCTCGGGCACGCTGGTGCACAACAAGTGGGTCATCACGGCGGCGCACTGCGTGGAGGCCTACGCCGACCTCGAGCGCAAGGGCCTCACCCTGCACTACATCTTCTTCGGGACCGACGTCTACGACGACAACGGCGTGACCAGCTACTCGCGCATCAAGAACTGGTACGCGCACCCGGACTACAACACCAACAACCTCGACAGCGACATCGGCGTGCTCGAGCTGTACACCGACGCGTCGGAGACCCCCGGCTACATCGTGGGCTCGATCAGCGGCAGCCTGGCCGGCGAGAAGGTGACCTACGTCGGCTGGGGCATCACCAGCGACAACGCGAACAACAGCTCCGGCACGAAGCGCACGGTCGACGTGCCCATCTGCACCGAGGGCTACTGCCCGCAGAACGGCTACGACAACGACCACGTGTTCACCTGGGACACCACCGGGCAGGGCCGGAACATCTGCTCGGGCGACTCCGGAGGGGCCGCGCTGATCAAGTCCGACGGCCAGTACCTGCTCGTGGGCGCCAACAGCTATGGCTTCGACCAGAACGGCGGCTACCCGAGCTGCACCGGCAACTCAGCGGCCGCGGCCAGCACCCGGGTCGACATCCACCTGAGCTGGATCGAGCAGTACATCGACTTCGACAACGTCGACTACGAAGTCGGCGGGGGCAGCAGCGGCGGTGACGGCGGCGATGGCGGCGGCGGCGGCGATGGCGCCGGCGGCGACGGCGGCGGAAGCGGTGGCGGCGCCGACGGCACCGACGATCCGGGTCGTCCCGAAGACTACGGCGAGGACATCCAGACCATCCTCGACGCCCTGGGTTGTTCCTCGGTGCCCGACTCCCGCACCGGTGGCCTCTTCGCGCTCGCTCTCGCCGGCCTGGCGTTGACCCGGCGGCGTCGCGCTTGACGCTGGGGCTCCTGGCCACGGCGCTCGCCGCACCCGCACCCCCCATCGTGAACGGGGAGGTGACCGACGCCCACCCGGCCGCAGGCGCCTTGTTGGCCGTGTCGAACGACTACGGCCTGCTGGTGTGCAGCGGCACGCTCGTCGAGCCCTCGTGGGTGCTGACCGCCGCCCACTGTGTCGAGGCCGCGTTCTGGGCGTGGGACAAGGGGTGGGATCTGTACTTCGTCGTGGGCGACGAGATCTACACCGGCAAGGGGATCGAGGCGTACGCGGCCGTCGACTACGCGAGCTACCACCCGGACTACGACACCGTGGAGCTGCTCTACGACCTGGGGGTGGTGCACCTGGCGTCCCCCATCACGGCGGTCGACCCGATCCCCTTCACGACCTCCGAGGTGGACGAGTCCTGGCTCGGGGAGACCCTGACCTTCCTGGGCTTCGGCTCCACCTCGTCGGCTCAGGAGGGGGCTGGCACGAAGCGCAGCGTGGAGCTCGACGTGTACGACGTCTACGAGACCTTCTACCTGACCCTCGACGACGAGGGCCGCAACCTCTGCTCGGGGGACTCCGGCGGCCCGGCCCTCCGCGAAGGCGCCGACGGATGGGAGGTGGTGGGGGTCAACTCCTTCGTCTGGGCCGATCACCAGGAGGTGCTCTGCGACGACGGGGGGGCGGGTGTGGCGCGGATCGACGTCGGGCTGGACTGGCTCGACGAGGAGCTGGCCGTCGACGAGCCGGCCGAGGAGGGGGACGGGAGCGACCACAGCGACTCGCCCGGGAGCGGCGGCGGTGACGAGCCCGCCACCTCCAGCGGCGGGAGTGGCTACCTGCCGGCCGACGAGCCGCGCGGGTGCGGGGCGAGCACGGTGTCGCCGCTGGCGCTGTGGTGGTTGAGCGTCCTGGCGGTCGGTCGGCGCCGGTCCGACCTCAGCTGATCCAGCCCTCGTCGCGGTACCACGCCGCGGTCTGTTCGAGCCGCGCCGGGAGCGGCTTCTCGGGGGCCCACCCCAAGGCGCTCACCTTCGAGGTGTCGCAGATCCAGGAACCGGCCACGATCTCGCGCCACTTGTCGAGGTTGAGGGGCGCCGGCCGGTCGCGGAGCCGGGCGTTCAGCTCGCTCAGAGCGGCGGCACAGCCCACCACCCACCCCGGCACGTGGAGGACGCGCACCGTGCCTCGTCCAGCGGCGCGGCCCATCAGCGTTCCGAGCTCGTGCAGCTCCGGGCGCTCCGGGCCCGCCACGTAGTAGCGGCCGCTCGCGTCGCCCTGCGCCACCCGCTCTCCCGTGCTGGCGAGGGTGACGAGCGCGCCCGCGAGGTCGTCGACGTGGATGGCCGAGACCCGCGCTCCTCGCCGCCCGGGCACGAGCGTGAAGCCGCTCGCGGCCGAGCGGAAGAGCGGAAGCGTGGCGCGGTCGCGCTCGCCGTAGACCATCGGGGGCCGGGCCACCGTGATCGGCACCTCGTCAGACCACGCGAGCGCCGCGTGCTCCGCGGCCAGCTTCACCCCGCCGTAGATGGAGACGGGCGCGCAGCCGTCCGCCTCGGTTCGGGGTCGGTCGGGGGCCGACGGGCCGCCCGCCGCGAGGGACGACACGACGACCAGGGCAGGTGGGTTCGCGGTGCGGGCGCACGCCTCGGCCACGCTCCCGGTGCCTCGCGCGTTCACGGTGTGGAAGGCCGGCTTCCACGGGACCTTGAGCAGGCTGGCCAGGTGCACCACGGCGTCCACGTCTTGCACGGCCGGCTTCAGCGAGTCCGGTTCGAGCAGGTCCCCGACCACCTGTTCGGTGCCCGCGAGGGCGGACCGGTCGGAGCTCGCGCGCACCAGGCACCGCACGGCGACCTGCCGATCCAGGAGGTGCCGCACCACGCGCCGCCCGATGAAGCCGGACGCGCCGGTGACCAGCACGCGCTCCAGACGTGCGGGCAGCTCAGCGGTCCTGTTGCGCGACTGCGGGCCCACGGCGCACGAAGTGGAGGCGGCTCTGCACGCCGTAGTGGTCGCTCAGGGGCGTGTCGTCGAGGACCACCTCGATGTCGAGCACGCTCACGTCCACGTTGCGGCCGTCCTTCACGTAGATGCGGTCGTAGCGGGCCTCGCCACGGCTCACCCAGCGGTTGTGGGTGTGCCAGGTGGGTTCCGGGCGGTGCTCGCCGGCGTCCTCGAAGCCCGCGTCGACGAGCCAGGCCGAGGTGGCCTGGTCGACGGGGTCGTGGTCTTCGAGGTTGAAGTCGCCTACCCACACCACGGGGGCGTCGCCGCGCAGGTCGTCGAGCCAGGCGGCGGCGCGGCGGAGCTGCACGGCGCGCGGAGCCGCCTTGCGGCTGCCGGACTGGGCGTGCATGGACGCGACCCAGATGCTGCCGATGTCCGGCAGCTCGAGCTCGATGGCGAAGACGCCCTTGCGCTTGAGCCGGTCGGCGCCCTCCTTGTCGCGGAAGGCGTAGAAGGCGGTGCCGGTCACCGGGTAGTCGGTGAGCAGGCCCAGGCCGGAGTCCCCGCGGGTGCTGGGCCGGATCAGGGGTCGGCGGGACTTCCAGGGCGCGCCGCTCCAGATCTCCTGCAGCCCGACCACGTCGGCCTGCAGCTCGGGGGTGTCGGTGAGCGCTGCGAAGCGCGCCTCCCGGTCCCGGGAGATCGGCCACGGCAGGCCCCACGTGTTGAGGCTGAGGACAGTGAGCACCATGGGGGGAGCTTGCCCGGTGCGGGACCGGGGTCGTGGTGCTGGATGGTGCTCGGTGGTGCAGGGGGCGGGTGGGCTACCAGCAGAGGCCCGTGTCGCCGGCGCAGTCGAAGTCGGCGGAGCTCCCGTAGTTCCAGCTGAGGCCTTCGCCTGCGGTGCCTTCGCCCATCTCGACGTCGTTCGGGCTGTTGTCGCTCGAGCCCGAGCCCCAGTCGGTGTCGGTGCTCTCGAGGTAGGCGCTGTCGTAGAGGATGGCGCCGCCGCCGGTGCTGGCGAAGTTGTCTTCGACCACGCAGTCCTCGAGCTCGGTGCGGCCGTCGTCGACGGCGAGGCCGCCGCCTTCGTCGGCGGTGTTTCCGACGATCTCCACGTCGGTGAGCGTGCCGTCGTCGTACACGTACACGCCGCCACCGGCCTCGGCTTCGTTGTTCTCGATGGTGACGCTGTCTGCGTAGCTGTCACCTTGGATGTACAGGCCTCCGCCGGCGGTGGCCGAATTCTCTTCAACCGAGGTGCCGAAGAGCACGCTTCCGCCGTAGAGCCAGACACCGCCTCCGGCACCGTCCGCGGCATTGCCGCTGATGGTCACGTCCCCGTAGGAGACCACGTCGGACGTGTGCGCCACCAGTCCGCCGGCATCCTCAGCCGAGTTGGACTGCACATGCACGGAGACGAGGGTGGTGAAGGCCTCGTAGAGGTACAGACCGCCGCCGATCAAGTCGGCGTCGTTGCCTTCGATGGTGACGGACTCGAGAGTGGCCGAGCCGGAGATGTACAGCCCACCGGCGTAGGGTGCATCGTTGGTGGAGAGCACGACGTCTTCCAGGCTCGTTGTGCCCCACAGCAGCGCGCCGCCGGCAGCGTAGCCGCTCTCGTTCCCCGTGATCGTGCTGCCGGTCCAGGTGCTGTCCTCCAGTGTCAGGCCCCCACCTGCGCCCACCTCCAGAGAAGCGTTCCCCGCAACGTTGCCGCTCACCGTCACGTCGTCCAGCACGGCCATCGTCTCCTGGAGGTACATGCCGCCGCCCTCCCGGAGGGCCTCGTTGTCCTGGAGACGGACGTTGGTGAGGGTCACGTTGGTGACGTCCTGCGCGAGCAGTCCCCCGCCGTAGTCCGCCGTGTTTCCGCTCAGCACGCAGTCCGAGAGGGTCAACGACACGAATCCGGTGGCGAACACCCCGCCGCCGACCGTTCCCGACCCGCCAAAGGGATTGGCTTCGCCAACACCGCTGGTGATGGTCAGCCCCTCGAGCTCCACTCCGCTCGCGAGGACCTGGATGGTGGACCCGGCCCCGGTGCCCCTCACCTCGGTCTCGCTGGCGCCCTCGACCCCGCGGATCGTGACCGGTGTGTCGATCGCGAGGTCCTCGTACCAGGTGCCGGGGCACACCAGGATGGAGTCGCCGCTCTGGGCATCGACCAGCGCTCCCGAGATCCGGCTGTAGTCGCCTTCGCCGTTGATGGAGACCCGGGCGTCCTCGTCGACCCGCCCGTCGTCGTCGTCGTCGAGTCCGTTGCAGGTCTCCTCCGAGTCGTCGCCCGGCTCGGTCTCGTCCGCCGCGTCGTCGGTGTCGTCGCTCGACGCCGAGCCGGTGTCTTCGCTCACGGGGGTCGAGACGACCTTCTCCGGGAAACACGCCAACATCCAGATGAGCATCAGAAGCGCCCTCGCAGACCGACGAAGCCCGTGTCGCTGAAGTCCGTCGTCACCCACAACGCCGCGCTCGCGCCAGCGCCCACGATGGCGGCACCGGCACAAGCCCAGGTCAGGTTCCGCAGGGGCACCACGCTCTCGTCGTAGAAAGCCTCGGCGGACGACGGTGTGGCGATGTCGTAGTAGACCGAGTACGCCTCGCGGGCGCGGCTGTAGGCCCACAGCCCGGTGCCGGCCGCGGCGACGGTGGCGCCCGTGACCACCACGTCGAGCGCTACCCGTGCGGGGGACGCGCCGGAGCGTTCACCGGTGGGCGCGCTGGTCGGTGCGGGTGCAGCCGTGGCGACGGCCACGACCGGTTCGGGGCTGGGGGCAGCCGGCACGGGCTCGGGCTCGGGCTCGGGCTCGGGCGCGGCTGGCGCGGGCGCCACAGCGACCGCGACCGGATCGGCGCCGGCCTCCAGGGTCACCGTCCACGTCTGGACCTGGTCTCCGACCTGATCGTGATCGAGGGTGGCGGTGCGGTAGCCGTCGGCCGACGCCGTGACCGTGTGGGGCCCGGCCAGCAGATCGTCGAGGGTCATCGGTCCCTCCCCGACCAGCTCGCCGTCGAGACGGATCTCCGCATCGAAGGGGGTGACGTCGACCACGAGGCTGCCCCAGGCCATGGCCTGGAGCGTGACGTCGACCTGGGTGGTGAGCAGGGGCTGCACGAAGAAGGAGCCCGCCGCGTCGTGGTGCTTCGGTGCGCTCGCCTCCCAGGTGTGCTCGCCGCACGTCATGGTGACGGGCCATTGCCTCAGCGCGTGGCCGTCGATCGTCAGGGTGGCCGAGCCGGGGCTGACCGAGAAGTCCGCCTTGCCCGCCTCGGTGGCCAGGGTGAGCTCGGCGCGCGCGATCTTTCCGGCCTCCACGACCACGTCGCCTCGGGCGGCCTCGCAGCCCTCCACCAGGGTCACCACGTGGCCGCCCACCGGGATGTCGCGGAACATGGCCGGGGCCAGGTCGGCCTGCGGCACGCCGTCGACGAACACGGTGGCGCCGTCGACGCTGGACTTCACGAACAGCGAGCCCACGTCCGTCGTCGAGGCGGTGGTGACCGCAGCGGGCTCGTCCGTCGTGGCCTTTCCTCGGCGGGCCGACCTGCCCGGAGACGCCGCCACGGGCGCCGGGGCCGGCGCGACCGACGCCGAAGCGACGGAGGGCACCGGCTCGGCGGTGGGTGCCGCGGCGGTCGGGGCTGGAGCTCCGGTGGTGGTGGCGGGCGCCGCGGCGGCGGCCACGGCGGGCGCTGCGCTGACGGGAGAGGCCGCGGGGGCTCCCGGGGCGGCGTCCTGCAGGGTGGCGCGCTTGGCGTCGAGATCGACCACCAGGTGCTGCTCGCCGGAGACGTCGACGCTCATGGAGAAGATCTCGCGGCCCGCGGAGGGGTCCCAGAAGCCGAGGGTGTGCGCCCCGGGATCGAGGTCCTCGAGGGACACGGGGGTGGCGGCGGCCACCTCGCCGTCGATGCTGATCACCACGCGCCCTTCGGTGGCGTGCACGGTCAAGGCGGCGTGGGCGAGGCCCAGGGTCCAGAGCATCAGAACACCCACGCGGCCGAAGCGCCGGCGATCACACCGGTGGGCTTCAGCTCGAAGGTGCTGCCGTCGGTGGGGTCGGGCACGTAGGTGATCTCCGTCTCGCCGCGCTTGTAGGTGAACTCGGTCACGGACTTGGCCGCGCGGGCGCCGAGCTGGGCCCGCACCACCACGGCTGGATGCACCATGAGCACCAGCCCGCCGAGGACCTCGGGCCCGATGCGCATCTCGGCACCCCGTAGCTCCCGCTCGTTGCCCTCCTCGTCGATTTCGATGTCGCCCGTGGGCACGCTGAAGGTGTGGAAGCCCAGGGCACCCCCTGCGAAGGCGTAGGTGCGGGAGGCGACCAGCCAGCGCTTCTCGACCCCGAAGGCCGCCTGGCCGTGGCGGAGCGGCCCGACCGCGGCCCGGCTGATCCGGTTGGTCTGGTAGAGCTCGAAGCGCTGGGTCATCCGGCCCAGGTTGACGTCGAAGGTGAGGGTGCCGGCCGGTGCCCTGGAGGCCTCGGGCACGGTGGCGTGCACCACACCGTCGGGGTCGTAGAGGTCGGACTCCGGCACCCGCACGGGCAGCACGCCGGCGACCAGCCCGATCTCGATGTTGAGCCGTGGGTCTTCGCGACCCTTGCGCACCTCGGTCTCGTTGTCCCGGGAGAAGACGACCTGCATCGCGCTCGGGTCGGCGCCGCCGGCTTCGCCGCCGGGCCCCAGCGCTGCGACGCGCGCATAGCCCGAGCGACCCGAGGGCCCGATCAGCCAGTAGCCGTCTCCCACGCGGACGCCTTCCTCGAGGCCCAGGGGGAACGTGCCCTGTCTGGCGGAGGGGGTGTGCACGGGCGCGAAGAGCCGGAAGCCCTCCACCTTGCGCGTGGACAGCTGGAGGGAGCGGACGCCTTGACGCACGCGGTTCAGCACCGAGCACTCGAGGGTGCGCTCCGAGAAGTCGCGATCCTCGGGCTTGGCGGGGTCGGTGAAGCACGCGTTCTCCAGGCTGCGCCAGCCGAGACCGAGCGGACCAGGGTTCTCACCGTCGAGCACCGGGACGAGCGAGGCGGGGCGCGCGATGGATGCCACGCGCGTCATGGCCAGCTCGAACTGTTCGATCGCCTGGGCGGCCTGGGAAGCCTGCGCTTCCGGCAGGTAGGATACGAGCACGTCCGCGCTGTCGCGGGCGAGGTCGATCTTGTCGCTGCTCACGGGCATCGCACCGGAGAGCTGTTCCATCGACTGTGCCCGCGCCTCGGTCATCACGTCCTCGACGCGGTCGGGGATGCCGGGGACGTTGGCCACGAGGGTCTGGGTCTTGCGCAACACCGTGTGGCGGCGCTGGAACACGTCGAGCTCCATGCGGAGCTTGATCTCGTAGCTGGGCAGGCTCTGGCCGTCGCTGGTCTTGGTGGTGCTCTCTTCGATCTCCAGGCTCGCGATGCGTGGGATGACCGCGGCGTCGGCGCAGGCGAGGGCCATCGCGACCGGTGTGGGGTGCGCCCCGACCACCAGGCGGTCGCCGTCCAGGCTCGGCCGGGACTGTGTGCCCCACGTGTCGAACCGTTCCAGCGGGTAGTCCACGGCCATCAGGCCGCGAGCCACCGACACGACCAGCTCGGACGAGGAGGTGAGCTGGCTCCCGTCCGGCGCGTCGCCTCTGTAGGTGACCGGGGGAGGCAGCTCGGCCACCTCGAGCGGAAACACGACCAGCGACTGGCGCACGTAGCGGTCCTCCGCGGTGGGCGGGCGCGCTTCGCAAGGATGCGACATCGGCGCCGCTGCGGCGACACCCAACAGCGCGAACGTGCCCCACATGTGCCCTCCTCCGGAGCGGACCGTAGCACGCGGGTGGCGGCTCAATGCACCGGCTTGCGGGTGAGCCGATCCAGCTCGGCTTCGCTCAGGCCCTCCGCGACCGTGCCGGGTTCGGGCGCCGGCAGACCGGCTGTGGTGGCCCGGACGCGGCTCGCGAGCCAGGCGAACAACATCCAGCCGCGCGCCCCGGCCTCCGCGCCGCACTGGTCGGCATGCTGGCGGGAGGCGGCGAGATCCCCGGCCACCAGGGCGGCACGCGAGAGCTCGAGCTCCGCGCGCAGGCGCACCACCCAGCTCGCGGCGGACATGGCGGACACCGCGGCGTCGCGCGACCCGGAGAAGCTGCGCTGGTCGCCCAGCACGGCGCTCGCCCGAGCGGAGACCGCGGCTCTGAGGGCCTCGAAGCCCGCGGGATCCGGCCCGGTGATGTCGGCGGCCTTCCGCAGCCGACTCAAGGCCGAGCTGGCTGCCGACGGGTTTCCTGGCCGGGCGTCGAGCGTGGCGAGGGCGCGGAGCACGTGCCCCGCCCGACGCTCCCCCGGATCGTTGACGGCGCGGGCCAGCGCCACCGCGTCGGCCAGGCGCACCTGCGCGAGCTGCGCTTCGCCGAGATCCAGGAGCACGGTGCCGAGCAGTCGGAGGGCCCACGCCTCGACCTTGCCGGCTTGCCGCGCGTGCGCCGTCGCGACTGTGCCCTCCAGCTTCTCCCGCGCCGCCGCGAGCTTGCCGCTCACCGCCAACGCCTCGGCCGTCTCGAGCGCCTCGACCAGGTCACGCTTGTGTGGCGGTGGCTTCGGCATCCGGACGGGCGCCGACGGCGGGCCGGGGGGTGGCGGGGGGCTGAAGCGGCTCATCGCCCGGCGAGCCCGCAGGTCCACGGCATCCGGATCCGGCAGGCGCTCCCTGGCGGCCTCGGCCACGAGCTCGCCCATCACCCACCACGACCCCGAGTGGCCGGCCACCAGGCCCGCCTCCGCCAGGGAGGCGAGCGGCTCCTTCGCGGGGATCTGCGTCACCTCCTCGAGCGCGGTCACGGTGACCGGCTGACCCAGCACCGCGAGGCTCCCCAGGGTCTCGAGCGCTTCGAAGTCGAGGCGATCCAGCGTGGCGGCGAGGTCGGTCGGCTCGGTCATCGCGTCGGGCAGCTCGAGGCGGTCGCCGCGGCGGTGGGCTTCGAGCAGAGGCAGCAGCCAGGCCGGGTGCCCGCCGCTGAGGCGATGCAGGCGCTCGGCGGCCTGGTGGGGTTGGGGCGTGTTCGGCGCCACCGAGACCACCGTGCGCCGGACGTCGGCCATGCCGAGCGGCTCCAGCTCGATGATCAGCTCGCGCGCCGACACGGGATCGGGGAGGCGCGTGATCACCGCGAGCGTCTCGCCCGACGCCACACGCTCTGCCGCCGCGTGGAGCGACGCCGGGTCACTCACGCGCTCCGTGGGCACGCTCATGCGGCGGCCCAGGTCCTCGGTCACCTCCAGGAGCCAGTGGCGCCCGCTGCCCTTTGGACCGACCGCACGGATCACTGCGCCGCTGCCGTCCGCGACGGTTCGCAGGGCGTCGCGGACCTGCTCGACGTAGCGCTGGCGTCCGGCCAGCGGCGGGGGGGCCGCGCTGCCGGTGCCGCGTCCGAGTCCTTCCAGGGCCTGGCGAACCGCCCGCGCGCCCTGGAAGCGGTCCTCCCGCTGCTTGGCCATCAGCCGCACGATGATGGCTTCCAGCTCCTTCGGGAGGGTGGGGTCGATGGTGCGCAGGTGGGGCACGGGCGACGAGAGGTGCGCCTGGATGACCTCGTCCCGCTTTCGGCTGGGGAACGGACGTCGCCCGGTGGCCACGAAGAAGAGGGTGCAGCCGAGGCCGTAGAGGTCGGTTCGGTGGTCGACGGGCTCGCTTCGGATCTGCTCGGGCGACGCGTAGCTCGCAGTGCCCACGAGGATGCCCACCTGGGTGCGATCCGCATCCTCCAGGTCCTTGACCACGCCGAAGTCGGTGAGGAACACGCCGCCCTGGAGATCCAGCAGCACGTTGGAGGGTTTCACGTCGCGGTGCACCAGCCCCACGGCGTGCACCGCCTGGAGGGCGCGGCAGATGGCGATGCCGATGCGGCGCACCTCGCCCACCCGCTCCGCCGCCGGCCGCTCCTGCAGCTTCGGCGCGTAGACACGCAGGTCTTCGCCGGCCACGTAGTCCATCACGAGGTAGGGGCGGCCCTGGGCCACGCCTTGCCCGAGCACGTGCACGATGTCGGGATGGCTGACGCGCAGCATGGCGCGCGCCTCCCGTGCGAAGCGCTGACGAAGGCGCGGCGTGGCGCGGTTCAGCCACTTCACCGCCACCTCCTCACCCTCGGGCCCGAGGCAGAGGTAGACCCCCGCCATGCCGCCACTGCCCAGCAGCCTCAACGGCCGGTAGGGGCCGATGGCCTCGGGAAAGGGCTCGAGAGTCTTGGGCCGCTTCTTTGGCGCTGGCGGAATCCGGTCGGCCATCGGAGCGGATCTTACCCGTGGTCCGGGACTATCCGAGTCGACCGACGCGGAACGCCCGGGCCAGGTCGGGGTCGAGCTCCCGCTCCAGCTCCGTTGCGAGGGCGTCGGCCTCCGCGCGCCAGCCCCGGGCGGCGGCTTCGTCGTCGACCAGCGAAGCGAGGAGCACGCGGGCGTCGAGTCCCCAGAGCCGGAAGCCTCGGGAGCTCGCGAGCGCCTGGGCGGCGAGCGCCAGCCGTTCGGCGTCGTCGTGCCGCTCCATGGCCACGTAGGCCTGCGCCGCGCCCAGCATGACCTGGCACCGCCGAGGCACGGGGAGGCTCGCGAGCTCCCGCTCGGCCGAGGCCAGCAGGCGTTGCGCGTCGGGGAGGTCGCCGGTGTGGGCGCAGGCCCAGGCGTTGAGCGCGATGAGCGCCGTCGCGTAGCGCTCGGGGTCGCCCTTCTTGGCGAGCACACGCGCGACCGCGACCTGGGCCTCGGTCTCGGCCGGGCGCCCGCGGCGCGCCTCGAGGCGCGCCAGCGCGTAGCGGATCGCCACCAGCTCGGGCACCACCTGCAGCTCCCCCGCGATGGCGAGGGCCTCCCGGAGGGCTTCCTCGGCGCGCTCCACGTCGTTGAGCTCGAGCAGGATCTCGCCCAGCACGCGCGTGGCCGTCGCTTCGCCCAGCCGGTAGCCCAGCTCCAGCGACAGCTCCGCGGCCTCGTACACGCGCGAGCGCGCCTCGGAGAGCTTGCCCTGCGCCACGAGGATCTCGGCGAGGTTCGTCAGCGCCACGCAGAGCGTGCGCTTCCGCGACAGCTTGCGGAAGATGTCGACCGCTTCGTCCAGGCCGCGGGCCGCGGTGGCCACGTGCCCTCGGGTGGCCTGCACGGCGGTCAGCGCGAGCAGCAGCTCGCCGCGGAGCTTGGTGCTGCCTTCCTCGACGAGCACCAGGCCTTCCTGGGCCAGCTGTTCGCAGCGGTCCAGGTCGCCCGCCTCCCACGCCAGCGCGGCCTGGGAGTACAGAGCCTCCAGCACGCCCTCGCGATCCTGCGTTCGGCGCGCCAGATCCAGCGCTGCCGCGACCGGCTCGACGGGATCGCGCGCGTCGCCAGCGCGTCGCAGGGCGGTGCCCTGCATGGCCAGTGCACGGACCAGGGCGTGGTGATCTTCGGCGAGCTCGGCCTGCCGGGCGAGGGCCTCCAGGCAGCGCAGGCAGTCGGCCCACTCCCCGCGCCCGTAGTGCACGTCGGCGCGCACCTGGAGCAGCTCGATGCGCACGGCGTCGGCTGCGCTGCGGTCGAGATCGACGCGGGCCACCTCCTCCAGGTTCACCGCCCGTGTGGAGAGCTCCCACGCGGGGCCGGGCAGGGAGCGCGCCAGCATGCGCGTCGCGGCCTTCGCCAGGTAGCGGTAGGCGCGCCCAGCGAGCCCCGCGAGCTGGAAGTGGTGCCCGATCAGCTCGTCGTCGACCGCCTGTTCGCTCCCCTCGAGGGCCTCGGCCATCTCACGGTGGAGGAAGGCCCGCCGCTCGGTGCTCAGCTCCCGGTACACGATGCCCGCGAGGATGCGGTGCGCGACCTCGTGCACGACCTGCGTGCCGGTGCGTCGCTCGCGCACGAGGCCGAGCTCGATCAGCTCGTCGAGCCGGTCGAGGACGAGGTCTTCGTCGGGCGCGTCCAGCAGCTCCAGCAGCAGGTCCAGGTCCAGCGGGCGGGAGGAGACGGCCAGCCACTGCAACAGCTCACGGTGTGCGGGCCCGACGTCTTCCAGGCGCTCGCCGACCACCGCCCGCACGCTGGCTGGAATGTCGAGGTGGCCGGTGGCGAGCTCGTGGGCGTCGGCCGTGGTCTGCATGGCATCGCGCCCCGGGATCAACACGCCACGGGCCATGAGCCCCGAGAGGAACTCCGCAAAGAAGAGCGGGTTGCCCTCGGTCACCAGGAAGAGCCGTTCGGCGAGCACCTCGCCGGCCTCGGTGGCGCCGAGCAGGCGCCTGATGAGCTCCGTGGCGTCCTGCCGCGAGAAGGAGGTCGTGGGGAGCCGGACGGGCTTCACGCCCACGCCCTCACCCACCAGGAGGCGGTCGACGACCTCGGTGGGGCTGTCGCCGAGCGCGCTCACGACCAGCAGCAGGGGGCGCCGTTGCCGCCAGAGGCCACGAGCCAGCATGGACAGCAGGTCGCGTTCGCGCGGGCTGACCTCCTCCAGATCGTCGCACGAAAGCACGACAGGGCCGTCGTCGAGCTGCACCCGGAGCGCCTCGCGCAGCCCGTCGACCAGCTGGTACACCAGGTCGCCTTCGGCGTCGGCGCGTCGGAAGGCGCCGAGCGCGTCGACGAGCAGCGAGGGGGCCTCCGACCCGAGGGCCAGGTTGAGCGACCGCGCGAGCCCGAGGAGGCGCGGCAGTCCGCTGCCCTCGCCGGCGAGGCGGTGGGTGGGGATGCCGATGACCGCCGCGCGGCGCTCGGCGAGCGCGAGGAGGCGGGTGCGGCCGGTCCCGGTCCGGCCCTCGATGGCCAGCAGCCCGAACGTGCCGCGCACCAGGTCGCCGAGGCAGTCGTGCAGGCGTCCGAGGGCTTCGTCGCGCCCGACCAGCGGTGCCTGCCAGATGTCGCCGTCGTGTTGGACCTGGTTGGGGTCGAGCTGTTCGAGTCGGTAGAGGATCTCACGAGCCGACTGGAAGCGGTCGCGCGGGGACTTGTGCAGGAGCTTCAGGCAGATCTCGGCGAGGTGGTCCGGACAGGCTTCGCGCAGCGTGCGAGGGTCGTCCGGCAGCTGGTTCAGGTGGGCTTCGCGGTAGCCGGCCATGTCGTCGGCCGCGAAGGGGCGCCGCCCGGTGAGCATCGCAAAGAGGATCACGCCCAGGGAGTAGAGGTCGGACCGTTGGTCGAGCGGCGTGCCGGTGATCTGCTCGGGCGAGGCGTAGGCCCACGTGCCCACGAGCGTGGTGGTCTGGAAGGGGTCGCCGTCGCGGTCGAGGTCCTTCACGATGCCGAAGTCCGTGAGCTTGGCCTGTCCGCTGGCGGTCACCAGGATGTTGGAGGGCTTGAGATCGCGGTGGACCAGGCCCCGCTGGTGCACGTGCGCGAGCGCTCTGCAGAGGTCGACGAGGAGCTCTTCGGAGCGTCGGAACCTGTGCTCGTCGCCGAGCTGCTTGAACTCCCGGATGGTGCGGTGCAGGTCGATGCCCTCGACGTACTCCAGGGCGATGAAGGGGTGGCGTTCGTACGCTCCCCAGCCATGGACGCGGATCACGTTGGGATGATGGATCCGGGACAGGGCCCGGAACTCGCGCTTGAAGCGCGCCAGGCCGGTCTTGAGCCGGGTGCCCTTCAGGATCTTCAGCGCCCGCTGCTCGCCGCTGCTCTCCTCCACGAGCACCACGTGGGCCATGCCGCCGCGGCCGATGGGGCGGACGTAGGTGTAGCTGTCGACCGTGTCGCCAGGGCGGAGCACCATGTCGCCGAGGCGCAGCACCTCCTCGGGCGCGTCGCTCATGCGGGCAGCCGGGCACGGAAGCTCTGGCGCAGCTCCGGCGGAAGGCCGCGTGCCAGCTGGCCGCCCAGATCGACCGCTGCGTCACGGTGTTCGCGACGACCGTCGAGCTCGTGCAGCACCAGCGCCACCTCGAGCGCGAGGCCCCGACATCCGGTGCTCGGGACGTGCGACCAGGCGTGGAGGGCGCGCTCGAGCGCGCTCTGGACCTGCCCGGCCCTTGCGAGCGACCGAGCGTCCACCACCAGCATCAGCAGCCCGTGGTGCGGATGGACCCGGCCCCTCTCCAGGTGCTCGGCAACGCGCCCCAGCAGCAACAGCCCGCCCGGTGCGGGGCCGCCCTGAGCGCGGGCGAGCCCGACCGCCTCTTCGGCGAGGGCGTCGGACTGTTCGTGTTGCCCGAGCACCCCGAGGCTGCGTGAGCGCACGGCGAGCGCGCCGGCGGCGAGCGCCACGTCGCCCACGTCCCGCGCGAGGGCCACCGCCTCTTCGCTCCGTGCCAGCGCGGCGGGGTAGCTGCCGCCGACGAGATCGAGATCGGCCAGGTCGATCAGGCAGGCCGCCAGCGCCCCGGCCTGGCGGGTGGCGCGGAGGTCGCGCTCGGCGCGCTCAAGCGGCGCCCGAGCGCCGCCGATCTGGCCGGCTGCCAGCTCCAGCTGGCCCAGGCCCAGCTCCACCGCGCCGCGACGGCCCGGCGTGCTGTCCCCGAACTCCGACAGGGCGGCTCGCCAGGCCTGGCGCGCGGCGTCGTGCTGGCCGAGGTGGCCACGCGCCTTCGCGAGCGCCACCCACGCGCGGTAGCGGCTGTCGTCCTGTTCGGGGAGCAGGCTCAGCGCCTCCTCGAGGGTCCGAGCGGCGTTCTCGTGTTCGCCCAGCAGCCCCAGGGCCACCCCCAGCCAGGCCCGGAGCCGGCCCGGCGTGCTGTTGGTGACCTCCAGGGCCTCCTGCAGCGCGCCACGCGCGGCGACCGGGCGGCCCAGCTCCACCAGGGCGCGCCCACGGGCGGCCAGCAGGCGGGCCAGCACGCTGTCGTCGTCGAGCTGATCCCGGTGCGCGAGGGCCTGTTCGGCGAGGCTGGCCACCTCGTCCCAGCGCCCCCGGCGGGCGGCGCGCTTGAGGGCCAGCTCGAACAGGGGCGTGGCTTCGAGCGGCTGGCCGGCGCGGACCAGGTGACGAGCAGCACGGGCAGCGACCGACGCGGGCCGCCGGCTGTGCCGCTCGAGCAGGTGCGCCGCGATCGCGCCGTGCAGCACCAAGCGGCGTTCCGGTGCGAGCGCCTCGTAGAGCACGCGGGCCGTGGGCGCCGAGCGCAGCACCACCGCCTCGTGCGGCCCCTCGGTGCGGCGGTCCACGAGGCCGTGTTGCTTCT
>Ga0209992_10000400_pt1 | contig 59048 bp, 44 predicted proteins | sample 2SBtaG_2_FD_182564 | JGI IMG/M metagenome (GOLD analysis project Ga0209992, IMG submission 182564) | Deep subsurface microbial communities from Kolumbo volcano to uncover new lineages of life (NeLLi) - 2SBTROV12_ACTIVE470 metaG (SPAdes)... | ecosystem: Environmental > Aquatic > Marine >... | reverse complement strand
TCATCGCAGAGCGGCGTCGCGCGAGGCTTGCTGACAGTTTGATCGCGCAGACCTGCATCGACCGCGGCGTTCGACTCGTCACCCGCGATGACGACTTCCTGCATTTCTCGAGACTTGGCCGACTTCGGCTCGCGGTCTCTCCGTAGCGAAGGCCAGCTCGGCTTTCAGGACTACAAGACCCGTACCACTTCGCGGGACGGCTTATCCGTGTGTGGAGCACGAGACCAGATTAGAACTCAACGGAAGCATTGCTTCCGCTGCCGATGGCCTGGCCTAGTCGATCGGTCGATCCCACTCGTCCGGATGCTCGAACTCCGATCCCAGATCGTCGGGCACGTCAATCGACCGGCCTATCATCCACTTCGCCAGGCCGTCGAGGCCGGTCCTGCTCTGGCTCATCACGCGTTGCACGACGCGGGTCATGAGCGAGGACTTGAGCTCGCGCCGCCACTGATCGCTTCCGCTGCGGGTCGTCATCTCAACCGCCCAGCGTCGTCGCCGACATGCCTTCCGGCGGATCGCACGGGACGAGCCGACCGGGGAAGCCCTTGAAGTGCGGAATGCCCTGCTCGTAGTCGAGAACGTCGTCCGTGTCGCTCGTCAAGACCGCATCCGACGACACGAACGCACCCGCGAGATCGACGCTTCCGCGGGTCTCGGGGTACCACCACCCGTGCGGCACTCGCAGGTGGCCCTGCCGCATGTTGTCGTGGAGGCTGACCTTCGCGTAGACGTGGCCGTGCTCCGTCTCGAGGCGAGCCCAGTCGTCCTCGACGAGCCCGTCCCGGGCCGCGTCCATCGGATGAACGAAGAACCGGGGCGCGGGACAGCGTCGACGCAGCACGCCGATTTGTCGTTGGCCGGTCTGGAAGAACGGGTCCTCGCGCACGCCCTGGAAGACGCGATAAGGGTATTCCGCCGTCGGCGCGGGCGCCGGGCGGTGGTACGGGACCGGGTCGAAGCCGAGGTCGGCCAGAATAGACGACGCGAGCTCGACCTTGCCGGACGGCGTGGCGAATCCGGTCTTGCGGTACTTGCGGTACTTCGGGACCGGGACGTCCATGACCGTCGTGTCGCGGAACTCCTCGAAGGTCTGGCCGGAGGGCTCGAGTCGGTAGTCCAGGATGTCCTCGAGCGTCTTCCACGGGAAGTGCTCGCCGAGGCCCATGCGATGGGCAAGGTCGGTCCAGAACTGGAAGCTCGAGCTCGCCTGCTCCGGCGGATCGACGAGCTTCTCGTTCAAGGCGAGCGGCGACATCGTGGAAACGCCGTCGTGGACATGGTTGCGCTCGCTGAAGACGTCCCCGGGGAGCACGTAGTCGGCCAGCATGGCGGTCGGTGTCATGAAGATCTCGTGCGCGACGATCAGGTCCTGATTCATCATCGCGCGCAGGATCTGGTGCTGATTCGGGTACGACATCAGCGTGTTGTTTCCGAGCGTGAAGAAAGCCTTCACGGGATAGGGGTCGCGGTCCGCCATCGCGCGGAAGAGCTCAGTCGGATTCGTCATGTGGCAGCCCGTGACCTGGTCGATCCAGGGCTGGCCCCAGACGCGCTCGAGATGCGGCCGCAGGATCTCCGCCGTGCGGTAGGTGTAGGCCGGGTGCTTCTCGTAGCCGAGCTGCTTGGCGCGCTGCTCGGGCGAGATTGCGTCATGATTCTGGATCTGCTCGACCGGGCGATACTTCGGATTGAATCCATGCATCCGCTGGCCGCCGACCACGTCGAGGTTGCCCGTGATCGCGAGCAGAATCGTCTGCAGGCGGATGCCCGACGTCGAGTCGATCTGCATGTCCGTAATCGGCGTCCACGGAATGCAAGCGCCGTCGGAACTCGCATAGAGGCGCGCGGCCTCCGCGATCTTTTCGGCCGGCACGCCAGTGATTTCCGCCACTCGCTCGAGGGGGTACTCGTCGGCGCGCTCCGAGAGCTCCTCGAAGCCCACACACCAATCGCGCACGAAGTCCTTGTCGTAGAGGCCCTCGTCGATGATCACCTTCGTCCAGCCGAGCAGCAGCGCGGCGTCCGTCCCCGCCTTGATCTGCAGGTGGATCGTCGCCTCTTCGGCCTGCTCGGAGACGCGCGGGTCGACCACGATCGTCTTGGCGCCACGCTCGCGCGCACCCTTGATCTGGTTGTAGATCGGCGTCCAGGAGTGCTTTCGCGGATTGTGGCCGAGGAGCACGATGCAGTTCGTGTTGTCGATATCGGCGAAGGGCATCCATCCGCAGGTCAGTCGGTGCACAGCCGCTGTGTTGCCTGCGCAGAGCGAAACGCCGGAGGTCCAGTTGGGCGAGCCGAGCAGGTTCATGAAGCGACGGTCGAGACCGTTCGTCACCTGCATGTTCCAGATCGAGGTCGACACGCCGAACGCCTCGGGACCGTACCGATCGATCACGCCGCGCAGGCGCTCGGCGATCTCGTCCATCGCCTGCTCGTAGGAGATCTCCTCCCACTTGTCCTCGCCCCGCTCGCCGACGCGCTTCAGCGGCACGCGGAGTCGATCCTCGTGATTGTGGATATGCGGCGCCGCCGTGCCCTTGTAACAGATGTTCAGTCGCATCGCGGGCGAGTCGTGGGCATCGACGCGCTCGACACGACCGTCCTTCACGGTCGTGCGAAACTGACAGCCGATGTCACAGATGGTGCAGACGGAGTAGCCGGTGCGCTCGTTCGATTCGGTCGAAGTCGAAGTCGATGTCGAAGCAGTCATGTGAGGTCTCCTTGGTCGTGCCCGATTCGGGCGTCATGTTCTTCCGCGAGGCGGAGCAGAGTTTCGAGGACCCGGTCTTCGTGCGGGAGCGGCGTGCGACTGGTCGCGCGGCCGAGCGCGAGCCCGAAGATCGTCTCTCGCGCCATCAGATAGAAGGACTCCGCGAGATCGTCGGCCCGCAGCTCAGGATGCCTTTCAACTTCGACGAGCTTGGCGAAGCGCTCGACGACAGGGCCGATCTCGGCGCGAAGCTCGGGATCATTCGCGGCGGCCAGCCACGCCTCGATCACGACCTTGAAGTCGATCGTCGTCATCGTCTCCCAGGTCCGCGTCACGAGATCGGTCAGGCCGTCCGGCGCCGGGCGATCGAAGAAGGCCTCTGAAAGCACCTCGCATTGGTGCTCGAGGGTCGCGGCAAAGAGCGCGGGCAGGCCGGAAAAATGGTGGTTGAACGCGCCGCGAGTGAGCCCGGCGCGCTTGCATACCGCCACCGAGTTCACCCCGGCCCAACCGCTCTCCACGAGCAGGTCGAGCGTGGCCTGGATGAGCGCCCCACGCGTCGCCGTCGATCGTTCTGCCTGGGTTCGTCGCGCCATGGGGCCATTCTATCAGAAAAATACATCCGTGCATGCATTCTTCCGAGGGACGACAGCGGCCGCCCCATAGGGCGGGCGCAACGGCTCGAATCGCGACCTCTCTCCGCCTGAATGCCCCACGGGGTCGCGCTAGTCGATTTCGTACCCGAGCGCTCGAAGCTGACGAAGATCCATATCGTCGATCTCGACCTGCTTCGCCTGCCAGCTCGGATCCGCCTCTTCCGGCGCGACCTAATATGGCCTCGGCTGACTTCTCGCTCCGCGGGCGTAACCGCGTGACCCTTTCAAATCTAAAACGAGATCCCCCCGGGTAAGAACGCTGTCCTTCACCGCACGACCGCCGGATTTACGCGAGTTCCCTTCGGTCACGGGAGCTTCGTGATTAGTGGCTCACTCGCCCCGGTCCCCCGCGCCTCGATATCCGATTCTTGTTCATCAGCCCACGGCTTCGCTACACGCTTCCTCCAGACGCTTCGTCACCTCCGCACCCTTGCGCTTCACTTCCCTCGCTGTGACCTGCTCGGGGGAGGACTTGCACCTCCTAGACAGCGCCCATGACGGGCGCACTACAAAAAAAGCCCGCTCCTCTTCGAGGAACGAGCTTTCTTTGTGTGGAGCACGAGACCAGATTCGAACTGGCGACCCTCACGTTGGCAACGTGATGCTCTACCAGCTGAGCTACTCGTGCTTACTCTGTTCCGACCGAGTGCCCTGCTCCGAGGCAGGCGCGAGCGATCGTATGATTGTCTGCCGTCTTCTTCCTGCGCCTCGGGGAGGCGTCGGATTGCGGTGGCTGGTCACCGCGACGGGCCGCATTTTATAAGCGAAGCGCCCTCTTCCGTCAACCCCGGGAATGGGCACGAAGCCTGTAATTCCGGGCACTTGGACGGCTCAGAGCAGGCTAGAGCTTGGTGATCTTCTCCCGGTCCGCGGCGACGTCCTTGGTCGCGTTGCGGGTGTCGAAGACGCGGGGCCCGATCTTCACAACCCGGTCGTAGTCGACGTTCGGGTGGTCGGTCAGGACGACGACCAGGTCGCTGGTCTTGAGCTCCTCGTCGGTGAGGTCGACCGACTTGAAGTTCTCACCGGCGATCGTGCACTCCGGGACGAAGGGGTCGTGGTAGCGGATGTCGCCGCCGCGTTCGCGGAGGCCGGCGATCACGTCGAGGGCCGGACTCTCGCGCATGTCGTCGACGCTCGACTTGTAGGCGACGCCGAGGATCAGGATGCGCGCGCCGTTCACGGCGAGGCGGTCTTCGTTCAGCATCTCGGCGATGCGATCGACGACGTGGTCGGGCATGCCGGAGTTGACTTCGGTGGCGAGCTCGATGAAGCGCGCGGGGAAGTTCAGGCTCTTCATCTTCCACGACAGGTAGGCCGGGTCGACGGGGATGCAGTGGCCACCGAGGCCGGGGCCCGGGGTGAACTTCATGAAGCCGTAGGGCTTGGTCGCCGCAGCGTCGATCACTTCCCAGACGTCGAGGTCGAGCTTCTCGCACATGAGGGCGACCTCGTTGGCGAGGCCGATGTTGATCGCGCGGAAGGTGTTCTCGAGGAGCTTCACCATCTCGGCGGCTTGCGTCGAAGAGACGGGGACGGTCGTGTCGAAGACGGTGTCGAAGACGGCGCAGGCGAGGTCCGTGCACAGAGCGGTCTCGCCGCCCACGACCTTCGGCACGTTCTTGACCTTGAACTTCGCGTTCGCCGGGTCGATCCGCTCGGGGGCGAAGGCGAGGGAGAAGTCGCGGCCGATCTCGTATTCCGTGCCCTCGAGGAGCATCGGGATCACGAACTCGTGCGTCGTGCCTGGATAGGTCGTCGAGCCGAGGATGATCAGCTGGCCCTCGTGGAGGTGCTTGCGGATCTCTTCGACGGCGGAGGCGATGAAGGAGACGTCGGGGTCGCGGGTCTTGCGGAGCGGGGTCGGGACGCAGATGTTGATCACGTCGACGTCGGCCAGCTTCGCGAAGTCGGTCGTCGCCTCGAACTTGCCGGCGTCGATCTGGGTCTGCAGGTCTTCGGACGGGACGTCGCCGATATAGGAGCGGCCTTCGTCCAGGCTGCGCACCTTGGTCGTGTCGACGTCGAAGCCGACGACACTGAAGCCGGCGCCGCCGAGCTCGACGGCCAGCGGCAGGCCGACGTAGCCGAGGCCGATCACGCCGATCCGCGCCTCGCGGGCGTCGATCTTGGCGCGGAGATCCTGGAGCTTGCTCATGGGGGGCGACCTTGTTCGAGACTCCGGGAAGGGTCTCGGGAAGACGGGAGATGTCGAAAGCTGAACGGCGGATCGGTCCCGCCTCAGGAGGTATGTCACCGGCGGGAAGGATCGGTTGCCTTCGATCTGCCGGCCACCCGCGCGATCCGCGCGAGGCTCCTACGGGCCCCTGGGGCCGTTTCACGGGGTCAGTCGGCTCGACTCGCCCCGAAGTACTCGGAGAAATAGAGCCATCCCGACCAAAGCGTGAGTGCCGTGGCGACCGTCAGAAGTGTCATCCCGACGGTGTGGGCGGGCAATCCGATCGTCTCGTAGTGAAAGAGCAGCGCACCGATCGCGCAACTCTGGACGATCGTCTTGAGCTTGCCGGGCCAGGTCGCCGCGACGACGTGGCCCGCGCTGCCGGCCATTCCGCGGAGACCGGTCACGGCCAGCTCGCGGCCGACGATGACGACGACCATGGCGGCACCCCAAAGGGGGATGCGGCCGACCGCGAGGAGCATGATCAGCGCGGTCGAGACGATCAGCTTGTCGGCGAGCGGGTCGAGCAGCTTGCCGATCCGGGTCACGTCCTTGCCACCGTCCCGGCGGGCGAGGTAGCCGTCGAGCCAGTCCGTGAGGGCGGCGACGATGAAGGCCCAGGCCATGAAGGTGCTGCCGGGCTCGGACATCGCCCAGGGCAGGAAGAGCAGGACCGGGACGACGCCGATCCGGAGCATCGTGACCGTGTTCGGCAGGTTCCAGAACTTCTCGACCGGCTGACCCGAGGCGTCGAGGCGCGGCCCACGTTCCGAGGCAGCCCCGCCCTGCCCGCTCGGCGGCTGCGCCTGATCAAGCGGCTGCGCCTGACCGGAAGGCGGTGCGGGTTCGTGACTGGTCTCGGACGTGTTCATCGCGTCCCCCCTCGGTCGCGCCCGGTCGGGAAACTGGATCACCGTCGGTCCCGTCTGGCGCGACGGCGGCGCCTCGGATTCGTGTCCCGTCGAGTCGTACATCGCGCTATCGCCCCCCCAGCGAATCGCGACCCGTGCGCCCCGACCCCGCCCGTTCATTCCCTCGCGTCGCTTCCGCGATCCGCTGCGAACGGTCGAAGTCCGGCCAATAGCCGCGATAGTACTCCAGCACCCGCTTCACGTAAGCCTGGGTCTCCCGGTACGGCGGGATGCCGCCGTGGCGGTCCACGGTCCCCGGCCCGGCGTTGTACGCCGCCAGCGCACGTTTCACGTCGCCGTATTTCTCGAGCATCGCGCGCAGGTAGCGCACGCCGCCGTCGATGTTCTCGACCACGCCGAAGGGCCGGTCGACGCCGAGCTCCGCGGCGGTGGCCGGCATGAGCTGCATCATCCCCTGGGCCCCGGCGCGAGAGACGGCGGTCGGCTGGAAATTCGATTCCGCAGCGATCACCGCCTTCACGAGCGCCGGGTGCACGCCGTGGCGCCGCCCCGTCTGCTCGATCAGCCGGTCGTAGTCCCGCTCGGTCGGCACGGCGACCCGCGGCCGCGGCGCGATCGAGACGCCCTCCTGTGTAACGGGCTGCATGCGCTGATACCGGGCGTCGATCGGGACGTCGCTGAAGTGGAGCGTGCCGTTCGCGTCGATGAACTTGTAGATCCCGGCGAGGGCGGGGGCGGCCGGCGCAACGGCGAGCACGAGCGTCCACGCGAGGGCGACGAGACCCCTTCGAGCACCGTCTCGCTGCTGTTCCGTCCCGCTTCGCACCCGTTCGTTCCTGCCCCCTGGGGCTTTCCGGCCTGGCGGTTTCCGCGATGGATCGCGCCGCAAGGCCCCGATAGAATTCGTTATTTTCCGGTATCGGATCCTTCGGGGTCCGACCTGAGCCCGTCCCCAGCGCCCGCGAGTGCCCTGACCGAGAGCCCATGACCAGCGCTTCCCGACAGCCCTCGCCGGATCCCGGCCCGGACGCGTCCCACGCGTTCGACTTCCTCGTGATCGGCTCCGGCCTGGCCGGCATGCACTACGCCCTCCGGGTCGCCGAGGTCGGCGACGTCGCGATCATCACGAAGCGCGAGGCCAGCGACTCGGCGACCGACTGGGCCCAGGGCGGGATCGCCGCCGTCTCGGACCCCGAGGACTCCTTCGACGCCCACGTCGAGGACACGATGAACGCGGGGGCGGGTCTCTGCCGCGAGGACACGGTTCGTTTCGTCGTCGAACGCGGCCCGGACGCGATCGCGGCCCTGCGCAAGAACGGCGTCGAGTTCGACCCGCCCCGGACGCCGGATTCACCCGGCGCCGGCGAGTTCGACCTCGCCCGCGAAGGCGGCCACACCCAGCGCCGCATCCTCCACAAGGCCGACGCCACCGGCCGCGAGATCGAACGCGCGCTCCTGGCGCGGGTCCGCGCGCATCCGCGCATCGCGCTCTTCGAGGACCACTGCGCGATCGATCTGATCACGGCGACCAAGAGCGGCCGGACCGGGACGAACCGCGCCCTCGGCGCCTACGTGCTCGAGGCCTCGACCGGCGAGGTCCACGCGTACACGGCGCCGATCACGATGCTGGCCACCGGCGGCGCTGGCAAGATCTACCTCTATACGAGCAACCCCGACGTCGCGAGTGGTGACGGCATGGCCATGGCATATCGCGCGGGGGCCACCCTCGCGAACATGGAGTTCATGCAGTTCCACCCGACCTGCCTCTTCCACCCGCAGGCGAAGTCGTTCCTGATCACGGAGGCGGTCCGCGGCGAAGGCGGGATCCTGTGCCGTCGGGACGGCGAGCCCTTCATGCAGGACTACCACGCGATGCGCGATCTCGCGCCGCGCGACGTGGTGGCGCGGGCGATCGATACCGAGCTCAAGCGGACCGGCGACGACTACGTCGTGCTCGACATCACGGCTGACACCACGGGCAGGGATCCGTCGTTCGTGCGCGGGCGTTTCCCGATGATCTTCGAGCGCTGCCTGAAATACGGCATCGACATCACCCGTGAACCGATCCCGGTCGTGCCCGCCGCGCACTATTGCTGCGGCGGCGTGCGCACCAACGAGCGGGGCGAGAGCGATCTCCCGAACCTCTTCGCCGCGGGCGAAGTCACGTCGACCGGGCTCCACGGCGCGAACCGTCTCGCGTCGAACTCGCTCCTCGAAGCGATCGTCTACGCGGACACGGCCGCGGGAGAGTCGATCCGTCGCTCGCCCGAGGTCGCTCCCGTGGACGACGTCCCGGCCTGGACCCACGGCGAGGCGACCCCGATCCACGAGGCCGTCGTCATCACCCAGAACTGGGACGAGATCCGCCGCTTCATGTGGAACTACGTCGGGATCGTGCGCAGCGACCGCCGCCTCGCTCGCGCGCAGCACCGGATCGACATGCTCCGCGAGGAGATCAACGAGTTCTACTGGAACTTCCGGGTGACACCGGAGCTGATCGAGCTGCGCAATCTGGCGACGGTCGCAGAGCTCGTGGTCCAGTCCGCCGCGTTCCGCAAGGAGAGCCGCGGCCTCCACTACAACCTCGACCACCTCGATCGCGACGACGAGCGATTCGGCCGGGATACGCTGATCCAGCGTGGAGACACCCCCTGGATCAGCCCGACCTGACACCCGCGACGAAGCGCCGCCTCCCGACCATCCCACCCCCGCCCCTCGCCCGACGCCTGCGCATCCGCGCACTCGTGTGGGTGACAGCGATCGTGTGCGCTGGGCTCGCCCTGCCCGTCTCGGCGCTCGTCTTCGCGAGCCCTGACACCGAGCCTGTAGACGAGGTCCCGCCCGACTTCCCCTACTGGAAGCACGTGACGCAGCGACGCTACGACGGTCCCTCGGTGATCTATCTCGGCGCCGGCTTCGCGCTGACCGCGCGGCACGTCGGGCACGGCGAGATCTATCTCGACGGAGAGCTCTACGAACCTTCGCGCGGAACGAACCGCACGATCCTGAACGCGAACGGGACCGCGGCGGACGCGATGGTGTTCGCGCTCGAGAACGATCCGCCGCCGCCCGACTGGCCCCTGGTCCCGATCGCGACCGATCCCCCGGTCGCGGGAGAAGACGTGCTGCTGATCGGCTTCGGGCGCGAACGACAACGGGTCGACGAGTTCGAGTCCGACGAGCGGCCGCGCTTCAGCTTCCGCTGGACCGACAAGGGCGCCAAGCGCTGGGCGACCAACCGCATCTCGAGCGACTTCGACGTGCTCGGCCAGCAGAACCTCACCAGCCGCGCCTTCGTGCTCACCTTCGACGAGCCCTACTCCCCACGTTCGACCCGCTACGAGGCCCAGGCGGCGGTCGGCGACTCCGGAGGCGGGGTGTTCGTGAAGCGCGACGGCGAGTGGCAGCTGCTCGGGCTGATGGTGTCGGTGTCCGGCGACAGCCGCGCGCCGAAGGGCGGCGCCGTCTACGGCGACCGCACCTACGCGGTCGACCTCTCCCACTACCGCGACGAAGTGCTCCGCTGGACCCGCGCGGCGTGCTCGAACGAGATCGACGACGACGGCGACGAGTACATCGACTTCCCGGACGACCCTGGCTGCGACGGTCCCCTGGATCGAAACGAACGCGAGGGCCCGGGAATGCTCGACCCGTCGATCTGGATCGCAGGCGGTGCGTCGGCCGGCATCCTCGCGATCGGCGGGCTCGCCCTCGTACGGGCGCGACGGGGTGTCGTGGGACGCGGCCCGCGCGACGAGCGCGGCGACTAACGCGGAACGAGCACGCCCATCTCGACGAGCCCCTCGACGGCGGTCCGAACGGCCGCCTCCGGCTCGGGGATCACGTCGCAGAGGCGCTCGACGGTCATACCCGCCTTGGCGAGCTCGAGCACGGCGTCCTCGGTCTTGTCGAGGGAGGAACGCGAGAGCTCTTCCTGCTCGAAGTCGATCTCGAACGTCGTCGCGTCCTCGATCGGAATCGTCTGGAGCGCTTCGTCGTCCGCGCCGAACCCGGCGTCGAGATCGACGTCGACGTCTTCCTGTCCCTCTTCGTCGAGGGCGCAGACGGCGTCGAGGACGGCGGCGTTGAGCGGATTGGGAGTCGCGCCCTCGAGCAGGCTCTCTTCGGCGGTCGCCTCGAAGGTGAAGTTGCCCTCGCCCCAGCGGAGCATCGCCACGAGCGCATCGCGGCCCGTGAGCGCAGCGAGCTCGGCGGCGAGGAGATTGTTGTCCGCGAAGGCGACCCAGCCCTGCTCGCCGTCGCGCTCGACGACCAGCGTGCCCTGAGGCGCCGATGCGCCGAACATCTGGAGCATGTTCGCGAGGCCGAGATCCGCGAGCGATCCCGAGATTCCGCCGAGACGACTGCGATGGCCGGCCTCGCGGAGCGCTTCGATCACGCCGCCGGTGAGCGGGTCCGCCGCCTGGTTGCGATCGAAGGCGACGGCGACCGCCGCGATCCGACCCTTCTTGTTGGGCACCTGCCGGACGACCTTGCCGTCGATCTCGACCGACGGATCTCCCGTCGGGTGCCAGAGACAGACGCGCACGATCTCGCCGACCGGCAGCACGTCGCCCTTCATCGAGAGCAGGATCCCGGTCGAAGACAGGTCCCGCGACGTCGCCTCGAAGGGCGGTCGACTCATCGGCATCACGCGAACGGGCACACGCACCGCGCCCCGCTTGGCGCCGCGGCGTCCCTCGGCCTCGACATCGACGTCGGGCGAAGCCGCCTCGGTCGCCTCCTGACCGAGCAAGGGCTCGAACCGCTCGCGTAGCGCGGACGCGCCGGCTTCGAACTGAACCGCGACACCCGGCTTCGCCCCGCTCACGGCCATTTCCGGCGGAAGCACGTGCACGACTTCACCGTCGAGCACGAGGGCCGGTGCGCCCGTCCCGGCGTCGGGACCGTAGTCGAGCACGACCTCGACGCTGATTGCCTGGCGCACTTCGAAGCTCGCGTCGGTTTCCACGAACACGCCACGATTCGCGATGTTCTTCTCGAACTCGTCGCGCAGCGCGTCGGGAGACGCGAATCGGACTGTCAGCGTGTCGTCGGCCACGGAGCCCCGCCAGATGGGATGACGCACCACGCACGTGGTCGCCGACCGAAGAGCATCTCCGGTTCCGTGCGTTTCTTTTCGGCAGCCCGGGTTTTCCTCCGAAGGGAATCCGATACGGATCAAGTATGGGAATGAGCAACACAGCAACGCGTAGGCAACGAGCGCGCAGCCCCGCACGAACTCACCGGCAAGTCGCGTGCGCCGATCGGCGCCGCCAACCCGCGCGATCCCCTGAACGACTCCCCTGAACACTCCCCTGAACTATGGAGCTGCCCAGCTAGAAGTCCGTGTCCTCTTCCTTGACCGCGCGGAAGAGCGTCAGCTGGGGCGCTGCGGTCGAGGCGTCAACGGGAACCGGGTACTCGTCGGAGAAGCAGGCATCGCAGATGCCGCGCTTGAGTTCCTTGGCCGCGGTCTGCCGCAGGCCGTCGACGGACAGATAACCGAGGCTGTCCGCACCGATCTTGTCGCGGATCTCCTCGACCGTGTACTGGCAGGCGATCAACTCCTCGCGGCTCGGCGTGTCGATCCCGTAGTGACACGGCCCGATCGTCGGCGGCGACGAAATCCGCACGTGGATCTCCCGCGCACCCGCCGCGCGCAACATGCCCACGATCTTGAGCAGCGTCGTGCCGCGCACGATCGAGTCATCGACGAGCACGATCCGCTTGCCGTCGAGGAAGCCCTTGATCGGGTTGTGCTTCACGCGGACCTTGAAGTCACGGATCGTCTGGGTCGGTTCGATGAAGCTGCGGCTGACGTAATGGTTGCGGATCAGCGCCGTCTCGTACGGGATCCCCGCCTCCTCCGCGTACCCGAGCGCCGCGGCGTTTCCGGAGTCGAGCACCGGCGCCACCATGTCCGCCGGGACGTCGTGTTCCCGCGCGAGCACGCGGCCGAGCTCCTTGCGGTAGGCGTAGACGTTGTTGCCGACGAGGTTCGAGTCGGGCCGCGCGACGTAGATGTGCTCGAAGATGCAGAAGTGTTCCTTCGCATCGCGTTGCAGCGGACGGATCGAGCGCAACCGACCGCGCCGGATCACGACGACCTCCCCCGGCTCGACGTCGCGCTCGTGGGTCGCGCCGATCAGGTCGAGGGCACAGGTCTCGCTCGACAGGATCCAGGCCCCGTCCTTGCGGCCGATCGAGAGCGGGCGGAAGCCATGGGGATCCCGGGCGGCGATCAGCGCATCGTCGGTCAGCAGCAGGATCGAGAACGCGCCCTTCACCCGCGAGATCGCGTCGATGAAGCGGTCCTCCATGTGCCCTTCGCGCGACCGGGCCAGAAGGTGGAGGAGGACTTCACTGTCCGAGGTCGAGCCGAAGATGGCGCCGCGGCCCTCGAGCTCGCGGCGGATCACGCCCGCGTTCACGAGATTGCCGTTGTGGGCGATCGAGACCGGGCCACCGTCGGTGTTGGCGCAGATAGGCTGGGCGTTCCGGAGCATCGACCCGCCCGCCGTCGAGTAACGGACGTGACCGATCGCGTGGCGTCCCTTGAGACGCTCGAGAATCGGCGCGCCGAAGGTGTCCGCGACGAGTCCCATCGCGCGATGGGCCGTGTGTTCGCGGCCGTTCGAGGCGACGATGCCGCAGCTCTCCTGCCCGCGGTGTTGCAGGGCGTAGAGGCCGAGGTAGGTGAGGTGGCTGGCTTCGTCGCTGCCGTGCACGCCGAACACGCCACACTCGTCGTGGAAGTGGTCGGCGCGGTGGGCCTGCTCGAGGACGCGCAGCTCGTCCTGCGTCAGCCTGTCGAAGGGGCGGTTGCTCGGCGGACTCTGCGCCGCGAGCAGTTCCGGGGAATTCGACGACGGGGGGCGCTCGTGCTGCATGTCGGGCGAGGGGCTCCGGCCGGAAGGAGTTCGCAAGCGGGGGACGCGCGCGAGGACCGATCGCCAACCCCCGCGACGGCGCCAAGAGTAGACTAGCCTCCAGTCGGGTCAAACCAGACGCGTCTCGCTTGCCCGGTCTGAGGCGCTGGGGTTCCATGGCGCCGTCGCCCCCACGACGCCGCGCGGGGGCCGAACCCGGAGGCCCCCGGCCCGATGGCGATCGACCGCAAGCAGCTCGAAGCGCTCTGCGAATCCACCCTCGACGAGACGACCTTCGACGGTCTCGGGGAGCGGATCCAGGGCAAGGTGCGCGACAGCTACCTGGACCCCGAACGCGCGCCCGGCCGACGCACGATCGTCGTCTCGGATCGCGTCTCCTGCTTCGATCGCGTCGTTGGCACGATCCCGCTCAAGGGCCAGGTCCTCAACCAGATGGCCGCGTTCTGGTTCCGGGAGACCGGCAGCTGGCTGCGGCACCACCTGATCGACGTCCCGGATCCCAACGTCTCGATCGTGGAAGAGTGCAAGACGCTGCCCGTCGAGTTCGTGATGCGCGGCTACTTGACCGGCTCGACCTCGACGTCGATCTGGACCGCCTACGAGCGCGGCGAGCGCGAGTACTGCGGCCACCGCCTGCCCGACGGCCTGCGCCGGCACGAGAAGCTCGCGGAGCCGCTGCTCACGCCGACCACCAAGGCCGAGTTCGGGGACCACGACGCACTCACGTCCCGCGCGCAGCTGATCGAGAGCGGTGCGATCTCCGAGGCGCTCTACGACGAGGCGGAGACGATTGCCCAGCGGCTCTTCAAGGCCGGCAGCCAGTTCGCCGGCAAGCAGGGCCTGATCCTCGTCGACACGAAATACGAGATGGGACTCGATACGGACGGGAACGTGGTCGTGATCGACGAGATCCACACCCCGGACTCGAGCCGCTACTGGCGGAGCGACGGCTACGAAGCCGCGCTCTCGGCCGGCGAGTCCCCGCCGGCGATCGACAAGGAATACGTCCGCCTCTGGCTCGGCGAGCAGGGCTACAAGGGCGAGGGCACCCCGCCGGAGCTCCCGATCGAGGTCCGGGTCACCGCCGCCGAGCGCTACATCGCCGCCTTCGAGCAGGTCTCGGGCCAGCCCTTCGAGGCCGACTTCGAGGCGCCGGCGCCGCGGATCCGACGAAACCTGGGGATCGGCTGAGGGCGCCCTCCCCGCTTTCCCGATCGGCTCCGTCGACTAGCGCACGCCGTCGCCGACTCGCCGTCGGCGAGCAAGCGCCAGCAGGCCGAGCGCGACGAGGGTCGCGCTCGACGGTTCCGGCACGACGTTCAGCTGGATGCCGTCGACCGCTGAACGACCGAAGCGCGGATCCAGACCGGAATGGCTCGAGTTGCCCTTCACCTCGAGGAGATGCGAGGTGGCGGTCGCATCGAACGTGAAGGACTCGTGGCGCCAGGTCTGGCTCCCGAAGCCCTCGTGTGCGACGAGATCCGTCGTGAACACCACCCCGGCGATCTCGACGATCACACCGGAATCGCGAGTGTCGGTCGGGAAGCCCGAGGTGTAGTTCTGCCAGCCACCGTTGCCCCACCAGAAGCTGAGCGAGTATGGCTCCCCGACGGTCAGCCCGGTCAGGGTCTGACGGATGTATTCCTGGTAGTCGAAGCCGCCGATCGCCGCGCCGATCAGGACGAACGTGCCGCCGTCCGGCGACGCGGACATGCCGTCGGCCCCGATGCCGCCGTCGAGGGCGGTCCCGCCCGGCGCCATCAGATCCACCGAGAAGCCGACCCAGCCGTCGGGCGCCGTGTTCTTGTCGGGCGTCGGGCCGTTCATGCTTCAGTTCGTCAGCGCGCTGGCGGACGAGGCCATGACCGCGCCGGCGACGAGGGCGATCAGACAGACTGAGATTCTCATGGGACGGACTCCTTCGCGGCGCTCCCAGGTGCGACCGAGAGGAGTCTGCTCGATGGGCGCACAGCGGCTTGAACCCGATCGGGGGGACACGGGCGCCGTGTTTCGGATCAGGAGCCTGTCGTTCCATGATCAGAGACCGGATCACCGGCTGCAGAGGCTGCGGGCGGCGGCGGTCGCTCGCTTGTAGGGAGCCCTCAGCTCGCTTGTAGGGAGCCCTCAGCTGGCTTGTAGGGAGCCCTCAGCTGGCTTGTAGGGAGCCCTCCGCTCGTCTGCAAGGAGCCCTTAGCTCGCCTGGAGAAAGACGTACCCGAGCATCATGTAGTACATGGTCGGGATGCCGAGCAGGTGGGCGTCGATCCGGTCGAGCACGCCGCCCATGCCGGGCAGGAGCGCGCCGGTGTCCTTGACCTCCGCGTCGCGCTTGAGGAGCGACTCGACGAGGTCCCCGACGATGCCGACGATGCAGAGCACGAAGCCGAAGAAGATCGCGATGCTCCACGGCAGCACGGCGGACATGTCCGGGAAGAACGTGTCGAAGAAGAACTTCGTGAGCAGACCCGCGAGCACGCCGGCGATGATCCCGCCGAGGGCGCCTTCGATGCTCTTGTTGGGCGAGACCCGCGGCGCGAGCTTGCGGCGGCCCCAGGCGCGGCCTGCGAAGTAGGCGCCGGCGTCGCAGAGCACGACCGGCACGAGCGCGAAGAGCATCAGGAAGATCCCGCTCTCCGGCGTGAGGCCCAGGGTGACGAGCAGCGCCGGATTCTGGTGTGCCGCTGCGGCGGCGTCGAATTTGCGGAGCAGGACCGCGTGCGAGAGCAGCCAGGCGACGTAGAAGACGCCGAAGAAGGTGCCCGAAATGCTGGCCATCGCCTCGTGGATCTCGTTCTTGCCGAGCTGCGCGACCATCAGCGAGAGGAGCGTGGCGGTCATCGCGAGCATCGCCTGATACTCGGTCCCGAAATACGCGAGCACCATGACGGCGAGGCCGAAGGCGAGACCGACGCTCTCGATCGGCTTGGCGCCCTTGTCGACGATCAGGCCGTAGAACTCGTGCTGAGCGAGCAGCCCGATCCCGATCACGACCGCGAGATAGATGAGTCCACCCTGGGCGATCGCCCAGATGACGAAGGGGATGAGCACCGCCGCCGTCGCCAACCGCGTGATCAGATCCTTGCGCTTCGCGGTCTTCTCGGCAGCGGCCTCCGCGGCGGCGCGCGCGGGATCGTCGTGGGCCGCGGCAGCGACCTGCGCACCCTGCCCACTCACGGGCGGCGCCGCGGACGGGGCGTCCGTTCCGGTCTCGTCGCCCGGCTGCGATGCGCCTTCGCTCACGTGTCTCGCCCCCCTCGACCGTCCCTAGCGACGACCGGTATGACCCCAGCCACCCTCGCCGCGCTCCGTCTCGGAGAGCGCTTCGACCTCGACCCAGACCGGCCGCGCGACCGCAGCGACGACCAGCTGGGCGATCCGGTCGCCCCGGGCGATCTCGAACGCTTCGCTGCCCGCGTTCATCAGCAGGACCTGGAGCTCGCCGCGATAGTCGGCATCGACGGTGCCCGGCGAGTTCGGGATGAGTATGCCATGCCGGAGGGCGAGTCCGCTCCGCGGGCGGACCTGCGCTTCGAAGCCGATGGGCAGCGCGATGCGCAGACCCGTGGGAATCAACCGCCGTTCTCCTGGATCGAGCCGGACGGGCTCGGTCACCGCCGCGCGCAGGTCGACCCCGGCCGCAGCGAGGGACTCCGTCTGGGGCAGCGGGAGGTCCGCGGCGTGCGCCTCGCGCAGAATCTCGACGCGAACCGGTTGGCCGGGTCGCAGGTGCAGGTGCTCGTCGGTCTCGGGTTCACCCATCACCCGTTCGTAGCGATTGACGCGCGGCGGGTCGAGGCCCGTGCGTCGGATGGCGGTCGCCCCGAACGAAACGCGGGGCCGAGCCATCGGCTCGACCCCGCGTCACGAGATCAGGATCTTCCGACGATTACTCGTCGTCGTCCTGCGCGGCCGTGTCCGCCAGCGCTTCCTTGCGGGAGAGCCGGATGCGGCCGGAGGGATCGATGTCGATGCACTTCGCGAGCACCTCGTCGCCCTCTTCCAGGATGTCGGTCACCTTGTCCACTCGGCCTTCTGCAAGATGACTGATGTGGATCAGACCGTCCGTGCCGGGGAAGATCTCCGCGAACGCGCCGAAGTCGGCGATCCGCTTGACCTTCGCCAGGTAGACGCGACCGATCTCGGCCTCCTGGGTCAGCTCCTCGACCATGGCCATCGCCTGGGCGACCGAAGCGCCGTCCGGACCGAAGACCGAGACGTTGCCCGAGTCTTCGACGTCGATCTTGGCGCCGGTGGTCTCCTGGATGGCCCGGATGACCTTGCCGCCAGGGCCAATGATGTCCCGAATGCGATCGGGCTTGACCTGCAGCGTCTCCATCCGCGGGGCGAACTCGTGGAGCTCCTCACGGCTACCGAGCCCGTGCAGCTCGTCCGCCGTGTCCTTGTCCATGCAGTCGAGGATGTGGAGCCGGCCCTGCTTCGCCTGACCGAGGGCCTTCTCCATGATGGCCCAGTCGATCTCGGTGACCTTGATGTCCATCTGGAGGGCCGTGATGCCGTCCCGGGAGCCGGCGACCTTGAAGTCCATGTCGCCGAGATGATCCTCGTCGCCGAGGATGTCGGACAGGATCACCGTCCGCTTGCCGTCGGTGATGAGGCCCATCGCGATGCCCGCGATCGGCGCCTTCAGCGGCACACCCGCATCGAGCAGCGAGAGCGTCGAGCCGCAGACCGCCGCCATCGACGACGAACCGTTCGACTCGAGGGTCTCGGACACGACGCGAATCGTGTACGGGAACTCCTCGTGCTCCGGCAGCACCGCCGTGATGGCCCGCTCGGCGAGCGTTCCATGACCGACTTCACGCCGACCCGGACCGCGCAGCGGGCGAGCCTCTCCGACAGAGAAAGGCGGGAAGTTGTAGTGGAGCATGAAGTTCTTCTTCCAGCGTCCACCCATGCCGTCGATCGTCTGCTCGTCGAAGCCCGATCCCAGCGTCGCCGTCACGACAGCCTGGGTCTCACCGCGCGTAAAGAGCGCGACGCCGTGCGGGCGCGGGAACGGACGAACCTCGACCGCGATCGGCCGGATCTGGTCGCTCGCGCGCCCGTCGATCCGCTCGCCGGTGGCCATGACGCGCTCGCGCATCAGCTCACCACCGAAGTCGTGGAGGATGTTCTTCACGTCGCCCTGGAGCTTCTTGAGCGCGCCCTGGCGCGCCTCGAAGTCGGCCAGGCTCTTGGCTTCGAAGGGCTCGTTGCGGAACTCCTCGAAGATCTCCTCGCGGACCTCCTTCTCGACGGCCTTGACCGCGTCGCCGCGCGACTTCTTCTCCTTGATCTGGAAGGCCTCGGAGAGCCGCTCGCCGGCCATCTTCTCGATGCGCTTCTCGAGCTCGGACTTGTCGTCCGCCTCGGGCATCACGAGCTTTTCCTTGCCGACCTTCGCCTGCAGCTCGGAGATCGCGCCGATGATCGTCTGGATCTCTTCGTGGGCGTGCTTGAGCGCCGAGAGGATGTCGTCCTCCGGGAGCTGCTTCGCGCCACCCTCGACCATCACGATCGACTTCTCGTTGCCTGCGACGATCAGCTCGAGATCGCTCTCTTCGAGATCCTCGGGCACGGGGTTGATCGCCCAGTCGCCGTCGATCCGGCCGATGCGCACCGCGCCGATCGGGCCGATGAACGGGATCTCCGAGATCGAGAGCGCAGCGGAGGCGCCGACGAAGGCGCACATGTCCGCGGGGAACTCGGGGTCGTAGGAGAGGACGGTCGCCGTCACCTGCGTGTCGTCGTTGTAGCCGTCCGCGAAGAGCGGGCGGATCGAGCGATCGATGAAGCGGCTGACGAGGACCTCGCGATCCGCGAGCCTTCCTTCACGCTTGAAGAAGCCACCCGGAATCTTGCCGGCCGCGGCGAACTTCTCGACGAAGTCGACGGTCAGCGGAAAGAAGTCGATCCCCGGTCGCGGGGAAGAGTGGACGGCCGTCACGAGGACGACGGTGTCACCGAAGGTGACGGTCACCGAGCCGGCCGCCTGCTTGGCGATCTTTCCGGTCTCGATGGTCATCGTCCGGCCGCCGATCTCGACGGACACGGACGTAGGTTCGAACCAATAAGGCATTACTTACTCACTTGTGTGTGCACCGACCTGACTCCCCTCATGTTTTTCGAGTTGGAGACCGAGGGTCCGTGCGGTTGATGACCCCGAATGGGATGCGCCCTCCCTGGACGCAATACGGGGCAAACGTATTCGTGGACGTCTTCCGATTCTTCGGAAAGCCCTTGAATACGGGATCACCCATGCGCGAATGGCTTGGGGGGAGTGCCGCGTCGCGGCACCGTTCGCGTATGGCCGACTCCCGCATCATGGGGTGGCCAACGCAGCGAAACGCCTAACGCCGGAGACCGAGCTCCTGGAGCAGAGCGCGGTAGCGATCCACGTCCTTGTTCCGGAGATAGTCGAGCAGGCGGCGGCGCTGGCTCACGATTTTGAGCAGACCACGGCGGGAATGGTGATCCTTGCCGTTGGTCTTGAAATGCTCCTGGAGGCCGGTGATCCGCTCCGTGAGGAGGGAGATCTGAACCTCGGGAGAACCAGTGTCGCCATCGCCGCGCTTGTGCTTGGCGATGATTTCGGCCTTCTTCGCTGCAGAGATCAAGTCGATTGACTCCTTGACATCCCACCGTCGTTCGCGGTTGGGATGGCCGATCGTGCGGTCAAAGCCTTCTCCTGGCGGAGCAGCTCGGACGGGGATCGACAGGTTGCGCTTCTCGTGACGCCGAGGTGTTGTGTGAACCGCCGATCGGTCCACCGGGAAGCCTTTGTTTTCGCATCATTTTTCGAACGGCGGGATTTTGACCGAGTCCTTGGGGGATTGCAACTCTCCGGCCGACCTTTTCGGCCAGCCGGGGCAATTGTGACCCGAACGGCCGCGATTCCGACCCGCCGATCGGCATCAGGAAGGCTCCGCGGGTAGCACCCGCAGCGGCCAGAGCCGGTGATCCGCTCGGATCTCGCCGACCGCCAGAAAGTCCCCGCCCTCGCCGAGAATGGAGATCCGCGTGCCGGGCTTGCGGTTGTGGAGCTCGCCGGCGGCGATGTCGCCTCCGTTCGCGAGACGCAGCCGCTGATCCTTCGAGAGCTCGAGCACCGGGAAGCCGAGGGCCTCCTCGGGCGAAATCAGCAGGTCGTCGATCGTGCCGTCCGCGGCCGCCGCCTCGAGGCGCTCGAAATCGTGCGCTTCCTCGAGGACGAAGGGGCCGGATCGGGTCCGCCGCAGCCCGCCCAGATGGGCGCCGCAGCCGAGGGCCTCCCCGAGGTCCGCCGCGAGCACGCGCACGTAGGTCCCGGCACTGCAGAGCACGCGCACGTCGAGCCCCGGCGAAGCGAAGCGCGTCATCTCGAGCTCGTCGATCGTGATCCACTTGGGGTCGCGCTCGACCTCCTTGCCCTCCCGCGCGAGCTTGTGGAGCGGGACGCCGTCCTTCTTGACCGCGCTGTACATCGGCGGCACCTGCTGCACGTCGCCGACGAACTTCGAGAGCGCGGTCTCGACCTCGCCCTGCCCCGGCAGCTCGCCGTCGAAGCGCTCGAGCACCTCGCCTTCGTGGTCGAGGGTGTCCGTGGTGGCGCCGAGCACGATCGTGCCGTCGTAGCCCTTGGCGCCGCCCTCGACGAACGGGATCAGCTTGGTCGCCGCGCGGATCGCGAGGGGCAACACGCCGGTCGCCTGGGGGTCGAGCGTGCCGAGGTGGCCCACGCGCCGGGTCCCGAGCCACTTGCGCGCGGCGTCGACGACGTCGTGGGAGGTCATCCCCGACGGCTTGTCGACGACCAGGAAGCCCGCGGGCCCCGGCGGCTCCGGCCGCCGCTTGCGATTGTTTCGTCTCGCCATCGGTCGCTACTCGTCGCTCACCACAGGGTCGTCGTCGGGGTCTTCCGGCGGGATATCGAGGGAGCGGATCAGCTCGAGGGTCTGGCTGCCCTCGGCGATCGAGTCGTCGAGCACCCAGCGAAGGTCCGGCGTGTGCCGCAACTTCACGCGCTTCGAGAGCGCCCGTCGCACGAACCCGGTCACCGACTCCATCGTCCGCTGCAGCTCGTCGGCGCGCCCGGGATCCGGATCCTCTCCGAGGGGGCTGTAGAAGATCGTGGCCGCGCCGAGATCCGGCGCGAGCTTCACCCGCGTGATCGTGAGCAGACCGATCCGCGGATCCCGCACTTCGTCGCGCAGAATCTGCGAAAGCTCACCGCGGATCTGCTCCGCCACACGCTGGACCCGGACCCTCTCGGCCAAACCCTCAACTCTCCTCGAGACCGTCGCCGGTCCCGTTCCCCAGGCTCTCGTCCCAGGGCCATTCCTCATCGTCGCCACCGCTCGGCAGCGGTCCTTCTTCTTCGAGCGGCATCCGCAGCGTCTCGACATCGCTCGCCAGCACCTGCGCCAGATGCATCTCCTCGACGAACCCCACAGCCTTCTCGAGCGCCCGCCGGAGCCCGACTTCATCGCTCCCGGTCATCGAAACCCCAAGCGTCGCCCGCTGCCACGTCCCCTGCCCGCCGACCTCGCCGACCGACACGTTGAACTTGTTGCGAAGCCGCTGCGCGATCGAACGCACCACCCCCCGCTTCGCCTTCAGCGACTGCGACTCCTCCACATGAATCTCGATGACAGCAACACCTACGACCATGAGACCACCCGCGTCACCAACGAATGGGCGTTCGCTCCAGCTGAAGCGACCGCCTCATCCGGCGAGGCGTTTGCTGAATCAAACCTGTTTGCTGAAACGGCGGAGCCGAGCCCCGCGCGCGAAGCGCGCGGCAAGGTAGAAAGCGAAACCCGTCCGCCGCGCAGCGGCGGACGTTTCTTCCGTACAACGACGAGTCAGCGACTGCTAGAGCGTCGCGGGACGCTCCTCCAGCTCGAAGACCTCGATGATGTCGCCGACCTTGACGTCGTTGTACGAAGAAACACCTATGCCGCATTCCATGCCGTTGATGACTTCCTTGACGTCGTCCTTGAAGCGGCGGAGCGAACCGACCGTTCCCTGGTAGACCTGGACGCCATCTCGGACGACGCGGCAATGGGCATGGCGAATGGCCTTGCCCTCGACGATGCGCGAGCCGGCGATCGTGCCGACCTTCGGAATCGTGAACGTCTCGAGGATTTCGGCCCGGCCGAGCATGTTCTCGGTCACGACGTTCGGCAGCAGGCCGGCCATCGCGGCCTTCACCTCGTCGAGCATCTCCATGATGATCGAGTAGGTGCGGATCTCGATGCCTTCGCTGTCGGCGAGTCGACGCGCCGCCGGATCCGGCCGCACGTTGTACCCGAGGACGATCGTGTCGCTCGCCGAAGCGAGGTTCACGTCGTTCTCGGTGATCGCACCGACGCTCGAAGAGAGCACCCGGAGCGAGACCTCGTCGGTCGACAGCTTCTCGAGGGAGTCGCGGGCCGCTTCGCAGGTGCCCTGCACGTCCGCCTTGAGGACGACCGTGAGCTCCTTCGGGCCCTCGCCTTCGGACTGGGCGTAGAACTCGTCGAGGGTCATCCGCGGCTTCGGAGCCGAGACCTGACCGCGCGCCTGGTCCTCACGATGGTCGACGATCTGCTTCGCCACGCGGTCGTTCTCGACGACGTGGAAGGCAGCGCCTGCCGGCGGCACGCCGGAGAGTCCGGTGATCGCGACGGGCGTCGAGGGATCCGCGGCCCTGAGGCCCTTCCCCTCGTCGTTCTGCATCTGCCGCACGCGGCCCCACTCGGTTCCGACGACGACGGTGTCGCCCTTCTTGAGCGTGCCGTCCTGCACGAGCAGCGTCGCGACCGCGCCGCGACCCTTGTCGAGGCGAGCCTCGAGGACCGCACCGCTCGCGCGGCGCTCCGGGTCGGCCTTGAGCTCGAGGACCTCGGCCTGCAGCGCCAGCATCTCGAGCAGCTGCGGGAGGCCTTCGCCGGTCTTGGCCGAGACGTTCACGCAGATCACGTCGCCACCGAAGTCTTCCGGCACCAGGTTGTGTTCGGTCAATCGCTGGCGCGCCTTCTCCGGGTCCGCGTCGGGCAGGTCGCACTTGTTGACCGCGACGACGATCGGGCAGTTGGCCGCCTGGGCGTGCTCGATCGCTTCGACCGTCTGGGGCATTGGTCCCTCCGTCGCGGCGATCACGAGGACCACGAGGTCGGTCACCGCCGCGCCGCGAGCGCGCATGGCGGTGAACGCGGCGTGACCCGGCGTATCGATGAACGTGAGACGCTGGCCGCCGGTCTCGACCTGATAGGCGCCGACGTGCTGGGTGATGCCCCCGGCCTCGCCCTCGGTCACCTTCGTCTCGCGGATCGCGTCGAGCAGAGAAGTCTTGCCGTGGTCGACGTGGCCCATGACCGTGATGACGGGGGGGCGCGTGGTCTCGTTGCCGGTTGCCTCGGCGGGCTCGCCTTCCGCGATGTCGGGCGCCGTCGGCGCGACGTCGAGGAACTGTTCTTCCTTGAAGCCGACGTCCTCGGCGTCGAAGCCCATCTCGGCCGCGATCTTCAGGACGGTCCCGAAGTCGATCCGCTGATTGACCGAGACCATGATGCCGAGGGCCATGAGCTTGCCCTGGATGGCCGGCGCCTTCAGGCCGGCCTGCTTCGCGAGCTCGCCGACGCTGATGTCGCCCTCGACCTTCACGAGTCGGGTCTGGCTCGCGGCCACCGCCGGCGACGGCTTCGGCGAGAGCTTGTCCCGGCGACGCGCGCGCGGGTTGATCATCGGCTTCTGCGCGGAGACCGGTGCGCGGCGCTGCTGCGGACCGCGACTGGTGATCTGGCGCGCGAACTGCTCCTGCTCCTGCAGGTTCACGACCTCGCGGACGCGCTTGCGCGCCTTGCCCTTCCGATCGGGCGGACCGGCGCTGTCGTTGGCGGGGCCGGTCTTCTCGTCGCGCGCAGCGGCCGGTCCGGCGGCCGGGCCGGTCGGTGCCACCGCGGGGGCGACGGGCTGCGGCGCCTCGACCGGGGTCTCCTCGGGCGTCTCGGCGGGCGCTTCGGCCTCCGCCGCGAGCGGCTCCGGAACCGGCTCCGCCGCATCGACGGCCGGCGCTTCGGGCTCGGCGGCCTGCTCGGGGACGACCTCCGGCTCGGGCTCGGGCTCCGGCGCCTTCTTGCGGCGTCGGCGAACGACGGTGGTGCCCGCCTTGCCTTCGAGCCGGCGCTCGTCGACGTTCTTCTTCGACTTCCCGCCGCCGCCGAGCTTCTCGCGAAGCAGCTCGACCTGCTCCTCGTCGAGAGAGCCCATCGCGTTCTTGAGCTCGACGCCGTGCGTGCCGGCCTGCTCGACGAACTCATTGCGCTCGATGCCGAGTTCTTCGGCGAGCTTGTATGCCCTGATCTTTGCCATCTGTTCCTGCTAGTTCCGGGGCGGCCCGCCTGGCCCGTCCCCACCGGCGACGCAACCTCTGCGTGCGCCGGGAATCGATTGTCTATCCGGTCATCGGAACGTTCCCGTTCGAATCGCCGGCCATCTTCGTGATGCCCGGCCCGTGTCCATCATTCTCCGCGGTCCGCCGCGGGCCCCGACGGGGGCTGACGCGGTTCGCCGTCCGGCGTCGGCTCGGGCGCGGCCGCCGCGACCTGCTCGGCCTCGGCACGCACCCGCTCTTCTTCTTCGGCCTGCTGTCGGGCCTTCTCTTCGTCTTCCTCGGCCTTGACCGAGACCAGCTCCGCCGCCTTCGTCTTGATCGCGGCGGCGCCGTCGTCGTCGATTCCGGGCAGCTGGGTCAGCACCTCGACCGCGCACTCGGCGAGGTCCTCGAGGCTCGTGATGCCCTGCTGGAGCAAGAGCTCCGCTTCCGGCTCGCCACAGCCCTCGACCGCGTCGACCGCGCGCGCGAGCCATTCCGCGATCTCGCGCATCTTGGTCTCGCTCTTGATGTCGATCTTCCAGCCGGTCAGCTGGACCGCGAGGCGCACGTTCTGGCCGCGGCGACCGATCGCCAGCGAGAGCTGGTCGTCCGGCACGATCACGTCCATCGCCTGCTGCGCCTCGTCGATGATCACCTTCGACACGGCGGCCGGGGAGAGCGCGCTGCAGACGTAGCGCGCGGCGTCCGCGCTCCACGGCACGATGTCGATCCGCTCGCCGCGCAGCTCCTGCACGACCGCCTGGACCCGGCTGCCCTTCATGCCGACACACGCGCCGACCGGGTCGACGTCCGAGTCGCGGGAGACGACCGCGATCTTCGAGCGACCGCCGGGCTCGCGCGCGGCGGACTCGATCGACACGATCTTCTCGTACATCTCCGGCACTTCCTGCTCGAAGAGTTTGACGAGGAATTCCATGTTGCCGCGAGAGAGGACGATCTGCGGGCCCTTCGCGACCTTGTTGACCTCGACGACGTAGGCGCGGATGCGGTCGCCCGGGCGATAGCTCTCGCGCGGGACCTGCTCCTTGGCCGGGATGATGGCCTCGGCGCGGCCGAGGTCCACGATGATCGCGCCCTTCTCGAAGCGGCGGACGATGCCGTTCACGACCTCGCCCTGGCGATCCTGGTACTCGTCGAAGGTGTTGTCGCGCTCCGCGTCGCGGATGCGCTGGATGATCACCTGCTTGGCGGCCTGCGCGAGGATCCGGCCGAAGTCGGTCGTGTCGAGCTTCACGCCGATCTCGTCGCCGATCTCGACGTCGGGGTCGTAGTCGCGCTGGGCCTCGGCGATCAGGATCTGGCTGTCGGCGTCGGTGATCGTCTCGACCACTTCGCGGAACTCGAAGAGCTCGACCTCGCCGATCTCGTCGTTGTAACGAGCCTCGATCTCCTTCTCGAGGCCGAAGCGCTTGCGCGCGGCCTGGAGCATCGCCTCCTCGAGAGCACCGGTGATCTCGTCACCGTCGATGCCCTTGTCCTTGGCGATCTGATCGATTTCGCGTTTGAGATTCTGCCCAATCATGATTTCTCCACCCGGCCCCTGGCCGCTCCCGAACGCTTCTTCCGGACGGTCTTGTGTTTGCCGGGCTTGCCCGGCTTGCCCTGTTTCCCGAAGTCAGCGCTCGTGAACTCGTAGATCGTGTTGGCCTTCTCGACCTCGTCGAAGGGAATCGAGAACGACTCTCCATCGACGTCCATCTTGACGACGGTCTGCGGGGTGTCTTCCACCGCCACCAGCCGTCCCCTGAATCGTTTGCGCCCTTCGAAGGGGCGCCGCGTGCGCAGCTTGAGCTCCTGGCCCACCGCCGCTCTGAAGTCCTTCTCCCGTCCGAGCAATCGATCGAGTCCGGGCGACGACACCTCGAGCTGGTAGGCCCCGGTCATCGCATCCGCTGCATCGAGCAGCGTCTCGACCTCCCGCGAGATCGCCACGCATGTCTCGATCGGCACTCGCCCGTCGGCGACCGGAGAGTCCACGATGATCCGCAGCAGTCCCTGGCCCCGATTGCGAGCGATCTCGACGTCCACGAGCTCGCATCCGCGCTCGTCGACGACCGGCTCGATCATGTCGCGCAGCTCCTCCGGGATGTCCCGATAGATTGCCTGCTTCCTCCCTCTCTAGTGGGTCCTCAGTGGGTCCTTGAATTCGATCTGACGCCGACTCAGCCCGCGAATCGCGCGATTCCGTAACCCCGGGCTCCAAAACGAAAAAAAGCGGACGAAACGCCCACTTTCCCGGCGGCTCCGAGCGACCTTCCACAGCCAAGAAACGCGGCTGGAGACGGTCGATCGACCCGAAAAGCTTTCACCCTCGAGCCGCCTGGGCAGCTCGAGAGCCCGCGCAAATTATAGGAAGGCGGGGGGAATGGCAAGCAAGCTGCATTCTCGTGAGGCAATCCCCGCAGGGCCCGCCCGAAACGAGGGCTGGCTCAGCCGACTTCGAGGGCGCCGGTCAGGTCGGCGACGCGGGCGAAGCCGTGCTCCGCGGCGTAGTCGGCGATCCCCTGCGCGATGCGCTCGGCGGCGCCCGGGTCGAGGTAGTTGAGCGTCCCGACCTGGATGGCCGACGCCCCGCAGAGCAGGAACTTCACCGCGTCCTCGGCACTCGTGATGCCGCCGATTCCGCAGATCGGCAGGCGCACCGCCTGCGCCACCTGCCAGACCATGCGCAGCGCGATCGGGCGGATCGCCGGGCCCGAGAGCCCGCCCAACACGTTCGACAGGATCGGCCGGCGCGTCGCGACGTCGATCTCCATCGCCTGCACCGCGTTGATCAGCGAGATCCCGTCCGCCCCCTCGTCCTCGCAGACCTTCGCCATGTCGGCGATCCGCGTGACGTTCGGCGAGAGCTTCACGAGCAACGGTCCCTCGGTCGTCGCGCGCACCGAGCGCACGAGCTCGCCTAACAGATTCGGATCCTGCCCGAACTCGATGCCGCCGGCCTTCACGTGCGGACACGAGGCGTTGATCTCGATCCCGGCGATTCGTGGATGCAGGGACACCTGCGCCGCGAGCTCCGCGTACTGCTCGGGCGCGGTCCCGAAGGCGCTCGCGATCACGACGACGTCCGCCGGCAGCGCGGGCAGCTTCTCTTCGAGGAACGCCTTCACGCCGACGTTTTCGATGCTGATGGCGTTCAGCATGCCCGAGGGCGTCTCGCCGATTCGCGGCGGCGGATTCCCGAAGCGCGGCTCGAGGGTGAGGCTCTTGGCGACGAAGCCGCCGATCTTCTCGAGGTCGAGGAAGGGCGCGAACTCGGTGCCGTAGCCGAAGGTGCCGCTGGCGGTCAGCACGGCGTTCCGGAGCGGGATGCCCGCCAGCGCGACGCGTTCGTCGACCGCCATCAGGGAAGCCCCTCCCAGGCGATCTCGCGTGCATCGAAGACGGGTCCCGCCTTGCAGACGAGCGAGAAGCCGCCTTCCGCGCGCGGCGCCGCGCAGCCGAGGCAGACCCCGAATCCGCAGGCCATCGGGTTCTCGAGGGAGACGAGACAACCCGCGCCGTGATCCGCCGCGAGGTCGGCGCAGGCGCGCATCATCGGCGTCGGGCCGACCGCGAAGACCGTCGCGGAAGCGCCCGCCTTGGCGAGCCGCTCGCCGAGGGGCACCGTCACGAAGCCGCGCTGGCCTTCGCTGCCGTCCTCGGTCGCGCAGACCAGCTCGACGCCCTCGTCCGCGAGCGCCGCGAAGTCGCCTCGCCCGATCAGGTCCGGCGCGCTCCGCGCCCCGAGCATCACGACCACTTCGCGCCCGACCCCGGCGAGCGCCCGCGCGAGCTCGTAGAGGGACGCGATCCCGGTTCCGCCGCCGGCCAGCAGCGCGGGTCCACCCGCGCCCTCGACCGGAAATCCTTCGCCCAGGGGCCCGACGATCGACACGCGCTCGCCCTCATCGGCCTCGGAGAGCAGCGTCGTGCCGCGCCCGACGACCCGGTAGAGCAGCTCGACCTCGAAGGCCCCGTCCACGCGATGCTCGCGGTAGACCGCCATCGGTCGCGGCAGCAGCGGATCCCTCCGCGGCACGCTCGCCTCGGCGCCGGCGCCCACCATGACGAACTGCCCGGGCAGCGCGCCGGGCCAGTCGTCGACCCGGAGCCGGAGCTTGCGGCCGTTGCCGTCGACGACGTTCGAGACTACGAGGCCATGTCCGCGAATCGGAGGATGCGCGGCCGGCACGCTCGCGAGCGTGGTCTGGTTCGCGCTCAATCGCCGCTCCCGTGGTGGTGGTCGTCGCCCGCGCCACCCGCCGCGGAAGGTGCGGTCCAGGTCAGCAGCAGGGCGTCGTCGCCGTCGGGGTAATAGCGTGCCCTTCGCCCCACGACCACGAATCCCACCGCCTCGTAGAGCGCGAGGGCCGGTCCGTTCCGGGAGGCCAGCTCGAGACGGAACTCGGCCACGCCGCCCGCGCGCTCGGCGGCCATCAACTCCTCGAGGAGTAGCCGCCCGCGCCCCTCGCGGCGCCGCTCGGGGTCGACCGCCACGACGTCGATCTCGACGACATCGTGGTCCACCCGACGCCCGACCACGCAACCGACCAGGTCGCCGGCGTCATCTTCCTGCCACATCAGACTGCTGCCCTCCGACGCGAGGGCGTCGCGCACCTGTGCAGCGCTCCAGGGATGCGGCATCGCGCGCGCGATCAGCGCCGTGACGCCCTGGACGATCGCGTGTTCTTCACCCCGGTCTGCCGTGTGAGCCGTGTCGTCTTCCAACCGCTCTCCCACCCGCGCCTGGGGCCCGGATCCCATCGGTTCCCAACGCGAAATCGGCCATCAAGCGCTGCCCCGAACAGGTCGATAGAGGAGTCCGGAGAACCCCCGATCCGCCCCGAGAGAGGCAACGTTGGCCACTGGTCTCGACGCGCAGCAGAAGATCTTCTCGACCAACCCCGATGATCGTCGGGCGTTCGAAGCTCTCGAGGAGCACTACTTCCTCGAAGGAGACTGGGAGGCGCTCGTCGCACTCTACCGCGCTCGCCTCGACGCGCCGTCGGTGTGCGACGCGCTCGACCAGAAGAGCCCGCTGCTCTTCCGCCTGGGCCAGATCCTCGAGGAACGTGTCCTCGACCTGGACACCGCGACCGAGATCTACTGGGAGCTCGCCCGCCTCGACCCGAGCAATCGCCCCGCCCTGCGCCAGCTCCGCGGCATGCACGAGCGCCGTGCACAGTGGGACATGGTGCTGCAGATCGCGGAGCTCGAGAGCCAGACGTCGATGCCGTCCTACGAGCGCGCGGTCTTCGAGGCCGAGCTCGGCCGCACCTGGAAGGAACATCTCGACGATCCGGACGAAGCGCGCGCCGCCTTCGAGCGCGCCCTCGAAGCCGATCCCGACTTCCCCGCCGCCCTCGAAGGACTCGCCGCGCTCCACCAGGAAGCCGGCCGTCTGCGCGAGGCCGCGACGATCCTCGAACGCCTCACCGATCGGCTGCGCGGCCCCGAGCGCGCGCCGGTCTGGATCGCCCTCGGTTCGCTCTATGCGGGCCCCCTCGACGAGCGCTCCCAGGCGCGGCGCTGCTTCCAGTCCGCCCTCGAAGACGACCCCTTCCAGGCGCCCGCGGTCGAGTGGTCCCTGCTGCTGGCCACCGAAGCCGAGGACTGGACCGAGGTCTCCGATCTCCTCGAGAGCCGATTCGATCTCGCCTCCGGCGCCCGGGCCCGGGCGGCGATCGCCGTCGAGGCGAGCCAGATCCAGCTGAACCATCTGAACTCGTCGGCCCGCGCCCGCGCCTGGGTCGACCGGGCGACCGAGCTCGGCGCCCACGAGGCCTCCGTCGTGCTCGCGGCCTGCGACGTCGAGCGGGCCGACGGCGACCGCGACGCGCTGCTGGAACAGATCGACAAGCTGATCGACCTCGCCGGCGACCACACGCCCCGCGCGCTGTTGATCGAGGGCGCGGAGCTCCACGCGGACTTCGGACATGACGAGCAGGCCCTCGCGGCAATCCGAACGGCCGCGGCACGGCCGGGACCCGACGACGAGCAGGTGCTGCTGCTGCACGCGAGACTGCTGCGCGACGGCGATGCCAAGCGCGAGCTCGCCGACGTGCTCGAGACGCTGACGGAGCTCGACGGTACGCGATCGGCGGCGAGCCGCGCCGCGCTGTTGCGCGAGCTCGCGACGATCCAGGAAGAGGACCTCGGCGAGCACGCGAACGCCGGGCAGACCTGGCGCCGCGCATTCGATCTCGAACCCGGGGAAGGCACGGCCCTCGATGCCCTCGAACGACTCCACCGCAAGCTCGACGACTGGGGCGCCCTGCGGGACGTGGTCGACCTCGCGATCGAAGCGGCGGGCGACGATGCATCGGCCGACCTCGTGGCACGACAGGGCACGCTGCTCTTCGAGCACTTCGACGACACCACGCGCGCGCGTGAGCTCTTCGACCGGGCGCTCTCGGTCGACGACACCTGCGAAGCCGGGCTGCGTGGACTCCGCGCCGTGGCCGACGAGACCGGCGACCCGGACCTGCTGCTCGACGTCTGCACCCGCGAGGCGCGCGACTGCCGGGGCGGCGTACAGATGGGCGAGCTGGTGCGAAGCGTCACGCCCGTGCTCGAGTCGCGGAACGACCTCGACGGCGCCCTCGAATGGGCCACGCGATGGACGGACCTCGCGACCGGGGACACCGAGGCCTGGGGTCTGCGCGCGGACCTGGAGCAGCGTCTCGAACGCCCCGAAGCGGAAGTCGACTCCCGCCGCGCCCTCGCCCGCTTGCTTCGCGGGAGCGAGCGCGTCGAGGCGCTCGAGCGTCAGGCCGACCTGCACCGCGAGCTCGACCAACACACCGAGGCCGCCGTCGCGCTCGAGCAGGCCCTCGAGGACCGACCGGACTCGGTCGAGATCCTGACCGCGCTCTGCGGCGTCTATCGCGGCCTCGACCGGCCGCAGGACCTCTCGCGAGCGCTGCGTCTGCTCGCCGACCGGCTCCCGCCCGAGGAGCAGGCGGACCCGCTCGAAGAGCTGGCGGCGACCCTCCAGGATCCCCTCGGCGAGCTCGACACCGCGATCGTCGTTCGCTGGCGACTGGTCGACCTGCCGGACTGTCCGGCGGAGGCGCCCGGCAAGCTCGAGGCCCTGCTCGACCTCGCGGGACGTTATGCGGAGCTCTCCCACCTGCTCTTCACGCGAAGGCAGCAGCTCGGCGACGACTCGGACGCAGCCTTCGACCTCGACCTGCGACGGGCGACGCTGCTCCTCGATTCTCTCGGCCACTGCGACGAAGCGGCCGAGATCTTCGCGACGCTCCACGAACGCCATCCGGACAGCGACGAGATCCTGGATCTACTCGAACGCGCGCTCCGCGGGAGCGACGACGCGTCGGGACTCTGCGACCTGCTCGAACGGCGCGCGGGCTGGGCGGCGAACGACGAGGATCGCGCCGCCATCGAGCTCGAACGCGCGACGCTCACCGACGAGGCCCTCGGCGAGAAGGACCGCGCGTGCGACCTCTACGAGCGCATCCTCCGCGACTACCCGGACGCCCCGGCGGCGGATGCCGCGGAACGCCGCCTCGAGGGACTCCTCGAAGCCGAAGCGGAATGGGACCGGCTGCGCGACCACCTCGAGCGCCGCGCCGAGAGCGCGACCGAAGACGACGAGACGAGCCTGCGCGAGCAGATCGCCACGCTCTGCCGCGACCGGCTCCATGACCCCGCCGGCTGCGCCGAACAGCTCGAACGCATCGCCGAGCTCGGCGACAATCGCGTCCACGTGTGGCAGCAGCTCGCGGATCTCTACGCCCACGAGCTGAACCGACCGGCGGACTGGTTGCGCGTCGTCGAAGCGGAGCTCGAGACCGATCCCGACTCCGAACGCGAGTTCACCCTGCGCGTCAACGCGGCACGACTCTACCTCGACGTCGAAAAGCGACCCGAGGACTGTGACGAGACGGTCGCCTACGCGCACTACGAACGCGTGCTCGAGCTCGATCCGGCCCACGCGGAAGCGGCCGAAGTCCTGGCGATGCACTACGCGCAGGACGGCCGGCACGACGAGACGGCGCGGATCCTCGAGTCGCGACTGGCGCACCTGGACGACGCGACCGCCGCCGACGCGCTCGACCTGCGCCTGCGGCTGGCATCGCTGTACTCGATTCGCCTGGAAGACGACACCCGCGCTCAGCCGCACTTCGAGGCCGCCCTCGAAGGACTCGGCGCGCGCCCGTCCGTCGCGGATCCACTGGCGGAGCTCTACGCGCGCGCGAACGATCACGCGCCGCTGGTCGACCTGGCGAGACAGGTGCTCGAGCGCGACGACGTTCAGGCGCAGGCCCTGCCCTGGCGCGTGCGCCTCGGCCGCGGCGAGCACGCCCTCGGACACTACGACGAAGCCGCGGTCGCCTACCGCGCCGCGCTCGTCGACTCGCCCGACGATCGCGAGATCGAAGACGCATTGATCGAGATCTACGAGCGCGTGGACGAGGTCGAGCCGCTCGCGGAGCTGCTCGAGAAGCGCCTGCCCTTCGCGCGCGAAGACGAGACGATCGAGCTCCGCCTGCAGCTGGCGCGCCTCCACGCGGACGGACGCAACGATCCGGGCGAGGCGCTGCGGCATCTCGAATGGATCCTCGACTCGCACCCGCAACACCGCGACGCCTTCGAGCGTGCGGTCGAGCTGGCCCAGCGGATGGAGGATCCCGAGCGGCTGCTCGCGCTCCTCGACCGCGCCCTCGAGACCACCCTGCCCGACGAAGAACGCGCCGAGCTGCTCGAACGCCGCGCGCACCTCCTCGCCGACGCCCTCGACAATCCGGAACAGGCGGTGCTCAGCTACCGCGAAGCCCTCTCCTTCGACCGCCAGCGCGAGAGCGTCCGACAAGCGCTCCGGGCCCAACTCGAGCGCCTCGAACGCTGGCCGGCCGTCCTCGATTGTCTCTTCGTCGAGGCGATGGAGTCTCCCGCCGGCGAGCGCGTCGCGCTCTACGAAGAGGCGGCGACGGTTGCCTGGTCGCGGGTGAGCCCCGACGCGTCCCTGCCCTGGCTGTCGCGACTCCGTGAAGAGCGCCCGGGCGATCCCGAGCTCGTCGCGCGCATCGCCGAGGTCCATCGGCGCGCCGGCCGCTTCGAGGCCGCGCTCCGTTCGCTCGATCAGGAGCTCGGTCTGCGCGAGACCGAAGAAGAGCGCTGCGACCTGCACCTGCAGCGCGCTCGCCTGCTCGAGCGCGAGCTTCACGCGCCCGGCCGCGCGATCGCCGCCTATCGCGACGCGCTGGCGGAAGCGGAACGACCCGACGAGATCCTGAGCGAGCTCGACCGCCTGCTCGACTTGATGGGACGGCCGGGCGACCGGGCCGAGATCCTCGAGCAGCGCATCGAGCGCCAGCCCGAGGACGACCGCACCCCCCTGCGCCGGACCCTCGCCTCTCTCTACTGCGTGGACCTCGCCAAGCCCGAGCGGGCCGTCCCGCACCTCGAGGCGAACGTCGAAGCCTGCAGCGACCCGCACGACCGGATGGCCGCCCTCGGCGCGCTCGAGGCGGCGCTCCGCGCGGCCGGCTGGCACGCGGACTGGATCCGAACCGCGGAGCAGGAGCTGCAGCTGATCGAGGTCGAGCCCGAGATCCGTGAGAAGACGCCGCCCGAGTTCGAGCGCTACCTCCGCGAGGAGCTCGCGCGCACCTGGGACGAGCTGATGGGCGATGCGGACCGCGCGCTCGCGCACCTGCGCGTGCTCTGCGCCGACGCCGAGCACGCGACGCCCGAGCAGAGCGCGCGCCTGCGCGACCTGTTGCGCCGCACCGGACGCCGCGCGGAGCTCGCGCACGCGCTCGCGACGCATACCGAAGACCGTTCGGGGACCGCCGCGGACTGGCTCGAGCTCGCGCAGCTACGCGAAGACGCGCTGCTCGACCTGAGCGGGGCCCGGGACGCCTATCGCGAGGCAGAGCTCGACCCCGAGCTGCGGCTCGAAGCGATTCGCGGACGCCGACGAACGAGCGAGCGCCTGCGCGAGTGGGAAGCGCTGGTCAGCGCCTTCGAAGACGAGTTCGACCAGACCGACGCGCTCGACAAGCGCGAGCGCGTCGCCATCGCGCGGCGCCTCGGCGACCTCTGCTGGCAGCGCCTCGGCTCGGGCGAGCGGGCGGCCGGCGGCTATGAGCGCGCCCTCGAGCTCGCGCCGGAGGACCTGGGCGCCCTGCGCAGCCTGATCGACGTTCGTGAGGCCTGTCAGGAACACGCCCGCACGATCGAGCTCTACCGCCGGGAGCTCGAGATCCTGGGCGACGACGAGACCACGAGCCCGCGCCGCGGGGAAATCTGGCTGCGGCTGGCCACGCTCTGCGCCGACTCGACCGGCCAGCCGACCGAAGCGATCACCGCCTATCGCGAAGCCGCCGAGCTCGAGCGCCTGTCCGCGCGCGACGAGCTGCGGCTCGCGCGCCTCTACGAATCCACCGAGGACGCTTCGGCGTTCTGTGAGACGTTCGGACGTTGGTGCGATCGTGACGACAGCGGCGCCGCGGTGGCCGATCATCTCGAGCTGGCCCACGCGCTGATCGCGCAGGGTCGGACGGACGACGCCCTCGCGCGCTGCGAGCGGGCGACCACGGTCGACCCGGAGAGCGCGCGCGCCTGGCGCCTGCGCGGCGATCTGGATCGCGACGCGGAGCGCTTCGAGGACGCCGCGCACGCCTTCGAGCGCGCGGCCGATCACGCGCCCACGGACGTCGCGGCCACGGACTGCGTGTCGGCGGCGGCGTGCCTCGAACGAAGCGACGAAGCGAACGGACTCGAGCGGGCCCACGCGCTGCTCGAGCGCGCGACCGAGCTCGACGTGGCCCATCTCGACGGGCACGCGCTCCGCACCCGTGTCGCGGGCGCCCTGGGACACGACGAGGAGACCGAGCACGAAGCGATCCGGACCCTCGAGCTCGCACGCGCCACGGACCTCGACCCGGAGCAGCGCCTCGAAGTGGCCGCCCTCGGTGGCGCCGCCGCGCGGCGCCTCGGACATCACGACGAGAGCCGCGCGCTCTTCGACGAGGCGCTCGACCTCGACGCCGATCACGTGGAAGCGCTCGAAGGCGTGGCCTGGGCCCACTTCGAGGACGGCGACTACGCGGCCGCGCGCCCCTTCCTCGAACGACGCATCGACCTGCCAGGCGAGAACCCCGCGCGCGCTTCGCACCTCGCCATGATCGCCCAGGGCCTCGAAGCCGAGGAGCATCTCGACGCGGCCTGGGCGCGCTACGAGGACGCGATCGACGCGGATCGCGGGATCGAGACGGCTCACGAAGGCCTCGTTCGCGTGCACGAACGCGCGGCGCGACCCGAGGAGGCGATGAAGGCCCTCGAACGCTGGAGCGAATGCTCCTCGGATCGGCAGACCCGCGCTGCATCGGCGTTCCGAGCGGCGGAACACGCCCTCGCGCTCGACCGCAAGCAGACGGCGGCGACTCACCTAGAGTACGCGACCGACACCGACCCACAGCTGGCCCCGGCCTGGGTGCTGCTCTGCGATCTCTCCGCGGAACGGGCCTCCGAAGACGAGGTGCGCGCGCTCTGCGGCCGCGCCCTCGAGGTGATCGAACCGAGCCCGCTCTCGGCGCAGATCTCCCTGCGAGCGGCGAAGCTCGCAGAGATCGCCGGAGATCTCGACGAGGCCCGCGCGCGCTACGGCGAGGCCGCGCGTTGGGATCCGCGAGCGAGCGAAGCGGCGCTCTGTGAATCGCGCCTCGCGCGACGCTCGGGAGATTGGGTCGATGCGGACGCGATTCTGTCGCGCTTCCTCGAGGCGCATCCGGACGCCGAGAGCCCCACGCTCGCCCACGTCCACCTCGAGCGCGGTCGACTGCTCTCGGGTCCGCTCGAAGACGTGGACGCAGCGATCGCCGCCTACGAAGCCACCCTGGCCCTCCAGCCCGACCTCGGGGTCGCGCGAACCGCCCTCGGCAGCCTGCTCTTGCACGCGCCAGAGCGTTGGCGCGAGGCGCTGGCGATTCATCGCGACCTGCTCGAGACGAACCCGACCTCGGCCAGCTCCCTTCGCTCTATCGTGCAGATCGCGCAGCAGCGCGAGCGCAGCGAGATCGCCGAAGGCGGCCAGGTCGTCCTGCGCTCGCTCGGACTCGCTTCGCCCGAAGAAGACGCCGCCGCGCCGGCGGGGCTCCGCGTGCCGATCCATCCGGGTCCGCCGATGGCCGACGCCGACGCCGAACGCCTGCGCCGGATCGCGCACCTCGTCTCGGAGGAGCTCGGAGACGTCTTGCAGGGGGCCGTGCCGGAGCGCCCGACCTCGAGCGACGGCGACGTCGACCAGGCGATCCAGAAGATCTGCGCCATCGAGGACGAGCTCTCTGCGGCAGGCCTCGCCCGCCTCGAGAGCGCCGATCGCGGCGCGCTCTTCTCGACCCTCGGCGCCCTCTTCCTCGACCCCGGCGGCAACGGCGCCGACAGCCCGTTCCGGGGCGGCCTCGACGCCGCCCTCGGTCGCTGGACCCGTCGCAAGGTCCGCCGGATCGTCGAGGAGACCACGATGGACGCGATCGAGCACCACGATCACGCGGCGTGGGGCGACGAGCTCCGCGCGATGGCGGCTGCTCAGGTCGTCGACCGCAACGGTGGCGACCTCGGCTCGGCCCTGCGCGCGCTGCTGGTGATGGATCCGGAGACCGCGGACGAACCCGCCTTCGAAGGCGCGGAGATCGCCACCCTCACGACCTCGAGCGCATCGGCGCGACGACTCCTCGTCCGCGTCCTCACGCAGCTCTGTGATCGCCTGGAAGGCGATCGTTAGTTCCGAAAGGCAGAGATCCCATGGCCAGGCGCACCCCGAAGAACACCCGAAAGCATCGGCGCATGACCGTCCGCATCCTGGTCGACTACCAGGCCCAGGGCGGGATCCATTGCGACTACGCGACGACCCTCGGCGCGGGCGGCATGTTTCTGCAGACGGAGATGCCGATGACCCGCGGCGAGATCGTGAAGGTCCGCTTCCGGATCCCCGGTGGCGAGGAGCTCCACGAGCTCGAAGCGCGTGTCACCTGGTACCACGCCGCGCGCGAAGAGCCGGACGGCAGCGTGCGCACCCCCGGCGTCGGCCTGCAGTTCACCGACCCGAGTCTGACCGCGCCGCTCGCGCGGGAGCTCGAGGACTACGGGGGCTAGCCACCGGCACGCAGATCGAGCGCACTCTCCCGCGCTCGCGCACCGCCCGTCATGTTAGGATCGACCTCGTCTCTCAAGAGCCGAGGAAGATCCATGACCGTGTCGCCCGGCGGGCCGCCGTCGACCCCCCTGCGGACCCCGCGCCGATCCGCCGTTCTCGCCGCCGCCCTGACCTTCGCGATCCTGCCGGGCGCCGTCTCCGCGAGCGACGACGGCCGACGGCTGACTGAAGCGGGCGTGCACGTCACCCAGGCCGACATCGAATCGGGCGACCTGTCCCTCGATGAACTCCGACACCAAGGCATGCTCGTGTTCTCGACCCCGTTCAACCGCGCGGACGGCTACGGGGACGGTCCGACCGACGGCATCGACCCGATTTCGCCCGGGCGGCGCCCGACGCTCCAGAACAACGGAACCCTGCTCCGGGTGAACGGCCTCGACGGCCAATCGTGCCTCGAGTGCCACTCCATCGTGAGCCACGCGAGCGTGCCGCCGGTCTTCGGGATCGGGGGCGTCGGCGGCAGTGTGAGCAATGCGATGTTCCAGCCGACGACGATCGATCCCGACGACGACGCGGGGGAGGGCTTCGCGAGGTTCGACGGACGCTTCATCAATCCACCCTTCCTGTTCGGCGCCGGCGGCGTCCAGCAGCTTGCCGCCGAGATGACCGCCGACCTCCACGCCCAACGCGAAGCGGCTCGGACGCGGCCCGGCGAGGCGGTCCGCCTGCGCAGCAAGGGCGTCGACTTCGGTCACATCGTCCATCTCGGCGTCGAAGGGGGGTTCGACACCTCCGACGTCGAGGGCGTCGACGACGATCTCGTCGTCCGACCCTTCGGTCGCAAGGGCGAGTTCGCGACGATCCGAGACTTCGACCGCGATGCCCTGCGGTTCCACTTCGGGATCGAGCCCGTGGAGGACGTGGGTGCCGACCTCGACGCGGACGGGGACGGCGTCGCGAACGAGATCGGGGTCGGAGCCGTCTCGGCCCTCGAGATCTTCGAAGTGACGCTGCCGCGGCCGGTGCGCGATCGGCCGACGAAGGCGAGCCGCCGCGGACGACGGCTCTTCGACGCGCTCGGCTGCGCCGCGTGCCATCGCCCCACGCTGGTCACGCGTTCGACCGATCTGGCGCTCTCGCTGCCGAGCGGATCCGGCGGGCCCCACGCCGTCATCGACCTCCGTGCAAAACGACCGGGCTTAGCTCCGAGCCGGCGCGGTGGCGTACGCGTCCCGCTCTTCGCGGACCTGAAGCGACACTACATGGGTGAAGCACTCGCCGAATCGTTCGGGAGCGATCTGGACGGCTTCTTCACGACCGCGCGCCTCTGGGGCGTCGCCGATACCGCGCCCTATCTGCACGACGGGCGCGCGCTCACCCTGTCCGAGGCGATCGCCATGCACGGTGGCGAGGCGGAATCCGCGACGGAGGCATTCATCGACCTCGACGAGCGGGCACGCCGCGACCTCGTCGCGTTCCTGAAGACCCTTCGCACGCCCCGCGACCCGACCGCGGACCTCGAGAAACGGGATCGCGGCAAGCGTCCCGAACGGGCGCGACGGCGTTAGGCCCGTTCGGCCAGAGCGCGCACCAGGGCGTGATGGAGGCGATGACCGGCCTTGTGCGCCGTCACGAAGGCGTGGAGCGGCGCGTCGAGCAGCGCCAGGTCCCCGATCAGGTCGACCGCCTTGTGGCGGACACACTCGTCGGGGAAGCGCAGCGGCGCTTCGTTCATCACGCCGACGTCGTCGAACACGACGGTGTTCTCGAGGGTCGCGCCCCGCGCGAGCCCGGCTGCGCGGACGGCATCGACGTCCTTCAGCAAGCCGAACGTGCGCGCCGGCGCCAGCTCCGTCGCAAAGGTCTCGGGCGTGAGCCGGTCGACGACGATCGACTGACGGCCGATCGCCGGGTGATCGAAGTCGATCCCGTATTCGAAGCCGAACGCGTCGGCAGGCTCCGCCCGCACGAAACGATCGCCGTCGCGAACCTCGACGGCCTCCCGCAGCGTGACCGGCGCATGGTCGGCGCGATCGACGTCCAGCGGCTTCCGGCCGGCCTCACGGATCAGCTCGACGAAGGGGGACGCACTGCCGTCGAGGACGGGCACTTCGCCGCCCTCGACACCGATGAAGACGTGGCCGATCTCCATGCCCACGAGCGCCGCGAGGAGGTGCTCGACGGTGGCGACCTGCCCCCCGTCCCAGTCGGGGACGCCGAGAACGGTCGCCCGGATGTCGTTCCGGACCGATTGGATCCGGACCGGGAACTCGACGCCGTCGTAGTTCCCCATGTCGCGGCCGGTACCGAGCGCGGGCTCCAGGCGGACGGTGGCCGGTTCGCCGGAATGCAGTCCCGTTCCAGAGACTTCGACCGATTTCGCGATCGTCGCCTGCGACACGCGCTGCCCTCCTCGCCGGACGTCGCCGGCGGGGCGCAGCGTAGCGCGCGGCGCTACTCGTTCGTCTTGTCGACCCCGACGGCCGCGCCGTTCTGCAGCGAGGCGCGCACCTCGGTCAGGATCTCCCGCGCCGACTGGTAGCGGTTCGCCGGATCCTTCTCGAGACAGCGCTCGACGATCTGGCCGAGCACGTCCGGCACGTCGGGCTTCAGGTCCTGCATCCGCGGCGGCGCGGTATGGACGTGGTGGTAGGGGATGTTGCCCTCCTTGAAGGGCACGGTCCCGGTCGCCATCTCGAAGATCGAGATGCCGAGGGAATAGATGTCGGTGCGGTGGTCGATGTTCTTGCCGAGGGTCTGCTCGGGGCTCATGTAGTAGGGCGTGCCCGCGACCACGGTCGTGTGGTTGCGCGCCTCCTCGACGACCTTGGCCAGGCCGAAGTCCATGAGCTTCGCCTTCTTGTCCCGGGTCCACATCGCGTTCGCGGGCTTGATGTCGCGATGGACGACCTTCTTCTCGTGGGCGTAGGCGAGGGCCTCGCTGATCTGCATCAGCACGTGGAGGATGCCCGAGGGCGAGATCGCCCCACGCCGCTGAAGGATCTCCTTGAGGGTCGTGCCCTCGACGTACTCCATCGCGATGTAGTAGCGGCCCGCCTGCTCGCCGGTGTCGTAGACGGTGACGATGTTCGGGTGGTTCAGCTTCGCCGCGGCCTGGGCCTCGCGCATGAAGTTGTTGATCGCCTGGGCGTTCTCGGTCAGCGCCTGGGGCAGGACCTTGAACGCGACCAGGCGGTCGAGGACGGTGTCCTGGACCTTGTAGACGATGCCCATCCCGCCGCGTCCGAGTTCGCCGACGATCTGGTAGCGCTGGTCCTCGGCTCGCTGGTTCGGAGTCCGGTCCACTCCCGGGACGTCTCCCGCCCCCGCGTCGGTCATCGCCGCGATCGGCTCGTTCTGCTGCGCGACCGCCCGCGACTCGGCGAGCCGGTTCTCGACGTCGCGGTAGTGATAGTCGAAGGCCATCACCTTTTCGAAGATCTCGACCGCTTCCCGCGCCTTGCCGTCTTCCTGGTAGATCACGCCGAGCTTGTAGAATCCGTCGACGCTCTCGCGCGTGAGCTCGGTGTCGCCGATCGCCTGCTGGAGCTTCGTGATCGCGATCGAGAGCTGGCCTCGGGCCGCGAAGACGTCGCCGAGGATCGCCGCGGCGCGCGCGAAGTCGTCGTCTTCCTGCGGGACCTTCTGCAGAACCGCGATGGCTTCCTCGTCCATGCCCTCGCGGTGGTAGATGTCGCCGGAGCGGAGGAAGTCGCCGGCCTTCTCGAGGAGCTCGGCCTCGCGCGGCGCGTTGCCGGCGAGGGCGAAGCACTCGGCAGCTTCGGTGAATCGACCGGCTTGTTCGAAGGCGGCCCCCGCGCGATCGCGGTCGCCGGCCAGCTGGTACATCTCGGCCGCTGCCGCGAAGCCGTTCTGGGCCTCGTAGCAGACCGCCGCCTTCTCGTATTGCTCGAGGTTGCGGTAGAGGTCACCGGCCTCCATGTGGTCGCCGGCCTCCTCGAGGAGTCCGGCGGCGCGTTCGTTCTCGCCCGCGTCGCGGAGGTGCTGGCCGAGGATGCGCGCGGCGTCCTGCTCGTTGCCGGATTGCCGGAGCGCGTCCGCTGCCTTCTCGACCTCGCCGGCCTGGCGGTAATGGCTCGCCGCGGCCTCGTGGTCGCCGAGCATCGCGGACACCTCGCCGGCCTCTGCCGAGCAACCGCCCCGCACGAAGATCTCGAGGGCTTTGTCCGGCTGCTCCGCCTTGAGGAAGAGCTTGCCGGCCTGACGGACGAGCTTCTCCATGTCCGCCGCCTTCTTCGGATCGAGGCTCGCGCCGCCCCCTTCATCGATGAAGACGTTCTCGAGACAGTCGGCCGCGAGCTGCCAGTCCTTGCACTTGACGTACATTGCGGCAGCGTGTCGCAGGAAGTCGGTCTCGCGATAACAGTGCGCCGCCTCGCGGAAGTTCTCGGCCTTCTCGAACATCTCCGCGGCAACGCTCTTGTGGCCACATTTCAGGTAGCACTCGGCGGCCTGGGACCACTCCTCCTGCTGCCCGAAGATGGAGCCCGCGGCCTCGTAGTTCTCGCCTTCGAGGTGGAGCTTCGCACTCTCGAGGAAGCGGTTCTGGTCGTGTCGGATCTCGGCGGCTCGCACGAACTCACCGGCCTCGATGAAGACCTCGGCGGCCTCGTCGTAGAGCTCGTGGCTCCAGAGCAGATCGGCGGCCTCGAGGATCTCGCCCTGCTTCTTGAGCGCCGCGGCCTGCTTGATGATCTTCTTCGCCACGCGCTTGTCCGACCGGGTCATGGCCTCGGGCTCGGCGGCCGTGTCGTCCTCGTCCCGATCCTTCGGCGCGAGGTTCGCGGCGCCGCCTCGACCGATCGCGCCGAGCGCGAAGGCCAGCAGCACGAGCCCCGCCGGCAGCAACACGAAGCGCAGGAAGGTCTCGGCCACCGCTTCTTCGAAGCCGACCGCGGCGTCCCGTGGAACGCCCACGCCCTGGTCGATCACCCACCGGTTGCAGGCCTGGAGCTGACGCCGGGTCTGGTCCGCGAGCTCCGTCCCGGTGCCGTAGCTCGCGAGGACCGCGAAGGCACCGACGGTGACGAGCACGAGGGCGATGGGCAGCGACAGGATTCTGGCGACGGTTCGCACGCGACGATTCCAATCGGCCCCGAGGACGGGACCGTCGATTTCGGAGGCCCACGACGCAGATCACCCGATCCGGTGGCGGAGCACTCCAGCCCCGTACATCGGTCGTTCACCGAGCCGATTTGAGTCCCGATCCGGGTTCCGTCGGACGCGTCGACCGAGCGTGCAGACGTACACCGGGGCGGCAACGCCGCGCGTCTCGCCTACCCTCCCCGCCGTGTCCCCGCTCCTGTTCGTCGTGCTCGCCCTCCTCGCCGCGCTCCCGGCCACCGCCGACGATCGGTCGCCCTTCTCGCCTCAGCTCCACGACGTCGACGGCCGGATCCACCAGGTCTGGGTGATCGACGCCGCGCGTTGCACCCATGCTGCACGTGATCTGCTGGTGCTGCACGGCGTGGGCGGCGCCCCTGACGAGGAGAAGCGGGTCACCTGGATGCCCTGCGGATCCGCTCTCGTCCCCGGCGACCCGCGGATCGTCGAGCGGGCGGTGCCCGACGACGTCGCGGTCGTGGATGTCGCCACCCTGCCCGGCCGGACCGGTCCGCAACTCGTGATGGCCTCGGTCGACGGGCTGCGCATCGAAGCCCTCGCGAGCGGCGACCCGCCGCAGGTGATCCCGGTCCCCGGCGGTATCGCCGTGGCCCCCCGCCCCTGGGAGCTCACACGGCTGCCGATGGTCGACGACTGGCATGATCTCGGTCCCCCGAGCGCACTCGTCCCGGCGCTGCGCGGGGGCTGGCTCGTCGACCTGCAGACCGGCGCCGTGCGCACGATCGAGCTCCCGGTGACGGCGATCTATCAGACGTGGATGCCGCATCTCCCGCAGACCGAGTGGAAGTGGCTGGTCCAGGACGTGAGCTGGCCCTCCCTCGATCGCGCCGACGACGACGGGGACGGTCGCCTCGACGTCTTCGCCCTCGGTCGCTTCGAGATCCTCGTCTATCACGCCGGACCGGAGGGGCTGCCCGCGGAGCCGAGCCGCCGGATTCCGCTCGTCCCCTTCGATGCGGAGACCGAGCAAGAGCCGCGCTCGACGGCGACCGACTACTTCGCCCGGGACATCGACGGCGATGCCCGCGCCGATCTCCTGCTCGGCACCATCAGCGGCGGCATCTCCGAGGGAAGCTCGACCTCGCGCATCCACCTGAATCCGGGCGGCGGGGTCGACCCGTCGCGACCGCCGGACGCCGAACGGATCGTCGAGGGCGGTTTCTCGACCTTCATGTTCGTCGACGTCGACGGCGACGGGCTCGACGAGATCCTGGAGACGAACCTCGAGTTCGGCGTCGTTCAGCTCGTGCGCTTCCTGCTTACCCGACGCGCCGAGACGACCGTGCGGCTCCTCGGTCTCGACCCGACGGTGCCCGGCGGCCTGCGCGAGATCTTCGAGGACGACTTCTCGTTCAGGATCGACTTCGCCGAGGGCGCGATCACCGGGCTGTTACCGAGCCTCGGCGATTGGAACGGCGACGGGGTCCTCGACTTCTACCTGCAGGACGGCGACGACGCGATCGCGTTCCGGATGGGCAATCGAACCCCCGGTGAGCCGCTCTTCGGGAGCACGATCGAGACGCAGCCGATTCCGCTCAGCGGCGGCCAGAGCCGGATCGCAGACCTCGACGGCGACGGTCTCGACGAGATCGTGGCGTACAGCACGCGTGACGTGGAATCGCCGCTCGTCGTGCTGGAAAACCTCGGGCGGCTGCCCGGGACCCGCGGCGAGCTCGCGCCGACGCCCTGGGTCGAGCACCGCGCTCAGGTAGGTGAATAGCGCACCCCGAGATGCGCGAAGGCGCGCTCCGTCGCCACGCGGCCGCGCGGCGTCCGCGCGAGAAAACCGCAATGGATCAGGAAGGGTTCGACGACGTCTTCCAGCGTTCCCTTGTCCTCGCCGACCGCCGCCGCGAGGGTGTCGAGCCCGACCGGCCCGCCGGCGAATTTCTCGACCAGGGTCGTGAGGAAGATGCGATCGAGGCCGTCGAAGCCCGCTTCGTCGACGTCGAGCCGGCCGAGGGCGAAGCGCGCGGTGTCGAGCAGGATGCGGCTGGCGTCCCCGTCGCGCACTGCGGCGAAGTCGCGTACCCGCCGCAGCAGCCGGTTCGCGATTCGAGGCGTGCCCCGGGAGCGACGTGCGATCTCGTGGGCGGCCTTGCTCTCGACGTCGACGCCGAGCAGTCCGCCGGAGCGGGTCACGATCTGCTCGAGATCGTCGACCGGGTAGTACTCGAGGCGCGCGGACCAGCCGAAGCGGTCGCGCAGGGGCGAAGTCAGCAGGCCGGCACGGGTGGTGGCGCCGACCAGGGTAAAGCGCGGCAGGTCGAGTCGGATCGAGCGCGCGGTCGGGCCCTCCCCGATCAGCAGGTCGAGCTGGAAGTCCTCCATTGCGGGATACAGGATCTCTTCCACCGAGGCGGACAGGCGATGGATCTCGTCGATGAAGAGCACGTCACCGGCTTCGAGGTTCGAGAGCAGCGCGGCGAGGTCGCCGGGGCGCTCGATCGCCGGACCGCTAGTGGCGCGAAACTGCGCGGCCAGCTCGGCGGCCACGATTCGCGCGAGCGACGTCTTCCCGAGCCCGGGCGGCCCGTGGAAGAGCACGTGGTCGAGAGGCTCCCCGCGTTCGCGGGCGGCCTGCACGAAGACCGACAGGTTCTCGCGCAGCCGCGGCTGGCCGATCATCTCCTGCAGGTTTTGCGGCCGCAGCGACTCCTCGGCGCCGTGCTCTTCCGGCTGCTGCGACAAGCTCAGATCGCCTCGCTCCACAAGTCACCCCTTCTGCCCGTGCATCCCTACGCGAGCGCTCGCAGCGCGACCCGGATCAGCTCTTCCAGGGACGCCCCGGGCGCGGCCTCGGCGAGCGCCGCCTCGACCAGTCGCTCGGCCTGATTGCGGGGATAGCCGAGATTCACGAGCGCCGACAAGAGCTCTTCGTCCGGCGCCGCATCATCGAAGACCGTCGGCTGGCCGGTCGCCGCATCGCCCCCCAGTCGCCCGGCGAGCTTCTCGGCCTCGTCGCGCAGCTCGACGGCGATCCGCTCGGCGAGCTTCGGTCCGACGCCCGGAGCCTTCTTCAGGCCCTTCGCGTCCGCGTCGCGAAGCAGGCACAGCAGGCGGTGCGGCTCCATGCCCGAGAGGATCGACTGCGCGAGTCGCGGCCCGACGCGGTTGGCCTTCAACAGGAGATGGAAGAGCTCCTTCTCGAGGCTCGTCGAGAAGCCGTAGAGCGTGATCGCGTCGTCGCGCACCGCGGTGTGCACGAGCAGCGAGACCGTCTTGCCGACATCGGGCAGCGCCTCGAAGGTCGAGAGCGGCACCAGCAACTCGTATCCCACCCCGCGCACGTCGAGTACGATCCGCGTCGGCGCCTTCTCCCGGAGATTCCCTTCGAGCCACGCGATCACGGTGTCGTCCTCGGGCTGCGGCCGGCGAGGACCTCGGTCAGCGCGCGTCGATGGTTCCTGCGCCGGCCCTTGATCGGCAGATCCGCCAGCGCGCCCGCCTGCGCGTGCGAGAGCGCAAGGGCCAGCGCATCCGCAGCGTCCGTCGCGGGCACCTTCTCGAGGCCGAGCAGCCGCGTGACCATGGTCTGCATCTGCTGCTTGTCGGCGCCGCCGGCCCCGGTGATCGCCTTCTTCGCCTCGCGCGCGGCGATCTCGGCGACGCGAACGCCCGCCGAGCCGAGACACGCGAGCAGCGCCCCGCGCGCCTGCCCGAGCACGAGGGCCGAGCGCGGGTTCGACGCCAGAAAGACGCGCTCGACGACCGCCACCTCGGGCCCGAACTCGTCGACCACGCCCGCGAGCTCGCGGTGGAAAAAATCGAGGCGCACGGACAGCTCCGCGCCGCTGGGCGGCCGCAGCACGGCGTGATGCACGTGCGTGACGCGGCTGCCGCGCCGTTCGATCAGGCCGACGCCCGTCGCGTTCGAACCAGGATCCACCCCCAGGATCCGCATGTCTCACCTCGATCGCGGCCCTCGGCCGCGCGCCGGTTCCGGTCTAGCTCGCGAAGCTCTCGAGCTCCTCCTCGGAGATGTCGAAGTTCGCGTAGAAATTCTGGACGTCGTCGAGATCCTCGAGGGCATCGGCCAGGCGCAGCATCTGCTCCGCCTCCTTGCCCGCGAGCTGGACCGTCGTCGACGGCTCCATGCTGAGCTCGGCAGTCGCCGGCGTGAAGCCCGCCTTCTCGAGCGCTTCCTTCACGGCGTGGAACTCGGACGGCCCGGTCACCACGTCGATGTTCGCGTCGCCTTCGACCACGTCGTCGGCACCCGCCTCGAGGGCGGCCTCCAGGACGGCGTCGCCGTCGACCGATTGCGTGTCGAAGGCGATCAACCCCTTCTTCTCGAAAAGATAGGCCACGCAGCCGCTGGCTCCGAGATTGCCGCCGTTCTTCGAGAGGACGTGGCGGACGTCGCTGACCGTGCGGTTCTTGTTGTCCGACAGGGTCTCGATCAGGATCGCGGTTCCGCCCGGGCCGTAGCCTTCATAGATCATCTCCTCGAAGGACTCGCCGTCGGTCCCGCCGACGCCCTTTGCGATCGCCCGCTCGATGTTGTCCTTGGGCATGTTCGCCTGCTTCGCCTTGTCGACGATCAGGCGGAGCCGCGGGTTCGAGTCGATCTCCCCGCCGCCGATCCGGGCAGCGGTTTGCAGCTCACGGATCAGCTTCGTGAAGATCTTCCCTCGCTTCGCGTCGAGGGCGCCCTTCTTGCGCTTGATCGTGGACCACTTGGAATGACCGGACATCGGGGCGGGCTCCTGCGCGAGGCGCCTTCGAGGCGCTTCCATGGGCGAGGCGACGGGGCTCGCGATGCGCAACTCCGGCGCAGTGCGCGTCCCCGCGTGGACAGAGCCCCAAATAGCACAGGGCGGGTCGAGAGCCATCCTGAAGGGCCCCGAGGCCGCCTCGCCGACTGCCCGGCCGAGGGGGATGGCCCGTTCAGTCGGGGCCTCAGCCGACCGATACGCCTGGAGGTACGCCGAGCGTGACGAAGCCCCCGAAGGGCCAGCGCGCCGGCGATTCGCCGATCGCGAGAGAGGGCACCCGACCGGCCCGCTGCGACGACGCGAGCGAGAGGAGCCGACTGTCATGGCGGAGATCGCCGTTGGAATCGACCTGGGGACGAGCAACACCTGCGTCTCGATGATGCAGGACGGTGAGGTGAAGGTCCTCGACAACGCCTTCGGCGAACGGACCTCCGCTTCGGTCGTGCACTTCCACGACGACGGCAGCGTCGAGGTCGGCAACTCGGCCAAGGCGAATGTGATCCACGCGCCGGCGCAGACCGTGTCGTCCGCGAAGCGCCTGATCGGTCGCTACCACTTCTCCGAAGAGGTCAAGAAGGCCCAGGCCATCTACGCCTACGAGATCGTCGAAGCGCCGAACCACGGCGTGCGCATCGAGATCCGCGACGAGGAGTTCTCGCTGCCCGAGATCTCGGCGATGGTGCTGCGCGAGATGAAGCAGATCGCCGAACGCCACGCCGGCGAAGCGGTCACGAAGGCGGTCATCACCGTCCCCGCCTACTTCAACGACAACCAGCGCCAGGCGACCAAGGACGCGGGCCGCATTGCGGGCCTCGAGGTGCTGCGCATCCTCAACGAGCCGACCGCCGCCGCCCTCGCCTACGGCTTCGGCATGGGGCTCAACCAGCGCGTCGCGGTCTACGACCTCGGCGGCGGTACCTTCGACATCTCGGTCCTCGAGATCGGCAAGGACATCTTCGAGGTTCTCGCGACCTGCGGTGACACCTTCCTCGGCGGCGACGACTTCGACGACCGCATCATGGACCTGCTCGCGGACGAGTTTGTCGGCAAGTACGGCATCAACCCGCGCAACGACCCCTACGCCTACGAGAAGATGAAGCTCGCGGCGGAGAACGCGAAGAAGGCCCTGTCCATCGACGACGAGACCCACGTCGCGATCGACGAGGTGATGACGAACGACGAGGGCGAGGTGCTCGGCCTCGAGCGCACGATCACCCGCGAAGAGTTCACCCAGCTGACCCAGGACCTCGTGATGCGGACCTTCAAGGTCTGCGACGAGGCGCTCCAGCAATCCGACCTCACGGTCCGCGACCTCGACGGCGTGATCCTGGTCGGCGGCCCGACGCGCCTGCCGATCATCCGGGAGGCCGTCACCCACTACTTCCAGCAAGAGCCCCGGGTCGACGTCGACCCCGACGAGGTCGTCTCGATGGGCGCCGCGATCCACGCGGCTTCGCTCGTCGGAGAGGCACAGGACTCGATGCTCCTCGACGTGACGCCCCTCGATCTGCGGATCGGCGTGGCGGGCGGACTGGCGGAGCCGGTGATCGAGCGGAACACGCCGGTGCCGATCGAGCAGACGCGCACCTTCACCACCTTCCAGGACCACCAGGAGTCGGTGCAGATCCGCGTCTACCAGGGCGACCATCGTCAGGCCGAGGAGAACACGCTGCTCGGGCAGTTCGAGTTCTCGGGCTTCGAGAAGGGCCTGCGCTCGGACGTGAAGATCGACGTGACCTTCGAGATCGACGCCGACGGCATCGTGAACGTGACCGCCGCGGACCAACGCACCGGCGAAGCCGCCTCGACGCAGATCACCCTCTCCTCCGGCCTCGCCGAGCAGGAGATCGAGAAGATCATCGAGCAGGACGTCGCCGGACGCGTCGCGACCGCGGTCGCAGAGGAGAAGGCCGCCGGCGACCAGCTGCAGCCGATCACGATCGCAGGCGACGTGCCCGGCTCGCCCACGCCGGTCGTCTCCCTAGCGGACGCGGACTCGCCGTTCGGGAGCGGAGAAGACGATCTCTCCCAGGGCCGTGAAGACGCCCTCGATCTCGACGGCCTCGACGTGGACGTCGACGAGCTCGACCTCGTCGACGACGAGGAGCTGATGCAGCTCACCCAGGACGCCGACGCCGGCGTGCCCGCGGACGGCATCACCCTCGACGCGCCCGCCGACGACAGCGAGGACGACGGCTTCTTCGACACTTCGGGCGAGGACCTCTCGGGGCCGGAGATCGAGCTCACCGACGAGGAGCAGTAGGTCCCCGCATGAGCACCGCGATCGACCCCCTCGAGATCGAAGCCCTGGTCCGGATCATGGACGAGCTGGACTACTACCAGCTGCTGAACGTGGATCCCGGGGCCAGCTCCGCAGATATCCGCAAGGCCTATCATGCGAGCTCCCGCACGTTCCATCCGGACGCCAATCGCGGACTCGCGGAGGACCTGAAGGCGCATTGCGGCCGGATCTCGAAGCGCATCACCGAGGCCTACTGCGTGCTGCGCGACGCGCGGCGCCGGAAGGCCTACGACACGATGCGCGGCGACGCCGGTGATTCCGGCGCGAGCACCCTTCGCATCCAGCTCGCCGAGGCCAGGAACGCCCACGTCGAACAGCGCAAGGCCGAGTGTCGCGGCGCGACCGCCCAGGGTCGCCAGTTCCACGCCAAGGCCGAAGCCGACCTGAAGGCGGGCAACCTGGTCGGTGCGATCCAGAACCTGCAGATGGCGTTGACCTTCGAGCCGTCGAACGCGGGCTTCAAGGCGCTCGTCGCCGAGTGCAAGGAGCGGCAGAAAGCCGTCAGCTGACCGCGCGCAAGGCTCCGTACTCGAACCTCGAGCGGAGCGGGCTGCTAACCTGCCGCGCATGCGAAATCCGACGACCCGCGGAAGGCGGGGCCTCGCCGTCCTGCTGTCCGCGCTCCTCACGAGCCTCTTCTTCCTCGTCGCGTGCAGTCAAGACGCGACCGACACACCGAACGAACCGCCCGGGCGCGAAGCGACCGCCACGCCGACGGTCGAGATCGAAGCGCCCGCGGCCCCGGTCGCGGCCGGCACGACCGTGACCCGCGCCGAGAAGGGCGAGAAGGCGGCGCGTCATCCGAACGAGCGCCCGGTCCCGAACTTCTCGGGCCGGACCCTCGCCGGCACGAACCTCTCGATGAGTGCCCTGCTCGGGGACCGCGTCGTGCTCTTCTTCTTCGATCCGGCGGATCCGAAGACCACGCCGGTCGGCCGCGCCGTCCAGGCCCTGCACGAGAAGGGCGGCGATCACAACTTCAAGGTCGTGGGCGTCGGCCTCGGTTCGAGCCCCACCGGACTGCGTTCCTTCGTTTCCGCGCAGGGCTACGACTTCCCCGTCATCGACGACACGCCCGGGACGATCAGCCGCCAGCTCCGGCTGAACGTCCAGCTCGCGATCCTCGGGATCGACGCCGACGGCTACGTGACCTTCGGCCTCTCGTATTTCCCGCCGCCCCAGGACGCCGAGGTCTCGACCCGCGACCAGCTCTCGGAGGCGATGCGCGTGTCCTTCGACGCAGGCGGCGATGGCGCGCTCTTCGCCTGGCCCGAGGCCCCCGCCCTCGGCGTCGTGTCGATGGACGACGGCGCGAAGCTCGAGACCGCCAGCCTGCGCGGCAAGGCCGCGATCGTGATCTTCTTCCTGCATACCTGTCCGCATTGTCACAAGGCCCTCGAGGCGATCGAGGGTATCCTCGCCGATCTGCCCGCGGACAAGCAGCCCGAGCTCGTCGCGATCTCCGTCCAGAACAATCCGACCGCGGTTCGGCGTTCGCTGAGCGACCTCGGCCTCGACTTCTTCACGCCCTGGCTCGACCCGAACGGCGACGCCGCCGACGCCTGGGGCGTGACCGGGGGCGTGCCCGTCGTGACCGTCGTCGATGCCGAGGGGCGCATCCGTCATCGCAGCCAGGGCTGGAACGAGAAGCGCGACGGCGCGATGTTGCGGATGCAGGTCGCGCGGGCGACCGGTGCCCGGGTGCCGATGCTCCTCGACCCGAAGGGCTACAGCGGCAACGACGTCTGCGGCGTCTGCCATGAGCAGGAATACGCGACCTGGCAGTACACCAGCCACGCGACCGCGTTCACGACCCTCGTCACCCACGAGGCCGATCGACGCAAGGACTGCGTCGGCTGCCATGTGATCGGCTACGAGGAGCCCGGTGGCTACGATTTCTATCGCCGACCGGCCCACCTCGAGAACGTCGGCTGCGAATCCTGCCACGGGCGCGGCGGTCCGCACCTCACGCCCTCGTTCGTCCCGATGAAGGACGGCGCCCGCGACTACGAGACCGTCTGCGGCACCTGCCACAACGCGACCCACTCCCTCGGCTTCGACTTCGCCACGTTCCACCCGCGCGTGTCCCACACGCGGATCGCGGGCCTGTCCAACACCGAGCGGAGAGAACTCCTCGAGGGCGGCCCCGCGCGCGAGCTCCTGCCGACGACCGCGGACTACGTCGGCAGCGATGCATGCCAGAGCTGCCACACCCAGGAGTTCGAGACCTGGTCGAAGAGTCCTCACGACCACGCCGTCGCGACCCTCGAGGCGGCGGGCAAGGAAGCGGACACGGACTGCCTCGCGTGCCACACCACGGCCTACGGCAAGACCGGCGGCTTCCCGAGCGGCGCCCCGGTCGCCGACCATCCGGATCTCGCGCGGGTCGGCTGCGAGTCGTGCCACGGTCCGGGCGGCGACCACGTCGGCGAGAGCGCCAAACGCGTCGGCACCATCCTGTCCCTCGGCGACAAGTGCGACTCGTGCGTGATCCTCAAGGTCTGCGGCACCTGCCACGACGACGCGAACGATCCGGGCTTCGAGTTCGAGGTCGAGCAGCGGATCGACGACCAGCGACACGGCACGATCGAGTCCGCAGCGACGCGCGCAGGGCTTTCCGCGTTCCACGAGGCGCATGGCGATCACTCGGCGTCCGATGCCGAGGTGGCCGCGCAGGACCGCGCCCTCCTCCGGCATGCCTTCGAGCACGGGACCGGGCGCGGGGAGCAGGGTTAGGCGATGGCCGGCGATGCCCCCCACGATCTCCCCCAGGAGGCGACCGAGTCCGACCCGCTCGCCGAGGCGCGCGGGCTCGCGGCTTGCGCCGCGGCGCTGGTTCGCGAGCTCGTCGAGGAGGACGTGACGGGGTTCGAGCGGCTGGCGGACCTGCCCGCGGTCGATGCGCCAGCGACGCAGCCTGCGTCGGCTGCGCCTGCACGGAAGGTCGCCACGGCCGAGCCCGCGATCACTCCGGCGGTCGAACTCGGCGCACCCGTCCCGTGGGCGGGTCGCCCCCCCGCGCTCGCGGAGGTGGAGACGCATCTCGGCGACTGCCAGCGCTGTGGCCTCTGCGAGGGGCGCTCGAAGATCGTGTTCGGCGACGGCAACCCGAACGCGGACCTGCTCTTCATCGGCGAGGGACCCGGCGCCGAGGAGGACAAGCGGGGCGTGCCCTTCGTCGGGCGCGCGGGCGAGCTCCTCACGCAGATGATCGAGAAGGGCATCGGCATTCCCCGCAGCGACGTCTACATCTGCAACATCGTGAAGTGTCGGCCGCCCCGGAATCGCACGCCGCTGCCGCCGGAGGTCGCCGCCTGCCGGCCCTTCCTCGACGGGCAGATCGAAGCGATCCAACCCAAGGTGATCGTCACCCTCGGCAAGCCGGCGGCAAGCCTGCTCCTCGATCGTGAGATCGCGATCACGCGCCTGCGCGGGACCTGGCAGGACTATCGCGGCATCCCGCTGATGCCGACGCTCCACCCGGCCTACGTGTTGCGCAAGTACACGCCCGAGAATCGGCGCGCGGTCTGGGAAGACCTGAAGGCGGCCTGGGAGCGCTGCCGGGCATGAGCGACGGGGGCGCTGCCTCGATGCGCTGCGGGATCGTGCTGCATCCGGCGGGCCACACGCGCTCGCCGGCGATGCACACCGCGGCGTTCGCGGCGCTCGGTCTCGACGCGGATTACCGCGCCTTCGACGTCCCGCCGGAGGAATTCGAAGCCGCGGTCACACGATTCCGCGAAGAAGGCCTGCGTCAGCTCGCCGTCTCGATTCCCCACAAAGAGTCGATGATGGCCTTCGTCGACGAGCTCGAGCCCGTCGGTCGCGCGATCGGCGCCATCAACACCGTCACCCTCGACGACGGGCGCTGGGTCGGGACGAATACGGACTGGATCGGCGTTCTGCGTGCGCTCGAGCGCGCGGGACCGGTCGACGGTCGGCGCGCGGTCGTGCTGGGCGCCGGGGGAACGGCGCGCGCCGCGACGTACGGCCTGCGCGAGCGTGGCTGCGAGGTCTTCGTCCTGAACCGCACCGTCGCGCGCGCGGAAGCGCTCGTCGCAGAGCTCGGCGCGACCGGCGCCGGCCCCCTGGACCTGCTGCCGAAACTCTCACCGGAGCTGCTCGTCAACACCACGAGCGTCGGCATGAACGAGGACCGTTCGCCGATCGACGCCAGCTGGCTGCGCGAGGGCATGACCGTGCTGGACGCCGTCTACGCGCCGAAGCGAACCCGCCTGCTCCGGGACACCGATGCCGCAGGCGCGACGCCGGTCGGCGGCAAGTGGATGCTCGTCCACCAGGGCGTCGAGCAGCTCCGCCGCTGGACTGCCCTGCTTCCGACGCCGCCGACCGAAGCCGACTTCACGCACGCCACCGCCGTCATGGCCGAAGCCTTCGACGAGGCCGGGCGGGGGTAGGCTGCGCGCCTAGCGCTCGAGCGAAGCGAGCGCCTTCTCCGGACTCGTATCCCAGCCCCAGACCTGCTGGACGCGCCCGACGTCGTCGAGTACGTAGATCCCGTAGGCGTGAATGATCTCGGAGGGATCCCCTTCGAAAAACTCGTACGCGAGCCGGTCCGTGAAGGCGCGCGTCTGCTTCTCGGACGCGACCAGGAAGGTCCAGTTGTCTGAGAGCCCCAACCCCTCCTTGTAGCGGCGCATGAGTGGCGCATCGTCCCAGTCGCTGTCGAGGGACACGAGTACGATCGGGAGCGCGGCGCCCGCCTTGCGCAGCCCCGCTTCGACTTCGCGAAGGGTCTCGATCGCCACTGAGCACATGTGCGTGCGGCAGGTCGTGTAGAACATGGTCAGCAGCACCCGCTGGCCGGAGAAATTCCCGAGCAGTACGTGATCCCCGCGATCGTTGGTCCACGCGCTCGGTGGGGCGTAGAGTGACGTCAGAGGCGGCTCCGGAACCGCGACCTGCGCGGGCGCCTCCGCCTCGGGCTCGGTGACATCGTCCGCGAAGGAGACCGGAGCGGTGTTGCCGATTGCAAGGCCAACACCCAGCGCAACCGGGAGCGAGCGCCCGAAAGAGCGGTGGCGCACGCCTAACGCTCGCCGATCTCGATGACCTTGACCGAAGTCTGGCCCTCGACCTCGCTGCGCGGAACGAAGGCGATCGCGCCCGGATCGCTGCCGACAGCAGCGATCGCGGCATCGCTCGAGCCGCGCTGAGGCGCGTCCGAAATTTTCTGTTGGAAGATCGCGGCCATGTAGTACATGGACAGCTCGTCCTCGGACGACATGTGCAACACGCTCGAGAGCAACACCTTCATGGAGTCGCTGTCACTCGCCGGCAGAATCGGCGTGACTGTCTGGCGCCCCGTCCAGCGGCGCTGGACGACGAGGTAGAGGTCGCGAAGATCGGAAGCGGAGAGTGCCGACACCTCGTTCGTCGGGTGGACGACCGCGACGAATGATTCCGATTGCGCGCGCGCCGCGGCCCCCGGAACCAGCAGAAGAGAGCACGCGAGTATCGCGAGGCGCAGCGCATGAATCGAACGTCGAATTCGTCTCGTCATGGTCAGCGTTCCTCTCAGCCTAGAAGGCGAACGACGCCTGCGCGATCGACGCGTGAGAGCTGCCGGAGTCGGTGTCAGCGTACTGGTATTCGATCTTGAGCGCGACGAAGGTCCGGAGATCCCAGCGCACGCCCGCCGTATGGCGATCGGTGTCCTCGATCAGGCTGAAGAACATCGGGTCGTCCGCGTCAGTGTCCACGAAATCCCAGCGGTAGTACGGCTTCCAACGCGGCATGAGCTGGTAAGCGACGAGGGCGTAGCCGCCATAATTCTCGTAGCGAGCACCCGAGCCTTCCGGCTCGTGCAGGATCGCGGTGAACTCGGCGATCGCCTCGATCTTGTCGTAGATGTAGAAGAGGTGCGCGCCGAAGATGCGCTCCTTCGTGCTCGGACGCGGGAGCGACCCGTCGCCTGGCGTCGCATTGTCCGGGACCTCGTCGAGATAGGCGTTCGCACCAAACCCGAGACCGGGCAGACACGACGGCTCGAAGCGCACCAGCGCCATCACCGCCTTGTTGTCGTTCAGATCCTCGACCAGCTGCACCGAATCGACGATGTCGCCTCGGCCGTTTGCGACGGCGATGTTGTAGGAGAATGCGCCGACCCCTGTCTTGACGCGGCCGCTGGCCTCGATCCCCACGAAGTGCACCGGCAGGATCCCGCCCTCGTCTTCGAAGTTGTAGGCGATCGGCCGGTCGGTGGTGGTCTGGAGCCACGTGCCGTGGTGGTAGTGCTGATTCCAGTACCCGAGGGAGGTGTGGGCACGACCGATGCCGATCTGCAACCAGTCGGCGTACTCGTACTTGAGCCAGACGCGCTCGACATCGAGGATGTTCTCGCCACCTTCGCCAAACTCGAAGATCGTTTCGTTCAGAAACGAGATGTCCTCGGCGATCTGCGACGTGATGAATAGGTCGACGCCACCGTTCGCAAAGTTGTTCTCCCAGTCGTTCGCCTCCGCCTGGGTATCGATGCGTTCGGCCTGGAACTGCGCGTGACCGAAGCCGCGGATCTTGAGCTTCGGGATTCCAAGGCCGGTGGCGATCGCAGGCGACAAGCCGCCGCCCGACTGCGAGAGCGCGGGCGTCGAGGCGACGAGCAAGCCGAGGACGGCTGAAGCGATCAGGAAGATCCTCATAGGAACGGTGTCTCCTGCCGGATCTGCGCACGCATTGCGCTTGACCTGCATGCGACATCGGTCACATCGGAAACGAACTTGACTCCGAGTGTGCATCGCGCGGCAAATTCCCCTCACGCGACCTCGGCCGGCTTCTGTCACAACGCGCAACAGATCGGCAAGTGGAATGCCGATACGAGACGCCGGAGGACTGCGACAAATGCCGGCAGAGCGATTCCGAGCGAAGACCATCCGAGCCAGGCTGCAGCTGGCCGTGGGACTAGTCGTCACCGCCGTCGTCGCGAGTGTCTTTCTCTACGTGCCGGAAGCGCAGCGCCGGAGCGAACTCGCCGCGTTCGATCGGGAGCTGCGAGCGACGACCGACGCCCTTGCGATCGCGATCGGAGTCGCGCTCGAAGGCAAGAGCTTCGAGGGCATGAAGCTGGCCTCCGCGTACGTGGCCGAAGACGAGAACGACGCGAGCGTCGTGATCTCGCTGGCCGACGGCTCGGTCTTCGCAGCCTACCCCGAGACTGCCGGCCAGCTTTTCCAGAGGAATTCCGACGACGTCCATGGCCGCAGGAGACACACCGCCGTTTGTCGCCGGAGCCCAACCGGCGAGGCCACCCATTTCGTCACGCTGTCCCGATCGCTCGCAAGCCTCGAGGCCCGCGTCATGACGACGCGCCTGAGCATACTCGCAGGCTGCGCCGGCCTACTCGTCTTCGCACTCTCGGCGGTGGCCTGGGTCGCGGCGCGCCATTCGCGCCCCATCGAACAGCTCAGCCGCGCATCCGTCGAGGTTTCGCGCGGCAGCCTGTCGACCAGGGTCCAGCCGCAGGGCCGCGACGAGGTCGCCATCCTCGCCGGCAGCTTCAACACCATGGTCAGTCAGCTCGACAGCCTCGTCTCGAGCGTCCGGAACGGAATGGCGGGCCTGCGCGGCGTCGCCCGGGAGCTACGCGGGGCTTCTGCAGAGATGTTGGAAGACGTCAAGCGGCAGAGCGAGGCGACCGGCACGGTTGCGTCCGCCGCCCTGCACGTGGAATCCACGGCGACTGAGGTCGACGCCTGCGCCGATCGATTGGCGGCGTCGATGGCCGAGAGCGTACGTGACCTATCCAGCCTCGACGGCGTCGCGCGTTCGGCGAGCGACAAGATGCGTGCACTCATAGACGCTCTCGAAAACGCGTCGGCGAGCACGAATGACGTCGCCTCCTCGGTCACCCAGATCGCTCAGGCGATGGGCCATCTCGACGACCAGGCCGAGCAGGCCGACACGTTGCTCCGTGAGCTCGCCGATGCGACTTCGACCATCGATTCGATGGCCCGCGGCTGCGCAGACGCCTCGACTGGGGTGGTCGAGGAGGCCGATCGTGGGAGCATCATCGTCGAGACGACGAGCCGATCGATTCGAGAGATCCAGTCCTCCTTCTCGAGAGTCGAAGACGCCGCGTCCCGCCTGGACGAACGGGTCGATGCGGTCGGCGAAGCGCTGGCGATCATCACGCAGATCGCGGATCAGACGAACCTGCTCTCCCTGAACGCGGCGATCATCGCGGCGCAAGCGGGCGAGAAAGGAGCCGGCTTCGCCGTCGTGGCCGACCAGATCAAGCGCATGTCCGACCAGACGTCCCGATCGGCAAACGACGTCGCGAGTCTCGTGAACGGCATTCGCGACGAAGCCGCGCGCACACGCGCCGCGATCGATCGCGGCGGCCAGGCCGTCGACTCGGGCGTCACGCACTGTGACGAGACGAGTGCCTCCCTCGATCGGATCCGCGAAAAGGCCGCCCTCTCCACTAGAGAAATTGCGAGCATCGTCGCGAGCGCCAGCGCACAGTCCTCCGGCGCCGACGGCGTCTCGGAAGTGGTTCGTCGAGTTCGAGTGCTCGCGTCACAGACTTCGATCGCCACGGCCGAGCAGGACTCGGCGACGCTTCGGCTCGCGACCCAGCTGTCGCAGATCCGTGAAATGGGCGTCGACGTCGAGGGCAGCGCGAGCACCCAGCGAGAGCGGTCCGCTCAGCTCGTGGATCGCATCAGCAACGTGTCGCTCCAGATCGACGAGATCGTGAAGTCGACGACGACGCAGGTTGAGGAAGTCCGCAACATGGCGACGGCGATCGAGACCTTCCAGCAAATCGCGAGAGACGGCGAACGCCGCGCCTCCGACTGCTCAATCATGGTCGGCTCCCTGGTCGATCGCTCCGACCACCTCCAAGAAGCGCTCGAGCAGTTCAAGACCGTATCGACCCCGGTCCCGGTCGCCGAACTGCCCGTAGCCAATGAGGACGCACCGGCCTAGCCAACCACTCGCCACTTCGCGGAGTAGAGAATCGGGATAGGAGGCCCCGAGTTTGCCTCGGGGTTCCCCCTCCCACACCACCCGGCATGCGGGTCCGCACCGGGCGGTTCGAAGGATTGAGGTTACGGGACAAGGCTGGGCAAGCCCATCCCTT